>Ga0209803_1000195_pt1 | contig 38458 bp, 30 predicted proteins | sample GraSoiAngelo_138_FD_185895 | JGI IMG/M metagenome (GOLD analysis project Ga0209803, IMG submission 185895) | Grasslands soil microbial communities from the Angelo Coastal Reserve, California, USA - 14_0929_09_40cm (SPAdes) (version 2) | ecosystem: Environmental > Terrestrial > Soil > Grasslands ...
GAAATCTCTCACGTGCGCGCCAAAAAATGCGCGACGCGATTTTGCGCGCGAGAAAGCGATCACTCTTATGAAGTGCGCGGAAGTCAGAAAATTTGTCCGGCTCTATCTCGATTCCGAGCTGGACGCCAAACACAGTTTCGAAGTCGAGCAGCACCTCGAATCGTGCGCTGAGTGCGCGGGTTTGTTTGAGGCGGAGAAAAAATTCGACGAGCGGCTCGGTCGATTTTTGCGACACGGCCAGATGACGCGCCCCTTTTGGAAGAAGATCGAAGCATTGGTCGCGCCGAGGCCGTTTGCGAAGGCCAAAATACTCTGGCCACTTGCGTTGGCAGCGTCGCTCGTCATTGCTGCGGGCACCGTTCTCGTCGCGAGATCGCGGCCTCTCGATCTTGCGAACGCAGTCGAGGAATGCCACAGCGCTTATGTTCATCAAATCACCACGCCGGAGTTCAGCGGCGCGGTGCCGACCAAGATTGCGCAACAATTCGGCGGCCGGCTCGACACGGCGGCTTTTAATTACCGGCCTTCGGAGCCGGGGTTCACTTCCAGCGGCGCGCGGTTGTGCCATGTCGGAGGCGTTCCGGTCGCCCTGATTCTGGGTCACTGCGCTGAGACACCGGTGTCGATGATCGTCTTTAGAAAGAGCGAGCTTGATCACTTCCCGCAAACTAAGCGGAAGCTGGAATCCGGCGATCCGATCGCCTGCAGCCGCTCGGGCCGTTATCAATTCGCGGCGCGTTTTATCGATGATCACGTCGTCTGCATAGTCGGCGATAGGCCGCGACCGGTGCTCGAGGATTTATTGAAAACGCTGCGCCGCGCCGATGGATAAAGCACAAGCGATTCTTTTGTAATAAACGGCCGATGCCGCGGCTTTACTTGAGAAGCAGCCGATGGTTAAAGCCGCGCTCAAAAATCCACACGCGGTCATTGTTCTGGCGCTGGCGATCCTCGTCATCGGTCTGACCGCGATCTCGAAGCTGCCCACAGACATTTTGCCGACGTTCAAGACGCCGGCGGTTCAAGTGGTGACATTTTATCCGGGCATGCCGGCGGAGGTGATGGAGAAAGACATCACTACACGGTTGGAACGCTGGACAGGACAATCAAACGGGATTGCCCGGCAGGAAGCAAAGTCGATGGTGGGCGTGAGCGTGGTGAAAGATTTTTTCCGCGAAGATATTGATCCAAACACGGCCATGTCGCAGGTCACGTCGCTGGCCATGAGCGATCTGTTCTATCTACCGCCCGGCACGATTCCGCCGATGATCATGCCGTTCGATCCAACCGCGACGATTCCGCTTTGTTTGATCAGCGTCTCGAGCCCGACGTTTGATGAAACCAAGCTTTATGACGTGGCCTATTTCGATCTGCGCAACCGCCTGCAATCGATCACCGGTGTGATTGCGCCGGCGGTTTACGGCGGGCGGCTGCGCCGCATTCTCGCCTATGTCGATCCTTTGAAGGCGCAGGCGAGAAACCTTTCGCCGTTCGATGTCATCAACGCCATTCGCGATTTCAACGTGATGATCCCGACTGGCGACGCCAAGTTCGGGGCGCTCGATTACCAGATTAACGCGAACGGCATGGTGCCGACGGTCGCCCAACTCAACGATCTGCCGCTCCGAGTCGGCAACGGTCCGCCAACTTACATCCGCGATGTCGCGAAGGTCGAAGATTCGCATCAAATCCAAACGAACATCGTCCGCGTGCAAGGCAAACGTCAGGTTTACATCCCGATCTACCGGCAGCCGGGCGCGAACACGATCGCAGTGGTCGAAGGCATCAAAGCCCAGCTCAAACCAATTCTCGAACGGATCAAGGGAATCAATCTTGACGTGGTGATGGACCAATCGGTTTACGTGCGCCAGGCCATCCGCAATCTCGTGCAGGAAGCTGCGCTCGGTTTTCTGCTCGCGGCTGCGATGGTGTTCATTTTTCTCGGAAGCGTGCGCCCGACCGGCATCGTGCTCATCGCATTGCCGCTGGCGGTGCTCGGCTCGCTGATCGGTTTGTATTTTTCTCGGCAAACACTCAACGCCATGACGCTCGGCGGCATCGCCGTTGTGATCGGTTTGCTCATCGACGAATCGATTGTCGTTTTGGAAAACACCGCCCGGCACTTGGAGTTGGGCGTGTCGCCGCGGGAAGCCGCGCTCATTGGCGCGAGCGAAGTGATGCGACCACTCACGATCGTCACCATCACGATCAGCGTCGTTTTTTTTCCGATCGTTTTCATCGGCGGGATCGGAAAATTTCTGTTCGCGCCGCTGGCAATGGCAGTGATCTTCGCGATTTGGACCAGCCGCCTGCTTGCCTCGACGTTCGTGCCGGTCGCCGCGGCCAGATTTTTCACGCGCACCGCGAATGCGCACGACAAACACGAGAGCTGGTTCGAGCGCGTGCGCGCCCGCTATTCCCGCGCGTTGGATCGCGTTTTGCAAATGCGGCGGCCGGTGCTCGCCGCTACCGCCGCGCTGTTCATTCTGTCGATGTCGATCTTCAAGTTAATCGGCACGGAACTTTTCCCGCAGACCGACGCGGGACAGTTCATGGTCAAAGTGCGCGCGACGACCGGGCTGCGCGTGGAAAAAACCGAGGAGCTGATCGCGCGAATCGAAAACGCAATCGGCGCAGTAGTTCCCGAGAAGGAGCGCAAGATGATCATCTCGAACATTGGCATTCTGCTGGATTGGCCAGCGGCGTACACGCCGAACTCGGGCCCGCAGGACGCGTTCATACTTGTGCAGTTCGCCCAACATCACGCGCGGTCGACTTTTTCCTACGTCGATGAGCTGCGGCAAAAACTGCCGCAGCAATTTCCCGGGATCGAGTTCAACTTCGACACCGGCGGGATGTTGAGCGCAGCGCTCAACGGCGGGTTGCCAGCGCCGATCAATATACAGGTGGAAGGCAACAAACTCGAAGTCGCGCACGAAATCGCCGAGAAAATCAAGCGTTATGCTGAGACAGTGCGCGGGGCCGTCGATGTGCGGATTCAACAGCGGGTCGACGCCCCACAGATCAACATCGACATTGACCGCGTCAAGGCTGCGCAGGTTGGATTGACCCAGGAAGAGATTGTTAAGAATGTTGTCACCGCGCTGAACAGCTCGATTAACTTTGCGCCCTCATTCTGGATCGACGAGAAAAACGGCAACCATTATTTCATCGGTGCGCAATATCGCGAAGACGACATCCGGTCAATCAACACGATCCTCGACATCCCGATCACCGGCAAAGGTCAGCCGACGCCAGTCGCGTTGCGCACGGTCGCGAAATTTTCGCGCGGGACAGCCTATTCGGAAATCAATCATCTCAACATCACGCGCGTGACCGACGTTTTCGTCAACGTGCAGGGGCGCGACGTTGGCTCAGTCGGACGCGACATCGAGCGTTACATCGACAATATCAAGAACGATCGCGCCCAAGTTCCTGAGGGCTACTATGTCCAGATGCGCGGCGAAGTGAAAACGATGCACGAATCGTTTAAGTCGCTCGGCTTCGGCTTCGTGCTCGCGGTGGTGCTGGTCTATCTGGTCATGATTGTCGAGTTCCGTTCGTTTCTCGATCCATTCATTGTCATGTTCGCCGTGCCGCTCGGTCTCATCGGCGTGGCGTGGATGCTCTTTCTTACCCACACCTATCTCAGCATTCAATCGATGATGGGCATCATCATGATGGTTGGTATCGTTGTGAGTTTCAGCGTGCTGATGGTTGATTTCGCCAATCGCATTCTGGCCGAAGCCGCCGAGAAAAATGAGCACAAATCTCCGCGCGATGCCATCACTGAAGCTGCTGCTATCCGGTTGCGTCCGATTTTGATGACCGGCTTCGCCGCCATCCTCGGCCTCACACCGATGGCGCTTTTCGGCGGAGCCAACATTCCACTCGCGCGCGCCGTGGTCGGCGGAATTCTTGCGGCGCTTGCGCTCGTCCTCTTCGTCGTGCCGGTGCTCTACGTCTTGTTCAAACGCGAGAAAGCGGTCGGATGAGAAAAAAGGCATTGCACAAACGTTGTAGGGCAAGCGCATCGCTTGCCCTGCTTGAGTTTGGCAGGCGGAGCGCCTGCCAAACAAATCTGCGGCCGTTGTGCCCGTTGCGAGATTGGCCCGAGGTCACTCTTTGCTGGTGTCTTCTCGCGAGCGCCGTGCTTCAAACCGGCTGCGAATGGTTTCGCCCGCAAACCCCGGCGACGCCCGTGCAAACCATTCATCCAAAACGCAGCGAGATTGTTCGTCGCGTCACACTCCCTGGAAACGTGATGGCTTATCAGGAAGCGACGCTTTACGCCAAGGTGGCCGGTTATTTGAAAACGATCAACGTGGACAAGGGAGATACGGTGAAGGAAGGCGACACTCTGGCCGAGATTGAAGCACCGGAGATGGAGGCAGATCTGGTCAAAGCAAGGGCAGAAGCGGAGGCGGCGCAGATCGATTACAAACGCGTGACCGAAGCGCAGAAAAAGGCTTCGGATTTAGTCGTACCGCAAACGGTCGATGCCGCCCGAGCGAAATCGGGCGTGGCGGTCGCCGGGCTGCAACGCATCGAGACCCTGCTGAGTTACGCAAAAATCACCGCGCCGTTTTCCGGTGTGATCACCAAACGCTGGGTCGATCCAGGCGCGCTCATTCCCGCTGCGACCTCGAGCAGCGCGGCGAAAAGCGCGGCGGTGCTGACACTCATGGATTTTACGACAGTGGGCATCGACGTGGCGGTCCCGGACACGGAAGCGCCGTTCGTGAAAAAAGATTTACCGGTCAAAGTGACAGTGGACGAGCTGCCGGGACGCACGTTTCAAGGCGCGATCACCCGTTTTTCTTACGCGCTCGATGAATCGACCAAGACGATGGCGACCGAGATTGAGATTTCCAATTCCGATCTCGCGCTGCGCCCCGGCATGTGGGCGAGCGTTGAGATCGAGCTGCAAAAAAAAGAAAATGCGCTGCTCGTTCCCGCCGAAGCGCTCGTCACAGAGAAAGACAAGATGTCGGTCTTCGTCGTGCGCGACCGCAAAGCGGTGAAGGTCCCTGTGGTCACCGGGTTCGATGACGGTGCGAGCGTCGAAATTCTTAAAGGCTGCGGACCCACCGAGGCAATCATCGTCGCGGGCAAACAATCCGTGACTGACGGACAAAAAGTTCAGGCGACCGAAAGCAAATGAAGCCGGTGTGCTACAGTCTCGCGATCTTCGCTGTGTTTGTTCAGTTCAGCGCTCGTGCGGCCGAATCAAAGTTGCTGACGATCGATTTGCCTTCAACACTACGCCTGGCTGGTGCACGGAGTCTCGATGTTCAACTTGCCAGAGAAAAGCTCGACGAAGCGCATGCGGCAGAGGAGAGCGCGATCGAGCGCTTCTTTCCGTGGGTCGCGCCGGGCGTCACTTATCGGCGGCACGACAACCTGATCCAAAACACGGAAGGCTTGATCGAAGAAGTACATAAACAGAGTTACGCGCCTGGCGGGACGGTGGCGGCGCAGATAGACATCGGCGATGCAATTTTCAAATCACTCGAAGCCCATCAACTTACGAAAGCGGCTCGCCACGGTCTCGACGCGCAGCGACAGGAAACAATCCTCGCAGCCGCGCGCGGCTATTTCGATCTCGCAGCCGCGCACGAGACGGTCGGAGTTGCGCGTGAAGCATTACGGACCTCGACCGATTATGCCGCAGAAGTCGAGCGCGCCGTGAACGCGGGTATCGCCTTCAAAGGCGACGCGCTGCGCGTCAGAGTGGAGCGACAGCGCGACGAGATTGCATTGCGCCGAGCGGAGGAAAACGCGCGGCTCGCTTCCGCAAAGCTCGTTCAGATTTTGCATCTCGATCCAACGGTTGAGCTGATGCCGCGGGAGGCGAGCGTCATCCCGCTCTCCCTTGTTTCCACGACGAAGCCTCTCGGCAATCTTGTCTCGCAAGCTTTGGTCACACGGCCCGAAACGCAACAGAGCGCCGTGTTGCTCAGCGCCGCGCAACATGCGAAGAACGGCGCGATCTACGGTCCGCTGATCCCTACTGTCGGTGGCCAGGCATTTTTCGGCGGACTCGGCGGTGGAATGGGCAGCGAGACGGGACATTTCGGCGAGTCCGAGGACTACGTTGCCCTGGTCACGTGGCGGGTCGGGCCGGGCGGCCTTTTCGATTTCGGAAACATCCATGCCGGTCGAGCGCGTCTGCGGGGCGCGGCGCTCACGACCGATAAGGTGGCCGATCAAGTTGCAAACGAAGTCATCACTAGCTGGACGCGCGTCGAGTCGCTCGCGGACCAGATCGCCACCGCGAAACAATCACTTTCTGACGCAGAGGAAGCTTTGCGCCTCAGTCAGGAACGCAAAGAATTCGGCGTCGGTGTCGTCCTTGAGACCATCCAAGCTCAACAAGAGCTGTCGCGTGTTCGAAACGATTATCTGAACATCGTCGCTGACTATAACAAAGCCCAATACGCGTTGCTGCGCTCGCTCGGCCAGCTTTCCGCACCGGATCAAAGTGCGAGCTTCTCAGGAATAGAACGACCTGTTAAAGGTTCGTATCAAAAATGATTAAGTCTCAGCGTACTGAAACCATCGTCAGGCAGCGATATGCCGTGGGAGCGAAAGAACGCGCGGACAAACTCTGCTGTCCAGTCGAATACGATTCCGAATATCTCGAAGTCATTCCACAAGAAGTGATCGAGCGTGATTACGGCTGCGGCGATCCTTCACATCATTTGCGCGAAGGCGAAGCCGTTCTTGATCTTGGCAGCGGCACAGGAAAAATCTGTTTTATCGCCGCGCAAATTGTCGGCCCCAAGGGAAAAGTGATCGGCATCGATATGACCGATGAAATGCTCGAGGTGGCGCGGCGAAACGCACCGATCGTCGCGGAGCGTATCGGTTATGGGAATGTGGAATTTCGCAAAGGTCGCATCCAGGATCTAGCGCTCGATCTCGAATTGTTAGATCGAGAATTGAAGCGAAACCCGATCACAGACGCAGCTTCATTTCTCGCTGCCGATGAGCTGGCCGAAGAATTGCGCGTGAAGCAGCCGCTTGTCGCGAGTGATTCCACTGATGTGGTCGTTTCCAATTGTGTTCTCAACCTCGTAGAACCGAAATCGAAACGGCGGTTGTTCGAAGAAATCTTCCGCGTGCTCAAAAAAGGTGGTCGCGCCGTTATCTGCGACATTGTCAGTGATGAAGACGTGCCGGAGGAGATGCAAAATGATCCGGAGCTTTGGAGCGGCTGCATTTCCGGCGCGCTCACTGAAGAAGGCTTTCTCGCAGCCTTTGAGAATACAGGATTCTACGGAATTCAGATTCTCAAACGAGATGTTCATCCGTGGCGCACCGTTCACGGGATCGAATTCCGACCTGTGATGATCGAAGCATTCAAGGGCAAACAGGGCGAATGCTTCGAACGGAATCAGGCCGTGATTTATCGCGGCCCATTCAAGGAAGTGCTCGATGACGACAATCATCGGATGCAACGCGGCAAACGCTACGCGGTCTGCGACAAAACTTACAACCTCTACAAGAAATCGCCTTATCGTGAGTTCTTTGAGTTTGTCGATCCGATTGTCGATGTGCCGCTGCACGAGGCAAGGCCGTTTGATTGTTCGCGCACATCACTACGACATCCCAAGGAGACCAAAGGCCAGGATTACAACGCTACGACCGAAGCAAGCAGCAAATGCTGTGACGGCGGCACTTGCTGCGAATGATGCTCGTTTTGTTGTAATGGTTTTTGGCTGTTCGAGGGGACTTTTTCCAGCAAACGTGATGGAGGGTAGGAGCCAATTGTTACAGTTTGATGACGGACAAGTGACGATTCAGCAAACTTTTCGACAAAAGGCCCAAGCGATTCCGGTGAATGCGTGCAGAAGTATTGCAATTTAACGCGCGGGCGAGTTGATTTGCCGTTCGAATGGAGACTGGATCTGGCAGGAACATCCTGATCATCGAAGACGAAACAGACGTAGCCGACCTCCTCTCATTGAATTTGCGCAAGGCCGGCTTCAGAGTTTCGACCGCTGGCGACGGCGCGAGCGGTTTGCAGAAGGCGCGGGACGACAGACCCGACTTCATCATTCTCGATTTGATGCTGCCAAAAATGTCGGGACTAGAGGTCTGCAGAATTCTAAAGAGCGACACTGCGACGGCTCAGATGCCGATTCTCATGTTGACCGCAAAAGCCGAAGAGATCGATCGCATTGTCGGCTTGGAATTCGGCGCCGATGATTACGTTACAAAACCGTTCAGCCCACGCGAAATCGTGTTGCGAATTCGCGCGATTTTTCGGCGTGGCGAAAAAGCCGACGAAACTCTCAAGGCCGGTCCGATCTCGATCGATCCTGCGCGCCACGAAGTTCGTGTTAACGGCAAGCAGGTGCATCTGACGAGTCTGGAGTTCAAACTCCTCCAGGCATTGATGCAACGCCGGGGCCGCGTGCAGGAACGCGATCGGTTGCTCAACGATGTTTGGGGCTATGAAAGCGTGATTGACACCCGCACCGTGGATACACACGTGCGGCGCTTGCGTGAAAAACTGGGCAAGGCGGGTGACGCGGTTGAAACCGTCCGCGGTTTCGGTTATCGCCTGCGAGAAACCTAGCGCCGATGATTTGGCTTCTGCTCTGCGCGATCATTGCATCGACAGGCGTTCTTGCATTGATGGCGTGGCGCAAGTGGATTACATCGTGGCGACAGGTAGAAGAACTCGTCGATCAAATCGCGCGCGGCGAGCGACCACGCACATTTCTCGTTCAGGGTGGCGTCCAGGCTCAGCGCCTCGGCTTACGGCTGGAAAAAGTTTCTGAGGATTTGCAGCAACTCAATAAGCAGATCGCAAAACGCGAATCCGGGATGCAGACCATTTTCTCTGCGATGCACGACGCATTGCTCGTAGTCGATTCCAAGCGGCACGTAATTTTGGCTAACAAGGCGTTTCGGAACCTTTTCGCGCTGCCGGAAATTTCAGAAGGGACACCTCTGCTCGAGATTGTCCGCGATGCAACGCTTGACCGGGTGATTGACGATGCTTTCGATCGCGGTGCGCCAGTTCGCAGCGACTTGGTTCTGGACGGTTCACAAGTCGAGCTCGACGCTGTCGCGACAAGGAACGACGCAGGCGAGATCACCGGAGCGCTGGTTTTATTTCACGACATCACCGAGCTCAAGAAGATCGATCAAGTCAGGCGGGATTTCGTCGCTAACGTTTCGCATGAATTGCGCACGCCGCTGTCGATCTTACATGGCTACATCGAGACGTTGCTCGATAGTCCGGAAATTTCGCGCGAGGAATTTTCTCGAATTCTCGGCATCATGGAACGCCATTCGAAACGCCTCGACCTCCTCGCGGAGGACCTGCTTACGCTTGCGCAATTGGAATCAGCCAATCCGGATTTGCAATTGGGCAAAGTAGATCTGTCGAGGTTTTTCGGAGAGATAATTCGCGACTGGGAAAAGAAGCTCGCAAACAAACATCTCAATATGATCGCCGATGTTGCGCCCGAGTTGCCCTCGATCTGCGCTGATCGCGCGCGGCTGCAGGAAGCCCTGTACAATCTGCTCGATAACGCAGTGAAATACTCCTGTGAGCATGGCGAGATCAGGCTTCAGGCTCGACAGCGCGACGAACAAGTTGTGCTCAGCGTAGGCGACAACGGCATCGGCATTAGCAAAGAAGATTTGCCGCGCGTTTTCGAACGGTTCTATCGTGTGGATAAAGCACGCACTGCCGAAAACATCCGGGGGACCGGTCTGGGCCTCGCGATTGTGAAACACATCGCGCAACTTCATGGCGGTCACGTCGAGGCCGAGAGCGAATTGGGTAAAGGCACGACCATTTGCATGGTTTTGCCGATTGTCACACAAACGTAACAGTAAAAATTTTGACCAGCTGAATGGGCCTGCGGCAATCTCGTCTCATGACGAAATCCTACAGATCTAAAATTCTCCTTGGACTCACAGTCGCGTTCGGGCTGACCGCGACAGCATCTGCGCAAATGATGATCAACGGCGCAGGCGCGACGTTTCCATATCCGATTTACTCGAAGTGGTTCGATGAATACGCGAAGGTCGATCCTTCGGTACGATTCAATTATCAATCGATCGGTTCCGGCGGCGGGCAAAAACAAATCATGGCACAGACAGTCGATTTCGGCGCATCGGATGGGCCGATGAGCGATGAGAACTTGTCAAAAGCCCCGGGGAAAATCCTGCATATCCCTACCGTCGCAGGCGCCGTCGTGATGACTTACAATCTCGAGGGTAACCCAGCGCTCAAATTGGATGGCGAAACGATCGCGGACATCTTCCTGGGCAAAGTCAAAAAATGGAATGATCCGAAGATCGCGGCCTCAAATCCCGGAATAAAGTTGCCGGACAAGGAAATTGTGGTTGTGCATCGCTCTGATGGCAGCGGGACCACGTTCATATTCACCGATTACCTGAGCAAAGTCAGCGCGGAGTGGAAACAGAAGGTCGGCAACAACACATCCGTCAACTGGCCAACAGGCATCGGGGGCAAAGGAAATGAGGGTGTGTCGGGACAGGTAAAGCAGACGCCAAATGCGATCGGGTATGTGGAATTGATTTATGCAATCCAAAACAAGATGCCATATGCCGACGTCAAGAATGCAGCAGGGCAATTTGTGAAACCGACACTTGAATCGGTGACTGCAGCGCTCGGCACCGCCAATATTCCGGACGACTTCCGTTTTTCGATGACGAATGCGCCGGGTAGCAATGCCTACCCAATTGCTGGTGCCACCTGGCTGCTGGTGTACGAGCAACCGAAGGACCCTGCGAAAGGGAAAAAGCTGGTTGAATTTCTGAAATGGGCACTGACCACGGGAGAAGGAATGGCCAAGGACTTAAACTACGCGCCGCTGCCGGATGAGATTCAACAACGCGTTCTGAAGCGAATCGACGAGATCAAATCGTAACCAAGGGTGTACGACAGCCGTTTGCGGCTGCTAATTGTACGTTAATCACATGGCTATGGCTGCATCGATAGCGGTGGAAGGCCGCTGCGCGCAGGCAAGGATGGCACCGCCGTCGCGCCTGGGTGACAAAGCATTCGAGTGGCTTACGCTCGCGATGGCGCTGGTCGTGGTTATGCTCATCATTTTGATTGGCTGGCAACTCTGGCAGGGATCTTCGGTCGCAATTAGGAAGTTCGGGTTCCATTTTCTCACAACCTCAATGTGGGACCCGGTGGCAGAGCAGTTCGGCGCGCTGCCGTTTATCTACGGGACACTGGTTTCTTCGCTCATCGCGCTTCTGATTGCGGTTCCCTTGAGCATCGCAACGGCAGCCTATTTGACAGAGCTCGCGCCGCTCTGGATTCGGCAACCGCTCGTTTCACTAATCGAAATGCTCGCGGCAATCCCGAGCGTGATTCTTGGGTTGTGGGGAATTTTCGTAATGATCCCATGGCTGCGCGATTATTTGTTTCCGTTGCTAAAGCGGTTATTCGGTTGGACGCCATTTTTCACGGGGCCGATCTACGGGCCGAGTATGCTTGCGGGCGGAATCATTATTGCGATCATGATTTTGCCAATAATTACTTCGGTCTCGCGCGAGATTCTCCGCAGCGTTCCGAACTTACAGCGCGAAGCGGCCTACGCGCTCGGTGCAACGCGCTGGGAAGCCACACGCATCGCGGTCCTCAGTTATGCCAAGAAGGGATTGTTTGGCGCTGTGATCCTCGGTCTTGGACGCGCTCTTGGCGAAACGATGGCGGTCACAATGGTAATCGGCAATACACCGCAGATCGCTCTATCGGTCTTCAAGCCCGGATACACGCTCGCAAGCGTGATCGCCAATGAGTTCACGGAAGCGACGACCGACATTTATCTGCAAGCGTTGTTCGAAATTGGCCTGGTCCTGTTCGGATTAACCATTCTGGTCAATCTGTTCGCGCAATTGCTGCTGCGAACGATCACAACGACATCAACCACACGCGCGGTGCAGTAGCGATGCATTCCAGAGGATCGGACAATCATGTCTGGCGCAAAATCAAGAGCGCGCTGGCTGCCGGCATCGCATTTCTTTCGGCGCTCCTTGTGATCGCCCCGTTGGGTCTGGTGTTTTTTCATCTGCTCGTTAATGGCGCAGGTTCGGTGAACTGGGACTTTTTCACAAGATTGCCGGCTCCGGTCGGAGCAGTTGGCGGCGGCATGGTGAACGCAATTGTCGGCTCGTTGGAACTGCTTGCGCTCGCCGGAGCAATTGGCATTCCGGTCGGCGTTTTAGGCGGTGTTTACCTTGCGGAATATGGCTCCGCACGAATTAATGCAATCCTGCGTTTTCTGGCTGACGTGCTCAATGGAATTCCATCGATCACATGGGGCGTCGTTGTTTACGGGTTGGTAGTATTGCGTTTCAAAGGCTTTTCGGGTTATGCCGGTGGTCTCGCGCTGGCCTTGATCATGATTCCGCTAATCTTGCGCACCACAGAAGAAGTCGTCCTGCTTGTGCCGAATGGGTATCGCGAGGCGGCGCTCGCGCTCGGCGTAAGCCGGTGGAAAACAATCGTCCACATTGTGATGAAGACCGCATCCAAGGGGATCATCACAGGTATTCTGCTTGCACTGGCCCGCGTGGGCGGCGAAACAGCGCCACTTCTTTTTACGGCTTTTGGGAACCGCTTTTGGAATCACGACCTTAGCCAACCGATCGCGGCGCTCCCGTTGCAGATTTTCACCTATGCAATTTCTCCCTATGACGACTGGCATCACCAGGCTTGGGCTGGGGCGTTGGTGCTCGTCACAGGCGTTTTTTGCGTTAACATAATTGTTAGAATCCTGACGCGGGGGCGTGCAGCGTCCGTCGTTTAGCGTCTTCGCAAATGGATAGTCTGATCATGACACCACCCGAGCAAACCGTGGTTGAGCGCGTCGAGCCGCCAGTTGAGGCAACACCCGCGGACGAATCCGTGCGGTGCACGTTTCAAGTGAAAAATCTTTCGATCTGGTACGGCGAAAAACGCGCCATTAATAACGTGACGCTCGATATCGCCTCCAACGCCGTGACGGCAATTATTGGGCCGAGCGGTTGTGGGAAATCGACTTTTATTCGCGCACTCAATCGTATGCACGAGCTTGTGCCCAAGACGCGAGTGGAAGGAACAGTGCTGCTTCAGGGAGAGGATCTCTATTCGAGCAGTGTCGACCCCGCCGTCGTTCGGCGTCGAGTCGGCATGGTTTTCCAAAAATCCAATCCGTTTCCAACAATGTCGATTGGCGAGAACGTCGTCATCGGCCTGCGGTTAAACGGCGTGCGCGACCGGAAATTTCTGAACGAGCGCCTCGAGAGGTCCCTTCGCATGGCGGCTCTTTGGGATGAGGTGAAAGACGATTTACACAAGCCGGGCACCAGTCTTTCCGGTGGTCAACAGCAACGGCTGTGCATAGCCCGCGCGCTTGCAGTGGAGCCGGAAGTGCTCCTGATGGATGAGCCCTGTTCGGCGCTGGATCCGATCGCCACGGCGAAAATCGAAGAATTGATTTACGAACTGAAAGCTAAATACACCATCGTGACTGTCACCCACAACATGCAACAAGCCGGCCGCATCTCCGATTACACCGCTTTCTTTTATCTTGGGCGACTAGTCGAATTTGGACCGACGACAAAAATTTTTACGAACCCAGGCGAAAGACAGACGGAGGATTATATCACCGGGCGATTTGGTTAATGGAAATTGACGTGCGTTTACTATGATCGCGCCTAAACACATCCTCGGCACATTTGATGAAGCGCTCTCGTCGCTGCGCAACAATGTGCTGATGATGTCTGGACTGACTGAGCGCAGCCTGGAGCGAGCGATGAAAGGCCTGTTCGAACGCAATGATAATGTTTGCGCGAACGCGATCGCCGACGATGAAGAAATCGACCAATTGGAGAAACAAATCGATAAGGACGGCGTCGATATTCTGTTGCGCTTTCAGCCGGTCGCATCCGATCTGCGCCGGGTCGTTGCTGCCATGAAACTTTCGTCAAATCTCGAGCGCATGGCCGATCAGGCGACAACGATTGCGCGCCGCGCCCGGAAGCTGAATCAGCACCCGCCGTTACCCGAAGTCGAATTGATCAGGCCAATGTACGAGCAAGCGATGTCGATGTTCAGGGATAGCGTGGACGCATTTGTCCGTGAGGACGTTGATCTTGGGCGTGCTGTTGTTCCCCGGGATGAACGGCTCGATGACTTGAATCGAGTCGCCAGCCATAAACTGGTCGATCGCATGGCGCAGGACCCGGACCAATTGAGAGGCTACCTAAATCTGATTTTTGTTGGCCGCTGCCTCGAACGCGTCGGCGATCATGCTACCAACATTGCCGAGGACGCCGTTTACGCCGCCGCAGCAGAAGACATCAGGCATCAAACTGCCGCGGGCTCTGTCTGAGCTTGTACGCGTTGCATATGCGCAGTTGATTGCCGATCTTTGAGAGATGGCGGACGCTCAGGCCACTGCTCGAACTGAAGAAGAAACCAACCCGGTCGCTACTCCAGAGATCGTACAAAGCGCTCAGGAGCGTTTTGGCGATCCCAAAAATTTTATCAACCGCGAGCTGAGCTGGCTCGAGTTCAACCGGCGAGTTCTGGAAGAAGCGCAGGATCAGAGGCAGCCGCTGATCGAGCGAGTCAAGTTTCTTACGATCTTCAGCTCGAACCTCGACGAGTTTTTCGAGATCCGTGTTGCCGGAATTAAACAGCAGATTGAAAGCCAGACGAGCGAACTTGGTCCCGACGGTTTAAGCCCGACGGAGGTTTTCAATCGCATTCAGAAAACAGTACGCGAACTCTTCGCCGAGCAATATACGCTCTGGAAAAATGAATTGCTGCCGGAACTGGCGAAGAATGGGATTTACATTCGGGAAATCTCGGAGCTGCCCGCGAAACGTGCCGCCTGGGCGCATCGTTATTTTCTACAGGAAGTTTTTCCGATGCTGACGCCGCTGGCTGTAGATGCCAGCCATCCATTCCCGCATCTCTTGAACCGCAGCCACAATCTGCTCATACGAGCAAAGACGCGCCGGCGGGGCGAGCCACTGCACGCGATCGTGCAGGTGCCGCGAGTCGTGCCGCGGCTCATCCTTTTGCCGCGCGGCACCGGCGCGAACGAGCTGTGGGAATACATTTACCTCGCATCGCTCATTAAACAGTACATCGGCGAGTTGTTTCCCGGTTTAATTCTCGATGGCGCGCATGCGTTTCGTGTCACGCGCAACAGCGACCTGTACATCGATGACGAGGAGGCGGAGAACCTGTTGCGTATGATCGAGCAGCAACTGCGGCGCTCGAGCCGCGGTAATGCCGTGCGCCTCGAGGTCGAAGCTGATTGTCCGAAAGATTTTCTCAGCTTGCTCCTCGACTTCTTCAATTTAACCGAAGCCGATGCTTACAAACTGGATGGTCCGCTGACGATGACTCATCTCGCGCCTCTGGTTGCCAACGATGCGTTTGCGAGACTTAAGGATCGTCCATTTCAGCCGGCGCGCGATCCCGCGCTTTCGCCTCATGTGGATTTCTTCGAGGTGCTGCGGCGTCAGGACGTCCTTTTGCATCACCCGTACGACAGTTTCGATCAGATCGTCGAATTGATCGAAAAAGCTGCAGCTGATCCTCAGGTGCTGGCGATCAAGATCACGCTCTATCGCACCAGCGGTGATTCACCCATCGTTGAGGCGCTGATCGATGCAGCGAATGCAGGCAAACAGGTGACGGCAATCGTTGAACTTCGCGCGAGATTTGATGAAGCAACGAACATCCAATGGGCGCGGCGGCTCGAAGAATCCGGCGCCCACGTGATCTATGGCGTGGTCGGCTTGAAAACGCATTGCAAAATGCTGCTCATCGTCAGACGCGATGCGGACCGACTCCGTCATTATGTCCATCTCGGAACGGGGAATTATCATCCGCGGACGGCGCGCATTTATACCGATTTCAGCCTGCTCACCAGCGAAGCCCAGCTGACCGAGGAAGTGGCCACCGTGTTTAACACGCTCACCGGTCTTGCTAGTTATCCCGGCCTGAAAAAATTGATGGTCGCGCCGTTTGACATGCAGAGCCGGCTCATCAAATGCATCGAGCGCGAGCGAGATAACGCGCTCGCCGGAAAACCGGCGCGTATCGTCGCAAAACTGAACTCGCTGGTCGATCATGAGGTCATCGAAAGACTTTATGAAGCTTCATGCGCCGAGGTGACTGTCGATCTGATCGTGCGGGGCATCTGTTGTTTGCGTCCGAAGATTCCCGATCTCAGTGAGAACATTCGCGTCATCAGCATTGTTGGCCGCTTTCTCGAACACAGCCGCATCTACTATTTCGAAAATGCTGGAGATCCTTTGGTTTACCTTTCGAGCGCGGACTGGATGCCGCGAAATTTCTTCCGACGAATCGAAGTCGCGTTCCCGATCGAGACGCCTGCACTGCGCAATCAGATTATTAACGACGTGATTCCAACGGTCCTGAACGATCGTGTGAAGGCGCGCGAGCTGCAGCCGAATGGCACCTACCGTCGATTGAAGCCGGAAGGTCCGGAACCGCGCCGGCAAGCGCAGTGGCAATTTCGCGAAGTCTCGCGCGAGCGGATGAAAAAGCTCACTGGCTCGAAAAAGCAAAAGCGCGCCGACAAATTGATACCGATCTCCGTTGTCCATAAAGACGCAGCTGCGCCCTCAACAGCCTCGGAAAAGCCGTGAAGAAAAGAATTCTCGTCGTGGATGTCGGCGGCTCGAACGTGAAATTGATGATTTCGCGTGCGCAAAAGCGAAAGTTCAAATCCGGTCCGGACCTCGCCCCGCGGGAGATGCTGGCCCAGATGAAACCGCTGCTGCAGGATTGGAAATTTGACGCCGTCTCAATGGGATTTCCAGCGCCAGTCCGAAACGGCCGCATAATGAGCGAACCCAAAAATTTGGGTCCAGGATGGACACGCTTCAATCTCGAAAAGGCGTTAGGCAAACCGATCCGCATCATTAACGACGCCGCGATGCAGGCATTGGGCAGTTTTCGCGGCGGCCGCATGTTGTTTCTCGGACTGGGCACCGGGTTGGGATCGACATTGATTTGGGATACGAACGTGCTCCCGCTGGAGCTCGGCGATCTGCCTTACGGCAATGGTCACATCATCGAGGATTATCTCGGCAAATCAGGAATGAAACAGCTCGGCGAAAAAGCGTGGAAACGCGAAGTGCTTCGCGCAGTGCTGTTGTTGAAAAAATCACTTATTGCCGATTACGTCGTTGTTGGCGGCGGAAGCGCGAAGAAGTTCGACCAGTTACCGGAGGGCATAGAGCTTGGCCACAACCGAAACGCTTTTCTCGGTGGCGTTCGTCTCTGGCAGATCGACCCACGCACACGACGGGCGAAGTGGCGGATCATGTGAGCCCTCAGGGCGCTTAAATATGTTGAAAGAGTTACAAAAGTTACGTTGGCCAAACATGAACTCTTTTGCGTTTTAACTTTGTTGCCATGCAACTTTATTTCCTTCGTCATGGCGAGGCTGATTGGCCGGATTGGAAAAAGTCGGATGATGAGCGTCCGCTGACTGATTTTGGTAAAAAAGAAATGCGCGATGTCGCAAAGTTTCTCGCGCGTCTCAAGGCGCGCCCGTATTTGATTGTGACCAGCCCGCTGCCCCGTGCATCACAAACTGCGAAAATCGCCGCGGAATACCTCAAGGCCAGGCTGCGCGAGGACGAATTGCTCGCGCCCGGATTTGGGATGAGCGAGCTGCGAACCGTGCTAAAGCGGCATCACTCAAAAGTTTTGATGCTCGTCGGCCACGAACCGGACTTCACAAATCTCATTTCTGGATTGACTGGCGCTTCGCTCAAACTTTCCAAAGCCGGCGTGGCCCTGCTCGATATCGATCCCGAGGCGGAAGAAGGGAAACTTCTCTGGCTTTTCCCGCCAAAATTTTCTCGAAAATCTAAGTGACGAGCGCTTCCGCCAGCGAGTGCGACGACTTACCATCCCAATCTTGGAGGCAGGTGGCGATACGGCAGCCAAAATCGCGTGGGCGCTCGGCGAAAAAGTGTTGCGCCAGCTCCGACGCGCCGCGCTGAAGATCGGCCTGGCTGACTTCAATAACGGCGAGCAACCTGTGACCTTCACGTTGCCATTTCGATTTTCCATGTTCGCTCCGCAACCTTGCGCCGAGGAAACTCAAGTCGTGCGCGCGACCAAGCAGATCACTTAACGAACGCAGGTCGTCGCTCAGGGTTTTTAACACCACCGGATTGACCGGCCGAAGGATGCGTAAGTGATACCAAAGCGTTTTTGCCTTGGTTCTGAATGCGTGAAAATTTTCGGCGGTCCGATTTGCCGTTGCTTTAGCGAGCGCCCGTCGCGCCTGCTTATAGCTTGCCTGCACAGCGCAGCGCAGCTCTCTACAGTTGAACTGTCCCAGGGTCCAGCGATCAACTGCTGAAGCCGCTTGCTCCAACATCGGGACTGCCTGTGTTTGCCATTCCGCGAACGCCGCCATGAAGTTTTCCAGTTCCAAAATCAGTATTCCTTCGAGCTTTCCGTAGGAGTTGCGCCCACGTTTGTGGGTAACCTCTTTGAGTTGCCTCACCGTCTGCAAACGCACCTCCGCATCCCGGATTTCGGAGGTCAGCCGTCCGACATCGCGCAAAGCGTGGTCTTGTTGCCGGAACAGGCCGCGGCCAATCTCCTTGCGCACCAATCGCAAACCCGCGCGCGCCTTCTTCAAATGTTTGCGCATTTCATGCACCGGCGTGTCATCAGTTTCCACCTCACCTTTCGCAACAGCGATGGCATCCTCGATTTGTTTACAGCAGATCCGGCGAAGATTGTCGCCCAACGTTTCCTCTTGCCGTAATTCGTAGCTCATTGTCGCCCTAATTGCTCGCCGGTTTCACATTTCTGTCACGTTGGTCGCCATTGATTTCACGCCCAAACCCAGCGTGACCGTTTGAATTGGCGGCAACTCGCTTAGTTTGGAACTTTCAGTCGCACTAGTACAGCATGAGCAGGGTTGCAATAAATGTCGATATTGATTTTGCGCGGCGCGACTCGTACGCGATTGCCGCACATGCATGGATACGGCTGGTAATCACGCCACGGGCCGTTCGGGAAGTCGCGGTTGGAGGATCACGAGAGCGGACGGTTTCACCGTGATTTCGATTTCGGTTCGACTCTTTACCTTCTGGTTTTTGCGCGGCCAACGTTTGCTGTCGAAGTGAAACGCTGACTTTTCGTAAGTGACCTTTAACTTACGAAACCTGCGAAACGGCAGCGGAAATTTAATTTCTCGTCCGTTAAGTCGAGAATCGAGGTAGTCGACCGATCGTGAGCGATCCTCTTCGCGCGGCAATCACGAGGTCGGCGGAATTTCTTAGAGCTTTCTTGTAATCGTCCTTCTTCGTTGATTGATAAATCGCCTGATGCCCGGCGTCGGCCAATGCAGCCATTAATTCTTTCTTGCGATGCGTACGCCGGCCGGCTTTTGGATTGTGCATTAGCGTGATTCGCATGCTCTATCTTCGTGATTCCTTCTCAAAGTATTCGGGTAAAGCAACCCGATACGGGTCTCTTATGATTTGAAGACCGCAGTTTTGATTTCACGCGCTTCATGAAATCAACCTGACCGCGTGTGCGGTCCATTGCTTCGGCGAAAAGCCGGTTTACTGCTTCGTCGGGGATTGTGTCGTTAACGGCCCCGAAGCCGCCGGCCGCGCGCTGCCCGCGGGCAATACGCCCGCGCCAGAGTCCGGCGCCGCAGGGGCAGCCGGCGAACCTTGGGATTGTGAAGTAGCAGGGGACGTCGCGGGCGTCTGCGCCGCTTTTGGTGCAGGCGAATTTTGCGTCCCAGCTTGCGTTTTCATCAGCTCACGCCGAAACGCGCTGTCAGCCATGCTCCTATGCGCATAAAGAATCGACAACACCAAGGAAAGTCCGAAGAAAATGCCGGCCAGCCACGTCGTGAACTTCGCGAGCACATTAGTGGTTTGTGCGCCAAAAATATTCTCCGTGACCGCACCACCAAATGCCGCGCCCAGGCCTTCGCTCTTCGGCCGTTGCATCAGGATCACCAGCACCATAAGCGCCGACACCAGCACGAAGAGCGCCAGACAGAGGTTGATCAGCAAGTTCATCGGGACGCGGAATATCGCTGGTAAATGACGAATGTCGAATGACGATTGACGAAGGAATGCCAACTAAGGGACTCAGGAATAACGAGGGCACAGCAGCATAGCCTTTAGTCATTCGGGCTTCGTCATTGGTCATTCGTCATTTTTTTGATTTCGTCCCAAATCGCGTCCATCTCCGCAAGATCCACATCGCAAAGTCGCTTGCCCTGTCTTTGCAGCTCGTCCTCCAGTCGATTGAATCGCGTCACAAATTTGTCCGTACCCCGCTGCAGCGCGCTTTCCGCGTCAAGTCTGCATTTCCGGGCCAGATTAACGATTGCAAAAAGAACGTCGCCGATCTCTTCTTCGGTTCTCGCTGGATCTGCCGACGCCATTGCTTGTTTCAACTCGCGAAGCTCTTCTTCCAGTTTTGCCACTACATCGCGCACGTCCGTCCAGTCGAAATTCACCCGTGCCGCTTTCGATTGCGCTTTTTGCGCACGCATGAGCGCAGGCAACGCTTTCGGTAAACTGGCCAGATAATGTGAGTCGGTCTTTTTCTCGTCGCGTTTGATTGCTTCCCATTGCTTGAGCACGGCGCCGGAATCGCGCGCGTCGCTTGTGCCGAACACATGCGGATGTCGGCGGATCAGTTTCTCCGAAATGTCGCGAACGACGTCGTCGATGTTGAAGCGGTCGGTTTCGGTGGCGATCTCGGCGTGCATGACTACCAACAGCAAAAGATCTCCGAGTTCCTCGCGAAAATGCGCGTCGTTTTTCTCGCGCGCGGCCTCCGTCACTTCGTAGGCTTCTTCAATCAGAGCAGGCAACAGCGATTCGTGCGTTTGTTCCCGGTCCCATGGGCAGCCGCCGGGCCCCCGCAGCTTCGCGACGATCTCGCAGAGCTTTTCAAAGTTGATAGTTGAGTTGATAACGCCGGGCTCGGAATCGGCTGACGATTCGTCCATGGTCGATCTCTCAATCATCAACTCTCAACTATCAACTAATTCAAATCCGCCACAGGGAACGGTGTGTGCCGAACTCGGAGATTTCGCCAGAGGACCTTTTGCTGACGTAAATCGTGATACCAATCACGCTGACAAAGGTGCCGGCAAAGACGAGCGCAACCAGCCAGGAGGGGATATGCCCGATGCGGAGGGCATGGTAAAACGACACGAAATCGTTAATCGGCGCGGTGGCGTGCAAGAATATTTTCGTTAACCACGCAATCAGGATCAAAACGAAAATGAACACGTAATTGCGTTTCAACCGGCGCCCGATCGCCTCGAGCTTCGTGATCTTGAAGCAAGGCAAGATCAAGTCTTCGCAAACGAGCTTTTTCCATTCGCCCTGAAGCATCTCGCGGTTTTCCATCACCATCGGAACGAGAAAATGCGCTTCCAGCATCCGGAGGCGCGCGCGGAATGCGTCGTAAAAACGGTAACGGCGCGCTTCGATCCACAGCAGCACCCACACGATGGCGAGGTTAAAGAAGAAAATGATGTGCGGCACTTCGCGCGTAGTGAAAGCGATGGTGATAATCGCCGTGGTGCTCGTAATTGCCCAGTTGGTCGTGACATCCAGCCGCTGCCGCCAAACCATGATCCGTCCCATCTCGCCGCGATAAAAATGCGACATCGCGTTAACATAGCCAGGGTCGTAAATGCTCCGTTGGAACGAGACCGTTCTCTCTTCCTTTGGAGCGACTGCTGTATTTTGAGTTGCCACGGTGCGCTCCTTAACTGGATAACTGGCTTTGCCGGATAATCCAATAAATCTCTCCGCAGCAATGGCTATCGTGCTCCCCGAATTATTAGATGAAAAACAGGTGATCCTGCGGCTGCGATCGCGAAAACTGCCGAACGCGCTGCGCGAGATCATTCAGTTGCTGGCGCAAAATGGAAAGATTTGCGACGCACAAAAATTTCGCGACCAAGTCCTGGCACGTGAGCAGGCACAGCCAAGTGCAGTGGAAAATGGCGTCGCCTTTCCTCATGCGCGAACCGATTTGGTGGATGAAATCGTGGTCGGCATCGGGCGCAGCCGCGCTGGGATCCCAGTGGGCGCAAATCAACAACGTGCCCGGCTGATTTTTGTGATCGGCGTGCCGGAACGGCTCGTGAACGATTATCTGATTTGCGTCGGCGCGCTCGTGCGACTGGTAAAAGATGACGCGATACGAACGGCTCTGCTCGAATCCGAGACGCCGCGCCAATTCCTCGACGCGCTCACGGCAAATCTGTAGCCGTGTGTTTGCGAGACGCACAAACCGACGTGCTCCAATTGGATGATTTCGCGCCGTGCAGCGAGGGCGGCTACAATCATCGCACACCGGCGCCTCGATTTGACTACGGCTAAGCGAAGTGCGCGCGGCCGTTACAGAATGACGGACGGGAGGCCGTCACTCTTTGATCCGCGCCTCGATGATCTCGCACAAAATGTGCAGCAAAAGCTGGTGTGCCTCCTGAATCCGTGCAGTGGAATTGCTCCGCACCAGGAGATCAACATCGGCCACGCCGATAGTTGATCCGCCGTCGCGACCGAGCAGGGCGATTGTTTTCAGTTTGCGCGCTTTCGCTTCCTCCAGCGCGCGCACGATGTTTTTCGATTTGCCTGAAGTCGTCAGGCAAATAAGCGCATCTCCCGGCTGACCAAACGCCGCCACTTGGCGCGCGAAAATTTCATCGAACCCGTAATCATTTGCAGCCGCGGTGAGAAGTCCGCCATCGCTCGCGAGACAAATCGCCGGTTGTGCGCGGCGATCCTTGGTGAAACGCACCACGAGCTCCGTCGCAAAATGCGATGCATCAGCGGCGCTGCCGCCGTTCCCGCAAGCGAGGATTTTCCTTCCCGCTTGCAAACATTCCTGGATGAGTTCTGCAGCCTTTGCGACTTGCGTTTCAAGTTTCTTCAGCGACTCAAGGGTGCGAGTCGAATCGTCGATCGCCTGATTAAAGCTTAAGGAGATGTCACTCATTAAATTGCAGCGGTTGCGACAAGAATGGTGCGCGATAGAGGGTTCGAACCTCTGACCCCTACCGTGTCAAGGTAGTGCTCTACCACTGAGCTAACCGCGCATCAAAACCGAAGTGATAAGTGATCGGTGATCAGTGATCAGTCAAGACCCGGGAACGCTGATCACCCTTCACTGATCACAGATCACTCATCACTCATATCCGCCTACTTCATCACTGGACAACTCGGACGCGCCGGACGACTATTCGTTTCCTTGTGAGCACCCTGTTCTTCAAACGATTTCTGAAACGTCCATTTCAGGTCGCGTCGATTGTTCCCAGCTCAAAAGCAATGGTGGAACGCGTCGCCAACAAGATGGATTTCAGCCAACCGCGAGTGATTGCAGAATATGGTCCGGGTGAAGGCGTGCACTCTCGCGAGATCGCGCGACGCTTGTCTCGGGATTCGCATCTGCTCTTGTTTGAGCTGGACGCGGCGTTCGCTCGGGATTTGAAGCGGCAATTTGCGCATGATTCACGGGTACATGTGATTCACGGAGACGCTGCCACCTTGCCACTTGAGTTGGAGCGGCGCGGCTTTCCCGAGTGCGATTACATTCTGTCGGGTATTCCCTTCAGTATTCTGAAAATAGAGAAGAAACGCGCGCTCCTTCGGAAAACCTATGATGCTCTCGCGCCAGGCGGCAGTTTCATCATCTACCAGGTCACCAACGAATTGAAACAGCACGCGAAGCTTTTCGAGCACGGAGAGTCGGAATATTTCCTGCAAAATATTCCCCCGATGTTCATCACCGTTTTTCACAAAACGCCATCGCTACGCAGACGGGGACGACACGCCGCGAAAAACGCTTCGCGACTGGTTGGTGTTGGAGCAGACGCATCTGCATGACCGAGAAGCCGACGCGGATCGAAAAAGATTCGATGGGCGAGATGTCGGTGCCCGCAGATGCGCTCCACGGCGCCTCCACGCACCGCGCATTGCTGAATTTTCCTGTCAGCGGTTACCGGTTTTCACGGCCATTCATTCGCGCACTGGGCCTCATTAAATGGGCAGCCGTGCAGGCCAATCGCGATCTGGGGTTACTGGACGCAGAGCGGGCAGCGCTGATTGCACACGCCGCCGAGGAAGTCGCCGAGGGTAAACTCGATGAACATTTCCCGCTCGATATTTTTCAGACCGGCTCCGGGACGAGCACAAACACGAACGCGAACGAAGTCATCGCAAACCGCTCCGCGTTACTTGCAGGAAAAACGATTGGCTCACATGACCCGGTTCACCCGAACGATCACGTCAACATGGGTCAATCGAGCAATGACGTGATTCCCGCCGCTATCCACATCAGCGCGGCCGAAGAGTTGAAGAATCGTCTGATCCCAGCTCTGGAAAAATTACAGGGAGCTTTTGAAGCGAAGGCTAAAGAATTCTGGCACATCATCAAGATTGGCCGGACACATTTGATGGACGCCACGCCGATCCGGCTCGGTCAAGAATTTTCCGGTTACGCGCAGCAGGCTGCCTACGCAAAGGACCGCGCGCAGAGAGCGATCGAAGTTTTGCGCGAACTGCCGCTTGGCGGAACGGCAGTTGGCACCGGCCTGAACCGGCACATCGATCTTCCGAAGAGAATGCTGCGACACTTGGAGCAGCGCACTGGCATTGCATTTTACGAGGCGAAAAATCATTTCGAAGCGCAGGGCGGCAAGGACGCAGTTGTCGAAGCGAGCGGGAATTTGAAAACGATCGCGGTGAGTCTTTTTAAGATCGCTAACGACATTCGCTGGCTGGGGAGTGGTCCGCGCTGCGGCATTGGTGAGATTCAACTTCCTGCGACGCAACCGGGCAGCTCTATCATGCCGGGCAAGGTGAACCCGGTCATGAGCGAATCCCTGATGATGGTTTGCGCGCAAGTGATCGGCAACGATGTGACAATCACCTGGGCAGCCGCGAACGGGAATTTTGAGCTTAACGTCATGATGCCGGTGATGGCACACGATCTTCTCGAATCGATCCGGTTGCTGGCAAACGCGGTCGACATTTTCTGCGAGAAATGCGTGCGCGGCATCGTGGCAAACGAAGAGCGCTGCCGAGAATTAGTGGAGCTTTCAATGGCGATGGTGACAAGTCTCGCGCCCAAGATCGGTTATGATCGCGCGGCTGAAATTGCAAAAGAGAGCGCGAAAACCGGGCGAACCGTCCGCGAAATTGCGCAAGAGAAAAAAGTTTTGCTGGAAGAAGAACTCCAGCGCGCGCTCGACCCGATCAGAATGACGGAGCCCGAGATAGGTTAAAAAGTTAAAAAGTTAAAGAGCTACAATGTTTAGGCGCGGCGCGGCTTTTCGAATCGCTGCCCTGATTGGCACTCTTTTAACTTTGTAACGATTTAACCTCGTAACTTTTTGAGTCATGGTTGCAAAACTCGAGGGACCGCAGTTTTCAGGCGGCGCAAACATCGCGATCAAGTGTCCCAGCCACACGTATGAGCAGACGGTCGCGTTCTATCGCGATACGCTCGGCTTGCCTTTGATCGAGGAGGAAAAGGACGGTTGCATTTTCCAATTCGGACCGAACCGGCTTTGGATCGACAGCGTCCCGAACCTGAGTCATTCAGACATCTGGCTGGAATTAGAAACGAACGACACCGAAGCCGCCGCGGCATTTCTAAAAGTGCACGGCGTGATAGGACGCGATGAAGTCGAGCAACTCCGCGAGGATTTCAACGGCTTCTTCATCTCTGCCCCGAACGGCGTGATTCATCTCGTGGTCGGGCCCGAAGACGTGTGAAGGAGAGTGAAACGTTAAACGAGTTACAAAGTTACAAAGCTGCAGAACGTGCCGCTTGTAAGGATGTAACCCTCTAACCAATTACTCCCGCGGCAACTCCGCGCCACCGTCCCACCCAGGTACTCCATCCGTAAAACCCCAAAGGTTCTAAGCAGCCCGCCTGGACTAACGCATCCACATCCGCCCGGCTCGGCGTGATCTTTTCGTTGGAATCGGCGCCATAGTAATCGTCAATGACCATCCAACAGCTGTTGGCGAATGTGTCGCGGTAGCACTCGATGTCACGCCGTTTGGCGGCGTCGGCGTCGAGAATAAAAAGATCAACTTCATCGGGACCCAGTGCCTGCTGAACTGCGGAGACCGTTGCGGGATCAAACGAATATCCCTTGATGACCGTGACCATTTCCGACACGCCGTGTTTGGCAAGATTGCGCCCCAAATCGCGCAAGACATTGCGCGTGCCGAGTCGTTTGTGTTTCACGCTTCCACCTGGCTCGATTGCGATCAGTTTTTTTTGCTGGCCCGAATCGCGCACACCGAAAGCCGCGGCGATGGTCGCACCGCCAAGAAAAGCACCAACCTCCAGAATGTCGCCCGCGCAAATCTTTGCGAAGTGATAGACGAGAATCAGCACATCAAGATGCAACATCGAATACTTGTCGCGGATCTTCAGCAATTCGGCGTGAATCGGCTGGTGCCGATACTCCATCAGGGTATGCATCAGACTTAAACTTTCGCTGTAGCCACCCGTCCGCCATGCGTCCCCATGCTCGCGCGCGGGACAATGCAACCCCATCACGGCGAGGTCGCGCTCTACGCTGTCGAACCGCGCAATCCCGGGGAGAAATCCCCAGCGCTCGAAGCCGAGACGCTCGAACAATTTTAAACTCGGCTCGTTATGCCCGAAGACGAGACCGATAAGCGCTGTGATCCCCAGCGATGGCGCGCGGCCGATCGCGTGCTCCAATAATCCCTGTGCCACGCGCCGGCGTCGGAACTCTTCGTCGACATAAACGCTGATCTCTGCCGTGCCACGATACGCAGACCGCGGCAGGAATTTTTTGAAATCGAGCCAGCCAATCACCCGGCCCTCAGATTCCGCGACCCAAAAGGGATATTGCTCCGGCGAATGTTCACGAAACCATGGCAAACGTGCTTCGACGGTAGTCGGCTCAAGCTCAGCTGTCACCATCCGCGTCGGCACAGTGGCGTTGTAGATTTCGACAATCGCCGGCAGGTCCGCCTCAACAGCATCACGGATAATCGGATTCACGGCTTCCGCTTCTTGATTGGACTTCGGGTAGCGGCGGGGGAACTCATGGACGCGTGCGTCGAATTAGCCGGGGCGGTCGCTGCGGGACTCGAAATGGGAAATGCAAACGTCGGCGATGGGAAGGCAGATGGCGTGCCCGACGCGCTTGGCGCAGGAGACGCTGTGGCGTTGGGCGACGAGGAAGGACTCGGCGTTGGGTTCGGAGTGGGCGATGGGATGATTTTTTCCCAGTGATGCAGCGGCACAGTCGCGCCGCCGATCTCTTTGACTAGCGCTTCGCACCGCGCCTGCAGTTTGTCCAAATCGGGCGAGTCCGCTGGCTTATCAGCAGTTCCAGGAAAAATGATATAGGTCACCTTGAGATCGCTCACGGGGCGATTGTAAGGCGTCGAAAGCGCGTTGATCTGCTTTGCGATGCGCAGCGAAGCCTCCCCAACTTTATCATTCGGTCCTACATCGCCGACAATTGCCGGATAAATCGAATCTCCGAAAACCACCAGCGCATAATCGCCGAGTTTTACCGGCTCGTTGGCATGCGTAAATGCGCCCGGCACCACGATGAAAGGGTCGGTCGCGCCAATAAGGAAGCTGTACTTTTTCAGTGTGCCCACCTCCGCGCGCAATTCTGCAATCTTGTTACGCAGGTCGCGCTTTCGTACGGGCGTGGTAGTTGCAAGCGCATACTCATCTTCCGCGCGTTTCAATGTATCCTCCGTCCCAGCGAGGTAAGGGTTGGGTCCCGAGGTTTTCTTTGGCCAGCGATAACTGGTGAACGGTTTGAAATTTGCCGGCGCGCCAGTGCCTACCGGCATCCGATCTCCATCGGAACCGTCAGCGTCCACGTCCATGTCTGCTTGGAGCACGAGCGCTTTTCGGTGACTCTGCGGATGCTGAAGCTGCAGCACAGTCTGGCAGTCGAAGAAATTGTGCCGTGACAGAAGCAGATCCAGGCGGACAAGGTTTTCGCGTAGCATTCTGATTTTGGCGTCGTAAAGCTGTGCGTAAAGGGGTGAGACCGGATCGGACGAAATCATTGACGCCAAACCGGGCAACAATGTGGGTAACTGCGGGCTGACTTTCGCCAGTTCCTCGATTGTCTTGTTCGGTGAAGGCACGCGTGCCTGTAGCCTTAGATCGAGTGTGTAACTGTCGGGCTGGTTGCGTTCGGTCGTCGCGTCGGCCCCTGGGACCGTCTCGACTGTGGAATGAAGCGTAATCCCATTGAATAGCTTGCCGGTGTCTAATTTTCCGGTGATCACGGGCGGCCGGGTCGGCGTCGGTTCAGGTGTTGGCGTCGTGGATATTTCAGGAGGCGCCATCCGTTGCAGTCGCTCGAGCGAGACCCAGCGGTAAACAATTGCGGCGAAAAGCGCGGCGAAAATAACCAGCACCAGCCGCCGCCATGTCCGAAGGCGAATTCTTGCCACGCGATTACTTTTTTACCCAGGCGACGATTGCCGCAACGATCCCGATCACGCTCAGGATCGACATGATGCCCGCGGGCATCACCTTTCCGGTGCGCAGAAATTTGGGAACGAACTGCCCCGCGAGTAAAAGCGAGAGAATCAGTGCACTCGCCAATCCAATCGCGCGATGCTCGGGCAACAGAAATGCAGCTACTAGCAATAGCACCCCAGTGATTGAGCCGGCAATGATCGACGCCACGCTGCCCGCCTTTACGTAACCGACAATCCCGCCAGCGATTGTCAGAACGCCGAAAATAATAAAATAAAGCTTTGCTGCTTCCATACACTCACGAACACTCAGAGTCGATTGCGGTTGGCGCATTCGTAAGCCAACAGCTCCCCGCTGTCCAGTGGGACTACGAAGAGGCGTAGCGCTGCGTCTAGCTAGCGCCAACGGCGCTGGCTCAAATCGAAGCAGTCACTTCGTGACCTCGGGCAGCCAACGCGGTGACTAACTTCGTCATTCTTACCTGCCCATCCTAACTTGGCTTTAACCTTTCTTTCCATCTTAATCATGAATATGCTCCCGAGGTGACTAACGAGCGCAGTGGCAGTGTCGCAGCAGCGACGTCGCGTGAGTTTGTCACCGGACAAAGAGTCTTTGGCCGTTACGCGCTAGTGAAGGTGCTCGGGCGAGGTGGAATGGGGGTTGTCTGGCTGGCGCACGATGAAGAGCTGGAGCGCAATGTCGCACTGAAATTTCTTCCCGATTTGATGATCCAGGATCGTGCGCTGTTGGATCAACTTAAGCGTGAGACGAAGCGTTGCTTGGAATTGACGCATCTTCACATCGTTCGCATCCACGACTTCGTGCATGACGAACGCTCCGGCTGCATTTCAATGGAATACATCGATGGCGAAACGCTTTCGAACTTGCGAGCTGAGAAAGAGCGAAGAGTCTTCGAGCCAGATGAGATCGCCACTTGGATGCGTCAACTCTGTGACGCACTCGATTATGCGCACAATCACGCGAAGGTCATCCATTGTGACTTGAAACCCGCAAACCTGATGGTGAATCAACGAGGCGATCTGAAGATCTCGGATTTTGGTATAGCGCGGAGTCTCACTGATTCAGTCAGCCGGCTAACCATGGAGCAAGGCCGGAGCGGGACGCTCGTTTATATGAGCCCACAACAACTGAATGGCGAACGCAATACACATCTGGACGATATTTACTCGTTGGGCGCGAGCATCTACGAATTGCTTACGAGCAAGCCGCCCTTCTATTCGGGGAACATCGACCGGCAAATTTGCGAGCGACTTGCTCCGTCGATGACCGAGCGGCGAAAAGAATTCGATATCGAGCCGGCGTTCGTTCCACGGCTTTGGGAAGATACGGTCGCAGCATGTCTGGCGAAAGACACGTCACGCCGCCCCCAATCGGCCGCAGAAGTTGCGCAACGGCTACAGCTTGCCTCAGGGCAGACAAGAATAAGCAGGCCTCGTGGTAAGAGCTCAAACAGGAAAGCGCTGATTGTCGGTGGCATCGCAGCACTCTGCGTTCTCTCGCTTGCTGGCTTTTACTTCGGAGCGTTTAAGCGGCAGGCCAAACCTGTATCGCAAGAAGCCGCGATTCCCGAAAAATCGATCGCCGTCTTGCCGTTTGAAAACCGAAGCGAGGAAAAAGCCAATGCCTACTTTGCTGATGGTATCCAGGACGAAATCCTCACCGATCTCGCCAAGATCGCTGATCTGAAGGTAATTAGCCGCACAAGCGTGATGCAGTACAGGAATACGGCATCACGCAACCTTCGCGAGATCGCCCAGCAACTTGGCGTCTCGAATATACTGGAAGGGAGCGTGCAACGTGTCGCGAATCACGTGCGAGTGAATGCGCAATTGATCGATGCCCGGAACGACACGCACCTTTGGGGGGAGACCTATGACCGCGACCTCGCGGACGTTTTTGCGATCCAAAGCGAGATTGCGAAGGCGGTCGCTGATCAGCTTCAGGCTAAGCTGTCGCCAAGGGAGAAAGCCGCGATTGAGCAACCGCCGACAAGTGATCTTGCTGCTTATGATTATTATGTCCGCGCCAAGACGCTGCTTGCAGTCAGCACTGATACCCGCCAAGGCGGATATCTTTTTCAGGCTGAACACCTACTGGCAGAGGCTGTCGGCAGTGACCCAACGTTTTTGCTAGCGTATTGCAAACTGGCGTACGTCCATCAAGAGCTTTATTACACGGGATTTGACCACACGGCTGGCCGGCTCGCGCAGGCAAATGAGGCTATGAGAAAAGCGCTGGAATTGGGACCCGATCGAGGGGAAGCCCACCTCGCTGCCGTGTGGGTCTACTATCACTGTTATTTTGATTACAATCGCGCTCGGTCAGAGCTGGAAATAGCGCGAAGCACCCTGCCGAACGACCCCGAAGTGTTTGCACTTGCCGGTTATATGGATCGGCGACAGGGACATTGGAAAGAGCATATCCAAAATTTAGAACGCGCTGCGCAAGTCGATCCACGAAACATAGAAATCCTGCACGGCTTGGCGCAAGGCTACGAGTTGCTTCGCCAATTTCCCGATATGGCCACTGTCCTGGACCGCATCCTGGCCATAACCCCTAATGATCCGTTAATGCGTGTTGCGAGGGGCGGAGTGGATTTTGAATGGCACGCGGATACCAGGCAGTTACATGCGATTATTCAGGATATCATCGCCAAAGATCCGAACGCAGGTGCCGCTTTCGCTCAAGACTGGCTCGTTCATGCGCTTTGCGAACGCAATGCGGCCGAAATTCAGCAGGCTCTGGCTTTGATCCCGCGTGAAGGAATAACTGCAATTACCGTTAGACTTTGCCGTCCGTTTTACGAAGGATTGGCCGCGCGGGCTCTTAAAGACGCGGGCGCTGCGAAGAACGCATTTGTTGCGGCGCGGACTGAGATGGAGAAGATCGTCCAAGCGGAACCAGATTATCCACAGGCACTTTGCGTCCTGGGAATGATTGATGCCGCGCTCGGACGCAAGGATGAAGCACTGCGCGAAGCACAGCGGGCGCTCGAACTGCTACCGGCTGATAAGGACCCATTAACGCACGCCGAACTAATCAAAACCCTTGCGGTAGTCTATGCTTGGACCGGAAACACGAGCGCTGCACTGAACGAATTGAAAAGCCTGTTACAAATTCCCGCGCCGCTTTCGTACGGAGAGTTGCGGCTATACCCTTACTGGGATCCCTTGCGGGGCGATCCACGATTTGATCAGCTTGTCGCGGAGTCAGCGAAACCGGTTGCAATCAAATAGAATCTTGTTGCCGTACCTTACGCGCAATTGTGCAGAACTCCGCGTCTTAAAAGATCGACAATCGCGCCATTTGTCGCCTGCGCATCTGCCGCCGGGAGTTTTCTCAAAATCCATCCTTTTCGCCGTGGCCTGGTAAGTACGTCAAGGATCGTTGCAACATTGTCTCCGACTTGAAGTGTCTTGGATTCATAACCAGATGTTCCACGATATACGACAAAGTTATGGCTGGTGGAGCGCGCAGACGTTGAGCGCCACGCCGCCACCCGATGGTGGATACGATCGAGTACCGTGGGAATATCGAACGTGTTCCGAAAGAGCGTAGTGCCACGAGCGACACAGATGTCCCCGTCGGATCCGTTTGGCCTTGGTTGTGCGTTTGAATTGTTTTCCGGCTGCCGTGCGCGAAGATGCGCCCACGCAAACTCGACCAATTGTTCAACAACTCTGCGCCTTGATCGCCTCTCAATTATTAATAGAAGCAGTTTCTGAAACACCTCTTCGTGCGTAACGCGACCTTTCTCGCAACGCGATAGAATCGTGAAAAGCAGGTTTGATAATGTGGTTTCGAGACATTCCAACACAGCTTGCAATAATGGTCCCCCAAGAGCAGACAAATGCGAGAGTGCACTTGTTACGCCAGTGGTCATTGTTCGTGGCAGTTCCGTCCTGTAAAAATGGTGATTCATGAAGATTTCCGGATTGTTGCGAAGCAATGCCGGCTCATCTGCTGCCAAAGGCGGGAAATTGAAGTCGCTAATGTGTCCGTCGTATAACAGCTGATTCTTGTTCTCTTCATAGAGTGCCGTTCCCGGCTCCGGTGTGAGCAGATGTAACTGCAAAGATGTCGTAGCTGGTGAAATCCGAAGGCAACTGTCCAAGCAATCCAGGGTTGCTTTCAAATCTGAAACAGTCTCTTCAGGAAACCCTGTAATAAAGGACGTCGTTACACTGATTCCGAGTTCCTTGGCCTGTGTCAGTGTGGGATGTAGCAAACTGATATCGAGGCGCTTTTTTACTACCTCTTGAAGACTCGGCGATCCTGTTTCAACACCAAAGTATATGCCCCGACATCCGGAACGAGCCATCTCACTCAGTAGTTCTGAATCAACGCAATCGATGCGCGCCGAGCACGTCCACGAAAAGCTGCATGGCCTGACTTCTTCGCAAAACTCAAGGACTTTTCGCCGATTTACAGTGAAGAGATCATGTTGCAGCGAAAAATCAGTCAGTCCGTAAGTGTTATTAAGGCATTTCAATTCGCTGACGAGCTTTCCAGCGGCTTTAACTCTGTACTTTCTGCCGAAAAACGTCGCCGTAGAGCAGAACGTACAGTGGAACGGACAACCCCGCCCTGCCTCGACTCGCATTGTACGTAGCCCGAGCTCATGTATCGGATAAAAATGAAATGCCGCTAGCGGCAGTCGATCGACATCCATTACACTGGCCTCGACCCTTGAACGACAGACCCGGGGCCCGTCCCGATAACTGATGCCAGGTATCGCGGACAAATCGCTTTGCGCGTCAAGTGCATCCAACAGAGGAATAATTGTCTCCTCGGCCTCTCCGCGGACAAGCACATCGAAATCGCTAAACTTAGTCATAATTGGCGACTCGAGGACAGTTGGATGCGGACCGCCCAACAAAACAAACGTGTTGGGGCTGCGCTGTTTTATGCATCGTGCGATCTTCACAACAGCAACGAAGTTACAACCGAGCGCGGTAAGGCCGACAGCGTCGGGCTGAATGTTAAGCAGCTGTTCAGCAACATCGTCGTAAATCGAGCTATCAAGCGTTAACTTTCCTCTGTGCAACTGCAGCATCGGATCGTAGAGAGCCGGTTTATGTTGCGACTTCTCAAGCTCGGCGATCAGTGAGATCAACCCAAGATGAGGGTAAAAATTATCAGGGCTTGTTAATCCGCTGTTATCGAGAAGGAAGTTTTGCACGAACACGATCTTCATAGGCGGAAATGCGTGCTCGCCATGACTGGCTAGACCGTTGTTAACGACTACAAAAAATCCGAGTGATCACCTCTTTGTCCGGTACGGGTGAAATCTAATACCGATGCGCTCAGATTTGAACCGGTTTGTCGCCCACTTGGATGCTCGGAATACTCGTGATCTTTATTTCCTTGATTTTGAACTTCGCTACACCGGATTTGCGAATTTTTTCTTTCACCTTCTTTTTCTGTGCGCTAGTCAGTGTGATAGTAATCGAATTTTCGGTCACTGTTACCTTGTTCTTCGCCGCCTTTCTGGCGGGCTTTCCTGATTTTGTTGCCATAATCATGCAGGATTTCGACTCTGTTTCTTTTTGTCAAGTGCGTTCGATTGCGACGTTACAAACACGCACGTTAAAAATACCGACGGATTCAAATCCTTGTGTCTAGGTTCGGCTTTACTTCTGACCAGCTGTGGTTCGGCCTCGCTCACGTACGGTCGGCATCGACCTCCTATCGAAGAGAAAACAGTCGAGTCAAGTACCACGCAAAAATCATACCGGATGGAAACGCCCGGCGTACCTGTTGCCTTACAGCGTGTAAATCTTACCATTCCTACCTGCTCCACCTCTACCGCAGCTTTGATCTTTCTTTCCATCTTAAGCATGAATAATATTGCAAGGTGACTAACGAGCGCGCGGGTGACGTCGCATACGCGACTTCGCGTGAGTTTTCCGGCGGACAGAAAGTTTTTGGCCGTTACACGCTGGTCAAGGTCCTCGGGCGAGGCGGAATGGGAATAGTCTGGCTTGCGCGCGACGAAGAACTGGAGCGCGATGTCGCGCTCAAATTTCTTCCCGACTTGATGATTCACGATCGTGCCGCGTTCGACCAGCTCAGGCGCGAGACAAAACGTTGCCTCGAACTGACACATCCGCACATCGTTCGGATACACGACTTCGTGCATGACGAACGCTCCGGCGGCATTTCGATGGAGTACATCGATGGAGAAACATTATCGAACCTCCGGGCTGAAAAAGAGCGACGGGTCTTCGAGCCGGATGAGATCGCTATCTGGATGAGTCAGCTTTGTGACGCACTCGATTATGCGCACACGCGCGCGAACGTCATCCATTGTGACTTGAAGCCCGCAAACCTGATGGTCAATCAACGCGGCAATCTAAAGATATCGGACTTTGGTATAGCGCGCAGTCTGGGCGATTCAGTGAGCAGGTTAACCGTGGAGCAAGGCCGCAGCGGCACGCTCGTTTATATGAGCCCACAACAACTCAATGGCGAGCGCTCCACGCACCTGGACGATATCTACTCGCTAGGCGCGAGCATCTATGAACTGCTTACGAGTAAGCCGCCATTCTATTCGGGGAACATCGATCGGCAGATTTGCGAGCGAGTTGCTCCTTCGATGACGGAGCGGCGCAAAGAATTGGACATCGAGCCAGCATTGGTTTCCCAAGTTTGGGAAGACACGGTCGCAGCATGTCTGGCAAAGGATCCGTCACGGCGTCCGCAATCGGCCGCAGAGATTGCGGAGCGGCTGCAGCTTGCCGCAGGGCAGACAAGAACAACAAGGAGGGTCCTTGGCAAGCGCTCAAGCAGGAAAGCTCTGCTTATCGGTGGTATGGCGGCTCTCTCGATACTCGTGCTCGCTGGCTTGTACTTCGGAGCATTGAAGCAGCAAGCCAAACCTGTGTCACAAGCGGCGGCGATTCCGGTAAAATCAATCGCCGTGCTCCCATTTGAAAACTTGAGCACGGATCAGGCGAACGCCTTCTTCGCTGATGGTGTCCAAGACGAAATCCTTACCGACCTCGCTAAGGTCGCCGACCTGAAAGTAATTAGCCGAACAAGCGTGATGCAATACAAGAATGCGGCAACACGCAACCTTCGCGAGATCGCCCAGCAACTTGGCGTCGCGCATGTACTCGAAGGAAGTGTGCAACGAGCCGGGAAGCGTGTGCGTGTGAGCGCACAGCTGATTGATGCTAGAACCGACGCCCACCTTTGGGCGGAGCATTACGACCGCGATTTAGCTGACGTCTTCGCCATACAAAGCGAAATCGCCAAGGCGATCGCCGATCAGCTACAAGCCAAAATTTCTCCAAGCGAAAAGGCGGCAATCGAGAAGGCGCCCACCACTGACCTCGCGGCTTTCGACCTTTACGAGCGTGCCAAAGCTCTTTGGGCCGACGTCACGGATCCACTCCACGCGAAGCAGAAGCTTCCGCAAGCGGCCCAACTACTCGATGAAGCTGTCGCCCGGGATCCGCAGTTTCTGCTTGCCTGGTGCCTGCTCTCCAGAGTGCATGGCGCTCTCTATTGGACGGGGCATGACCACACCCCGGCCCGTCTCGATCTGGCTAACGCGGCAGTACAAACCGCGTTGCGTTTTCAGCCGGCGGCCGGCGAAGCTCATCGCGCGCTGGCGACCTACTACTACTATGGCTTCCGCGACTACGCACGGGCTCGCAGCGAGCTGGCTATCGCCAGACGCAGCCTACCGAACGATGCCGAAGTATTCCTTTACACAGGCTTAATCGATCGCCGAGAAGGACATTGGGAAGACTCGACGCGCAACATCGAGCGCGCGCTTGAGCTGGATCCGCGCAACCTTTTTATTCTCCAGCAACTCGCGGTGACTTACCAGTCACAGCGTCGCTATGCGGACGAAGCCCGAACTTACGATCGAGCACTGAGTATTATGCCAGGCGACCAATACACTCGCATACTTCGGGCGCTAGTTGAGTTGGACTGGCGGGCGGACATTAAACCTTTTCAGAACACGCTGGCCACGTTGGTTGCTCAAAATCCCAGCGCCGCACCGGATGTGGATAGCCCTCTTTATGCTCTCTGCGAACGGACTGCCGCCGCGGGCGCGCGCGCGCTGACAAACTACCCGCGTGATGGTGTGACCACCGACTACGGCCTCAACTGTCCGCGCGCCTATTGGGAGGGTGTCGTCGCCCGTTGGCAGGGTGACTCAGCGAAAGCGCAATCTGCGTTTATCGCCGCTCGGAGCGAACTCGAAAAGATTTTGGCGAAGGAACCCGACTTCGCGGCCGCTATCAGCCTTTTGGGAGTGATCGATGCTGGTCTTGGACGCAAGGAACAGGCACTGCAGGAAGGACGGCGCGCCTGCGGATTGCTGCCCATTTCCAAGGACGCCATTACCGGCATGGCTTTAGCTGTTAACTTGGCGCAAATTTATACCTGGGCCGGTGAAAGAGATCCGGCCATCGAACAGATCGCCGCGGTGGAGCGCATGCCTAACGAGCTTAGCTACGGCCTTCTCAAGCTTCATCCTTATTGGGACCCTCTGCGGGGCGATCCGCGCTTCGAGAAAATTGTCGCTTCGCTCGGACCGAAGTAGCAGGAAGACCGACTCCCGCTACATAAAGCACGGACTTGTGGATGCCATCTATCCCGAGATCTTTTTCGATTACGGTGTCCTTCAGTGCGGCAGTGCAAAATGGCGCGAGACCCAGCCAAGTCGCCACGAGACAGAATGTTTGGCAGAAATGACCGGCATCGAGAAGCACCACCCGATACGCGGACCTGAACAACGTTAGAAATGGAGTCTTCTAGCTTTTAGCTTCCCACCTTGATGATGTATACTTGGATTCAAAGTGAGTAACCAACACGCAAGCGATGTCGTAAGCGCGACTTCGCGTGAGTTTACCGGCGGCCAAAAAGTTTTTGGCCGCTACACGCTAATCAAGGTCCTGGGGCGAGGTGGAATGGGGATTGTCTGGCTGGCGCACGATGACGAGCTGGAGCGCAATGTCGCGCTGAAATTTCTTCCCGATTTGATGATCCAGGATCGTGCGCTGTTGGATCAACTTAAACATGAGACGAAGCGCTGTCTGGAATTGACGCATCTGCACATCGTTCGGATTCACGACTTCGTACATGACGAACACTCGGGCGGCATTGCCATGGAGTACATCGATGGAGAAACGCTATCGAACTTGCGAGCTGAGAAAGAGCGAAGGGTCTTCGAGCCAGATGAGATAACTACTTGGATGAGTCAACTCTGTGACGCACTCGATTACGCGCACAACCACGCGAAGGTCATCCATTGTGACTTGAAACCCGCAAACCTGATTGTCAATCAACGCGGCGATCTGAAGATCTCGGATTTTGGCATAGCGCGCAGTCTCACTGATTCAGTCAGCCGGCTAACCGCGGAACAGGGCCGAAGTGGCACGCTCGTGTATATGAGCCCACAACAGTTGAGCGGTGAGCGTTGTACGCACCTCGACGACATCTACTCGTTAGGCGCGAGCATCTATGAATTGCTCACCAGCAAGCCGCCGTTCTATTCGGGGAATATCGACCGGCAAATTTGTGAGCGAGTCCCTCCCTCGATGACCGCTCGGCGGAAAGAATTCGATATGGAGCCAGCGTTCGTCTCACAGATTTGGGAGAAAGCGGTCGCGGCTTGCCTTGCAAAAGATCCCTCGCAACGTCCGCAATCGGCAGCAGAGGTTGCGCAGCGGCTGCAGCTTGCCCCAAGGCCGACAAGAACAGGCACGGCTCCTGGCAAAGTCTCGAAGAAAGGTCTGCTTGTCGGTTGCATCGCAGCGCTCTTTCTTCTCGTGCTAGCTGGCTGGTACTTCGAACCGTTTAAGCGGCAAACCAACCCATTACCGCAGGCGGCGGCGATTCCCGAAAAAT
>Ga0209803_1000196_pt1 | contig 38428 bp, 38 predicted proteins | sample GraSoiAngelo_138_FD_185895 | JGI IMG/M metagenome (GOLD analysis project Ga0209803, IMG submission 185895) | Grasslands soil microbial communities from the Angelo Coastal Reserve, California, USA - 14_0929_09_40cm (SPAdes) (version 2) | ecosystem: Environmental > Terrestrial > Soil > Grasslands ...
CAAATCAGCTGCCGGCGATCACGAGATGGACGCGGCGGTTCTTCGCGTAGCACGCTTCGTCCGCCTCGGTGCAGATCGGCTTGGTCTTTCCAAAGCTCATGACCGTGACGGGATTGCTGACCCCCAATTCCGTGAGGAAACGGCGGACTTCCAGGGCCCGCTTTTCCCCTAAGACCCGGTTATATTCCAGGCTTCCTCGCTCGTCGGCGTATCCCTCGATGGTAATCGCGGCCTGCGCGTTCTGCTTGAGAAACTCGGCGTGCGCCGTGAGAGTCTTCTTGGTCTGATCCGATAGCGCCCACTTGTCGAAGTCGAAATAGACGTTCTCGAGTTCCTGCGGTAGGGGCTGGGCCGGTGCCGGCGCTTCAGGCGGCGTCACCTTGGCGACGGCCTCAGGCGGTGTGGGCTGGGCGCCAACCATGGGTGCGCCCGCGGGTGCGCCCGCCGCTTTCGCCGCCTGCTCGGCTTTCGCCTCCTCTTTGGACAGTGGCGGCGCCATGCGGCTCACGATGTCTCCCCGATGGATGGCGTCAGTGGTCTTCAACACGAAGGCGGTGGCGGTCCGCGGCTGCAGCCCGATGACTTTGATCTCGGCAAGCACCACGTCCGGGTTCTTGGTTGTGAAGGAGAGCCGGCGGCCTGGACGGATTACGCTGAAGCGGTCTCCCAGCGCGACGCCGTCCGTCTCACCCCGATCGATGTAAATGATTTCCGACTGCGCGGTGACCTGGCGCGCCTGCTTGAAGTCCACGATCACTCCGGTGACGGGTCCGCTGGTCGTCTGGTGGGCCGGCACCTCTGGGGGAGGCTGGAACGGCATCACAAAATCGCCGGGTGAGATCGAGTCGAAGGCCCGTTCGATGCGAGTCGAGACGACGTTGTCCTTGGTTTCGGTCGTGACCTGGAGAATGCCCAGGATGACCATGAGATGTCCCAACCGAGCCTGCGTGAACGGGTGGTAGACTTGCCTCGAGGGGCGATAGAGAGTGAGCCGGTCGCCGACCCTCACGTTCGCGGCCGGCAGCACCCGGATGTAGAGGACATCGCCCAACCCGAAGAGCTGTTTGAAGTAGCGCGCGCCAACCACCACGCCGGAGACCGGCTCGGAGGACTTGATGTACCCACCCTGAAAGGCGATGGATGGCTCGCCTGCCAAGTTCAGAGTTGGCGGTGCAGGAGCGTCTTCAGCAATGGCTGGAGTCACGGCTCCTGCCGGAAGACTCAGCCCCCATACGACGACCAAGACCTGAACCCATATCCGCTTCTGTCGTGGTTTTCCCATGCCAGCCTCCAAGTTCACACTAAGGGGAGCATAGCAGATATCGACCAGAAGTCAAGATAAAACTCTTGATTGACGAGGGGTTATGATGGTGCTACCGTATGGGCATGCAGCGCGTGTTCGCCATGATTGGCGTGACGATCTTCCTCTGTGTCATCCCTGCGATGCTCGAGTCAACAGAGCCGCGAGGGGCCGGTGTAACGCCTGCGGTGCACGCCTTGCCCGTGGAGCCCGATGAATTCGACCGCCGTGAAGTGGACGCCTACTACGACTGGCGGAACAACATGTTCTTCCGCGTCTTCAAGCTGGCGAGCCAGGAGAGCAGGCCGGATTTCATGACGGCGCGCCGTACCTACAAGGTGTTGGTCAATCAATATGGGTATGAGGTGGCGATCACATTTGCCCATCCGCTCTTTTACTGGGTGGACCTTGACGGCAACGGGGAGTTCGAACCGGGCAAGGGCGAGATGTGGATTGACGTGGAAGAAGATGGCGTCAACGGGAACGAACGGCTCTACGACCCGATGGCGCCGGGTGAGGGACCCCGCGGGCCGGTGCCCATGCCTCCGGCTCCAGGAGACAGATCGGGAAAGCCTTTATGAATTTTGTAGGGGCACGGCGCGCCGTGCCCCTACAGACCCTGTAAGGGCAGAATCGACAATGGCCAAGCTTGATCAAAGGACATTGACCAACCAGCCGGACCCGCCTGACTGCGGCAAGACCATCCCCAAGCGGGTTCGCACGCAGATCCATCGAAGGACAAAGACGACTGAACCACTGGCGGAGCAATGGGATGCGGGTTCAGGCCAGCCGCCTGGGGATCTTCGTACCCCGCCGGAGAAAATGGCCCGCCGGGCAGTGTCTGAAAAGCCGTAAGGCCCATCCTGAGCGCAATCCATAGGCCTTTTGGTTGCTTGCTTTGTTTGAAAACGCGATGTTAGACTGTTTTTTCCATGGTAAGTCTTTGTGTTAGGGAGGCCAAAGAGTGGACGGTCCAGCGCATCTTTTGTCCTATCTTTCGAATTATTTTCCGATCCTGCTGTTCATCGGAGTAGCGTTTGCGTTCGGGGCAGGCACGCTGATCCTCAGTCACTTCGTCCAGCCGAAACTGCCTGACCCGGAAAAGCTCAGCCCGTACGAGTGCGGGAGCGAACCCTTTTCCGATGCGCGGATGCCGTTTCCGGTCCGCTACTACATCATCGCGATGCTGTTCGTGATCTTCGACATTGAAATCGTGTTTCTGTACCCGTGGGCCATCGCGTTGGACCGGATCGGCGTGATCGGCATGGTGGAGATGTTGATCTTCATCGCGCTGTTCGTCGTCGGCTATGTCTATGCCTGGAAGAAGGGGGCGCTGGAATGGGACTGACGGAGAAGAACGAACCGGCGCTGAATCTCATCCAGGTGGCGCGCGGCCACCAGAAGGACGGGGATCCGGGGATCATCCTGACCACGCTGGAGAAGGCCGTCAACTGGGCCCGCAAAGGATCGCTCTGGCCGATGACCTTCGGCCTGGCCTGCTGCGCCATCGAGATGATCGCCGCGGTCTCCTCGCGCTACGACATTGACCGGTACGGCGCCGGCGTCTTTCGCGCGTCGCCGCGGCAGTCCGACCTCATGATCGTGGCCGGCACGGTGTGCGTGCGGATGGCACCGGTGATCCGGAAGATCTACGATCAGATGCCGGAGCCGCGCTACGTGATCGCGATGGGGTCGTGCGCGACCTCCGGCAACATCTACGACAGCTACAGCGTCGTGCAGGGGGTCGATCGGTTCATCCCCGTCGATATGTATGTGCCGGGCTGCCCGCCCACGCCCGAGGCCCTGTTCGACGGCATCCTCAAGCTACAGGAGCAGATCATGCAGCGGGGCGTGTTCTCCAAGAAGCCGCCGGAAGCGGTGAAGGCCTGACCGATGCACCCCGACGCTCAGAAGATCCAACAGGCCTTCCCCGAAGCTGTCCAGAACGCCGTCGAGTGGCGGGGCGACCTGACCATCCATGTAAAGCGGGAGCGCCTGCACGCGGTCTGCCGGTATCTGCACGACGACCCCGGACTGGACTACGACTACATCGTGCACGTGAGCTCCGTGGACTGGCCAGACCACCCCGAGCGGTTCGAGGTCGTCTACGAGTTCTACTCGATCCGGCGCAAGCAGCGGATCCGCGTGAAGGCCCGGGTGCCGGAAGACGATTGCGTGGTGGACTCCATGACCGACATCTGGAAGGGGGCCGATTTCATGGAGCGCGAGGTGTTCGACATGATGGGGATCCGGTTCCGGAACCATCCGAACCTCGTGCGGGTCCTGCTCCCCGATGATTTCCCGGAAGGCTATCCCTTGCGGAAGGATTTCCCCGTGCGCGGCAAGGGGTGGCGCGACACGTTCACCTTCATCGGAGAGAAGACCGGATAAGGACTCATGCCACAGCCATTGGAAGACCAGCGCACCACCGTCTATAAGGTGGACCGGGAGCATCCGGCGAATCCCACGCTGCCGACGCTTCGCACCGAGGAGATGATGCTCAACATGGGGCCTCAGCACCCCAGCACGCACGGCGTGCTGAAGATTGTGCTGTCTCTGGAGGGCGAGCGGATCGTCAAGGCGACGCCGGTCATGGGGTTCCTGCACCGGGGCGTGGAGAAGCTGGCGGAGGACGGCACCTACCACCAGTTCATCCCCCACACGGACCGCCTGGACTACGTCTGCGCGATGTACAACAACTTCGCTTACTGCCGGGCCGTCGAGAAGCTGCTGGATTTAAAAGTGCCGCCGCGCGCGGAGTACCTGCGCACGATCGTGGCCGAGGTGCAGCGGATCATCGGGCACCTGTTCTGGCTTGGCACGCAGGCGCTGGACATCGGCGCGATGACGGTGTTCTTCTACACCTTCCGCGACCGGGAGATCCTCCTGGACTTCTTCGACGAGCTCTGCGGGGCGCGGCTGACCACGAGCTGGTACCGGATCGGCGGTGTCGAGCGGGACTTCACGCCGGACCTGGTCGAAAAGCTGCGCCAGTTCTGCGACTACTTCCCGCCGAAGCTGGATGAGTACATCACCTTCTTGGACACCAACCGGATCTGGCTCTCCCGCACCAAGGGCGTGGCGGTGATCTCGGCCGAGGATGCCATCAACTTCGGATTGAGCGGGCCGACGCTGCGCGGGTCCAGCGTGGACTATGACCTGCGCAAGTTCGAGCCCTACGCCGCGTACGGCGAGTGCCAGTGGAGCGTGCCGGTCGGCAAGAACGGCGACACATACGACCGGTACTGGGTCCGCGTCGAGGAGATGCGGCAGAGCCGGAACATGGTCAAGCAGCTCCTGGAGAAGATTCCCGACGGGCCGGTCATGGCCGACATGCCGAGCGTGACGTTGCCCCCCAAGGACAAGGTCTTCAATGACCTGGCCAGCATGATCCAGCAGTTCAAGCTGTTCTCCCAGGGTTTTGAGGCCCCGAAGGGGGAGATCTACTGCGGGACCGAGGCCGCCAAGGGCGAGCTGGGGTTCTACATCGTCAGCGACGGAGGAGGGAAGCCCTACCGCCTGAAGATTCGCGCCCCGTCCTTCATTCATATGGGCGCGTTCGACTATATGGCCCGCGGTTACATGATCGCCGACATCGTGACGATCTTCGGCACGTACGACATTGTCATGGGCGAATGCGATCGGTAACAGAAATGCTGAAAACGGCCCCCAACTTTGTTCTCGGTCGCTCGTTCACCTCAACGTACAAGAGTACGCCTCGGTGCCCGATCTTCCCTGCGGCCTCGTTGGCGGCCGTTTTGAGCATTCTGTTGCATTAGGAATGGAGTGATTAGATGGCGTTGAAACCAGTGACATCGCCGGACGTCGAGGCCCCGGCCATCCAGCTGACCGTCGACGGCCAGCAGGTCGAGGCGAGGCAGGGGGTCTCGCTCTACGACGTGATCTCCCAGACCGGCAAGATTATCCCGGCGATGTGCTATCACTACACCTTCGACCCCTTCGGCTCCTGCGGGATGTGCCTCGTGATGGTGGAGGGCAAGAAGGCCCCGGTGCGGTCCTGCACGGCCAAGGCCGAGGCGGGCATGGTGGTGCGGTGCGAGGGAGAGGATCTCTTTCTGGCCCGCAAGAAGGCAGTGGAGAAGCACCTCACGATCCACCCCCTGGACTGCCCGGTCTGCGACGCCGACGGCCACTGCGAGTTGCAGGACATGGCCTTCCAGCACGGCGTCACGAACCTCGTCAACGCCAAGCCCAAGGGCCTGCCGGAGGACCGGCGCAGCCTCGTGCTCGACTTCAACATGAACCGCTGCATTCTGTGCGGGGAATGCATCAACATCTGCAAGGACGTGCAGATGGTGGACGCCCTGCAGTTCTTCAAGAAAGAAGGCACCACCCACGTGGTGGCGAAGGGGGACGAGGGCCTCGTCTGCGAGTTCTGCGGGGACTGCCTGGCGGTCTGCCCTGTGGGCGCCATCACGAACAAGTATTCCAAGTACGTCTACAAGCCGTGGCAGTTGAAGAAGACGACGAGCACGTGCGCCTACTGCGCCGACGGCTGCCAGATGTTCATCGAGACCAGCGGGAAGGGCGTCCAGCGGGTGACGTCGCCGCTCTCCTGGAAGAACAAGTGGGGCGATCGCGCGGAGACCGCCGAGGGCCACGGGGGCCTGTGCGTGCGCGGGCGGTTCGGGTTCCAGTATATCGACAGCAAGGAACGGCTGGGCGCCCCGTTGGTCCGCACGGAAGAAGGGTTCGCGCCGCGCTCGTGGTTTGAAGTCATGGACACGGTGGTCGGGCGGCTGAAGGCCCTCAAGGCCCAGCACGGCCCCAACGCGATCGCGGGACTCATCACCGCCCGCTGCACGAACGAGGAACTCTACCTGTTCCAGAAGCTGATGCGCGCGGCGATCGGCACCAATCAGGTGGACAGCAGCGCCCGCTACGGCCATCTGAACTTCACGCGGGCCCTCCAGCACGCCGCCGGCGTCGGCCGGATGATGAACGGCTATGAACAGATCACGAAGGCCAACGTGCTCCTGCTCATCGGGACCGACATCACCGAGACGAATCCGATCGCCAGCCTGCGGGTGAAAGAGGCGATCCGCGTGTATGGCGCACAGGTGATCGTCGCCACCTCGCGGCGGACCAACGTCGCGAAGCTGGCCTCCCACCCGTTGCCGATCGCGGCGGGGAGCGAGCGGTGGTTCATCCAGGCGCTGGTCAAGGCCGCGGTCGAGGAGGATCTGGTGGACGAGGCCGCCACGACCGCCGCCCCGGAGGCTTTTGCCGCGTTGAAAGCCGCGGTGGCCGGCTTGTCGTGGGAGGTCCTCACGGCCCGGACCGGGACGTCCCGGGAGGTGGTGATCGAGGCGGTCCGACTCTACGCCGAGGCGCCGAAGGCCGTGATCCTGTGCGCCGAAGGCGTGACGCGGCAGGTCGAGGGTTATGCGAGCGTCCTAAACCTCGTGGACCTCGCCTGGGTCACCGGCAAGCTCACGCGGCCTGGCTGCGGCGTGAATGCGCTCCCGGAAGAGGCCAACGAGCAGGGGGCGGTGGACATGGGGGTGGCGTCGGAGCTCTTGCCGGGGCAGGCGCTCTATGGCGACGAGGACGGCCGTGCCAAGTTCGCGACCGCGTGGTGCTGCTCGCTGCCGCCGCCTGATCCGAGCGCAACGTTGATGGAGATTTTGAAGCGCTGCCGCGAGGGAGGGATCAAGGCGCTGTACCTGGTGGGCGAGAATCCGCTTGCGACCTTGCCGGCTTCGACCGGCGTCCGGGAGGCGTTGGAGAAGGTCGAGCTGCTGGTCTGCCAGGACCCCTTCCTGACCGAGACCGGGCGGCTCGCGCACGTCGTGCTGCCGGCGACCACTTTCGCCGAGAAGGACGGCACCTTCACGAACCTGGAAGGGAAGGTGAACCGGGTCCGTCCCGCGCTGGAGCCGTACGAAGAGGCACGCCCGGACTGGGAGATCTTCGCGGCGCTTGGCACGGGGTTGGGCTATCCGATGGAGTACGAAGCGGCCCAGGACGTGCAGCGGGAGATCATGAAGCTGCTGCCAGGGTACTACAATCTCGGCGAACCCAGGCCCGTCACGGCCCAGCCGGAAGGCTACCTGCGCAACGGCTACGTCCGCGAGGTCGCGGCGCGCTACGCCGCAGGCGCCGAGGCCGATCAAGCGGCGCGGCCCTTCGCGCTAACCATCGGGCAAGTGCTCTACCATTCTGGCAAGCTCTCCACGCGCGCGTCGGGTCTGGTCCAGCTCTATCCCAGCAAGGGCCGCCTGCAGATGAACCCGGAGGACCTCGCGCAGTTGCAGATCGGTCCCCAGGACGTGGCGCGCGTGACCTCGGCGAAGGGCGCGCTCGAGCTGCGGACCGAGCCGAATCACGATCTCGCGCGGGGGACGTGCTTCTTCCCCGAGCATTTCAACGAGCCGCCGGTGAAGGACCTAGCCGAGTGCGTCGTCGATCCCACGACGGGCGTGCCGGCGTTCAAGTTCGTCCGGGTCGCGATCACGAGAGCCTGATACGGAAAGGACCCGTCATGAGTGCGAAGACCGAAGAGAAGAGCCTGCTGCTTGAGGTGTGGGACGCCCTCTCGTTCTCCGAGATCCGAAGGGCGATGCGCGTCGTGCTCAAGCACATGTTCGTCAAGCCTGTCACCTTCCAGTACCCGCGGGAGAAGCGGACGATCCCGGACGCCCATCGTGGCGCGCTGGGGCTCCTGCGCTACGACGACGGCGCGGAGCGCTGCGTGGGCTGCGACCTCTGCGAGGTGGCCTGTCCGTCCCGCTGCATCAAGGTGGTGAGCGCCGAAAATCCGGAACTCCCCCTGTCCCGGTACGCGACCGAGTTCTACATCGACATCACCAAGTGCGTCTTTTGCGGCTATTGCGTCGAGGCCTGCCCGGTCAACGCGCTGGCGATGACCAAGATGTACGAGTACTCCACCGCCGACAAGCGCCAGCTCATCTTCGACAAGAAGCGGCTCTACGAGATCGGGGAGAAGCACATCGAGGACGCCAAGCGCTACCTGTACGCCCATAACCAGGAGAAGAACGACGCGGAGAGCTTCCAGTACCGCTATAAGTTTCCGCATCAAGTCGCAGGTCTCACACCCCCGCAAGACTCCTAAGCATGACGCCGATCTTCTTCGCCTACTTCGCCCTGGTCAGCATCGTGGCGGGGGTGCTGACGGTGGCGCTCCGGAACCCTGTGCACTGCGGTATCGCCCTGCTCGCGCTCCTCGGGCACATGGCGGGGCTCTTCGTGCTGCTGCACGCCGAGTTCCTGGCGGTCGTGCAGATCATCATCTACGCCGGCGCCATCCTGATCCTGTATCTGTTCGTCCTCATGCTGCTCAACCTCAAGACGGAGGAGCGGTACTTCCATCACCGGCACGCCTGGTACATGGTGGGGGTCGGCGCGTTGACCGTCGAGCTCCTGCTGGTGCTGCTGACCTCCCGCTACAGCGGGATGAAGGGCCCGGCGACGATCAAGGCCGTCGAAGCGGTGGGCAACAGCACGGCGATCGGCATCCTGATGTTCAGCGACTACCTGTTGCCGTTCGAGATCGTCGGCGTGTTCCTGCTGGGCGCCATCGTCGGGGCCATCGTCCTGGCCAAAACCCCCACCCCTTCCGAAGTCAGGGGCGGGGATCGTTAAACGATGGTACCCATCGGGGCATATGTGGCGGTGAGCGCGATCCTGTTCGTGACGGGGCTCGTCGGGGTCCTCGTCCGGCGGAACTTCATCATCGTGCTCATGTGCGTCGAGATCATGCTGAACGGGGCCAATCTCAACCTGGTGGCCTTCGCCAATCATCTGGATTCGCTCGCGGGGCAGATCATGTCCCTGTTCGTGATCGCCATCGCGGCCGGGGAAGCCGCCGTGGGGCTGGCGATCATCATCGTCGTGTTCCGCGGCAAGATCGCGACCAACGTGGATCAGATCAATTTGCTCAAATGGTAAGCGCCGATTCCTCATGTACGATCTAATCGTCATCCTCATCCCGCTCTTTCCCCTCCTCGCGGTGCTGGCCAACGGGCTCAACGTCATGCTGGGGCACCGCTACTCGCACGACATCGCCCACCGAATCGGGTGGGGCTCGGTGCTGCTGTCGTTCCTCTGCGCGCTCTGGGTCTTCGGCCAGACCCTCGGCCATCCCGAGCCACGCACCGTGATCGCCTACCGCTGGTTCTTCGGCGGCGACCTCACCGTCAACCTGGCCTTCCTGATCGATCCCCTGACCTGCGTCATGATGCTGGTGGTCACCGGCGTGGGCTTCCTGATCCACGTCTATTCGGTCGGCTACATGCACGGCGAGGAAGGGTTCACGCGCTTCTTCGCCTACATGAACCTCTTCATGGTCTCGATGCTCCTCTTGGTGATGGGCAACAACTACGCGGTGCTCTTCATCGGGTGGGAGGGCGTGGGGCTCTGCTCCTACCTGCTCATCGGCTACTACTACGACCGGGTGTCGGCGGCCAAGGCGGCCACCAAGGCTTTCGTGGTGAACCGCATCGGCGACGCGGGCTTCCTGATCGCGATCTTCCTCGTGTTCGCCCACTTCGGGACGCTGGACTACACCGAGGTCTTCGCCACGGCGGGCACGCTCAATTCCACGACCGCCTTTGCGATCGCCGTGTGCCTGCTGATCGGGGCCGTGGGCAAGTCGGCCCAGCTCCCGCTCTACACCTGGCTGCCGGACGCGATGGAAGGCCCGACGCCCGTCAGCGCGCTGATCCACGCCGCCACGATGGTGACCGCGGGTGTCTACATGGTCGTCCGCAACCACGCGATCTACGACCTCACGCCGGACGCGCTGCTGCTGGTCGGGGTGATCGGCGGGGCGACGGCGCTCTTTGCGGCGACCATCGGCCTGGTGCAGACCGACATCAAGCGGGTGCTGGCCTATTCCACCGTCTCGCAGCTCGGCTTCATGTTCCTGGCGTGCGGGGTGGGGGCGTACGCGGCGGCGATCTTCCACCTCGTCACCCACGCCTTCTTCAAGGCGCTGCTGTTCCTCTCGGCGGGCTCGGTGATCCACGCGCTGGCGGGTGAGCAGGACATCCGCAAGATGGGCGGGCTGTGGAACAAGGTCCCGATCACGCACTGGGTGTTCCTGATCGGCACCGCCGCCATCGCGGGGTTCCCGTTCCTGTCCGGCTGGTGGAGCAAGGACGAAATCCTCGGCCATGCCTTCACGCATGGCCACTACGTCCTGTGGGCGCTCGGCGCGGCGGCGGCATTCTGCACGGCCTTCTACATGTCGCGGTTGCTCTACGTGACGTTCTACGGTCAGTCGCGGGTGGATCACGAGGCCGCCCACCATCTCCATGAGCCGTCCCGGTGGATGCTCGGTCCGCTCCTGCTCCTGGCGGCTCTGTCTGCGCTGGGCGGGCTGATCGGCGTGTTCCCCGGCGGGCTGGAGAACGGCGCGTTCCATCGGTTCCTGAGCCCGGTGGTCTCCACAGCGACGGCGGGGACCGGCGGCCACAGAGGGGGCCACCTGCTACCGTATGTCCTGATGGCGGTGGCCACGGGCATCGGGCTCGCGGGCTGGTTCACCGCCCACTACTTCTATTACGTGAAGCCGGAGCAGCCCGAGCTGCTCGCGAACAGGCTGAAGGGAGCCTACGCCCTCCTGTTGAACAAGTACTGGGTGGACGAGCTCTACGACCGTCTCGCCGTGGAGCCGAGCAAAGGCGCTGGGCGCCTCCTGGACCGGATCGATGCCGTTGTGGTGGACCGGGCCGTCGTCGCCGTGGAACAGGTCACTGACTTGAACGCCGCCGGCTCGACGTGGTTCGAGAAGTACGTGATCTACGGCCTCATCAACGTCTTGGGGTATGCGAACCACATCGGCGCGCGGATCCTGCGCCAGTTGCAGACCGGCCTGGTGCACCACTACGCAGCCATCCTCGTCACCGGGCTCGTCGTCCTAGTGAATCTGATCATGCTGTTCCTCTGGTGGGGAGGCGCCTCATGATCCTGAACGAGATCGCGGCTGACCAGCAGATCGGCTTCCCCATCCTGACCGTCCTGACGTTCCTGCCGCTCGTCGGCGCGGCGGTGCTCTGGTTGTTCCAGAAGGACGAAGACCTCATCCGCAAGTCCGCCATGGCGATCGCCGGCCTGGAACTCTTCATCGCGGTCCTGCTCATGGGGAACTTCACCCCGAACAGCGCCCAGGTCCAATTTGCCGAGCGGACGTCCTGGATCCCGGCCATCGGCGTCGGCTACCACCTGGGCGTGGATGGCATCAGCGTGCTGTTCATCCCGCTCACGGCGTTCCTCACCGTGCTCATCATGGTCTATTCCTGGGACACCGAGCGGCACTTGCTCAAGCCTTACCTGATGTCGCTGCTCGGGCTGGAGGGCACGATGGTGGGCGTCTTCGCCTCCCTGGACCTGATCCTGTTCTTTGTCTTCTGGGAGCTGATGCTGTTGCCGAGCTACTTCCTGATCAAGCTCTGGGGGCCCGGGGCGCAGCGCCAGTACGCCGCGCTGAAGTATATCCTCTACACGCTCTCGGGCTCGGTGCTCATGCTGGTCGGGATCGTACTCCTCAACCTGAACTTCCACGAGGCGGCGGTGGCGTCCCGCACGGAACCGCTCTACAGCTTCGATTTTCTCGACCTCCTGACCGTGCCGGTGCCGCCCGCGAAGCAGACGCTGATCTTCTTCCTGATGTTCTTCGGGTTCGCCTTCAAGGCGCCGATCTTTCCCTTCCACACCTGGCTGCCCACGGCCCTTGTCGAGGGCCCGATCGTGATGAGCGTGGTCCTGGCCGGCGTCAAGCTGGGGCCCTACGGGTTCCTCCGGTTCGTCATCCCGCTGCTGCCGGAAGCGTCCGTCCGGTGGCTCTGGCTGATGGCGGGGCTGGGTCTGGCCGGGATCCTCTATGGGGCGTTCATCGCGCTGGTCCAATCCGACTTTCGCCGGCTGCTCGCGTACGCCAGCATCTGCCACCTGGGCTTCGTCATGCTGGGGCTCTTCGCGCTGAACTTTCAAGGGCTCCAGGGGGGCTTGCTGCAGATGATCAACCTGGGGTTTTCGACGACCGGGTTGTTCTTCATAACCGGGTTCCTCATCTCGCGCACCGGCTCGGCGGACCTGTCGGCCTACGGGGGCCTCGCCCGTCACCTGCCGCTCCTGGCGACGTTCATGTTGTTCTTGGGGCTGGCCTTCATCGGGTTGCCGGGCACCAACGGGTTTGTCGGGGAGTTCCTCATCCTGCTCGGCGCGTTCCGCGCCCATTGGGCGCTGGCGGCCGTCGGCGTCCTGGGGGTGATCTTGGGCGCGGCCTATTTCCTCTGGTACTACGAGCGGGCCTTCTTCGGCCCGGCCGCGCCGGGGCCACAGAAGCCCTTGCGCGACCTCCAGCCGCGCGAGTGGGGCATCGCCGCGGCGCTGAGCGTGATGGTGCTGTGGATCGGCCTCTACCCCGCGCCGTTCCTGAACATGATCAACGGGTCGGTGCAAAAGCTGGTGGAGCGGGTCGAACAGGGCTCCAATCACACCCGCCCACCCCAGGCGCTATCTCACCCGCCCACCCCGAGCCTGCCAAGACAGGCTTTTGGCCCGTGGGACGCGCCCCTTCCCGTGAGTGTGCCTGCTGAGCTCCTTCCCGTGAGTAGCCGGCGATGACTGAGAGCTATCTGCTGAGCGTCATCCTGTTCGCCCCGTTCGTGGGGGCCGCCGTGCTGGCGACCCCGTGGGTTTCGAACCGCCAGCCCTTACGAGTCCGCCAGTTGGCGGCCCTCTTCTCCGGCGTTTCGTTTTTCGCGTCGTTCTACCTGCTCTTCGCCTTCGACTGGCAGCAGGGCGGGTACCAGTTCCAGCAGAAGTACGTCTGGTCGGAGCAGCTCGGGATCCAGTTCTATGTGGGCGTGGACGGGATCGGCGTGCCGATGGTGCTCGCCTCCTCGATCCTCCTGTTTGCCGGCGTGTTCATCTCCTGGCACATCAAGGACCGCACCAAGGAGTTCTACGCGTTCCTGCTGATCCTCGCCGGTGCGACCATCGGGGTCTACGTGTCGCTGGACCTCTTCTTCCTGTATTTCTTCTACGAGATGTCGGTCATCCCCATGTATCCGTTGCTGGGCGTCTGGGGGAGCCACACCAAGGGCTACCTCGAGACGACCAACGCGGAAGAGTGGGAGCGGCCCGACGCGCCCCGGTTCATCCTGAACTTCGCGCGTAACAGCAAGGAGTACGCCGCGATGAAGCTCACGCTGTTCCTGTCGGCCGGCGCGGTCGTGGCCCTGCTGGGCATACTCTTGATCTACAAGTTCTCCGGCCTCAACACCTTCGAGATCCCGGTGCTGGCCGAGAAGGCCCGCTTCACCGGGACGCTGGCGACGATCATCTGGCTCCTGTGCTTCTTCGGGTTCGCGTCGATCGCGCCCCTCTGGCCGCTGCACTCGTGGTCGCCGGTCGGCCACGCCGCGGCGCCCGCGGCCACCAGCATGCTGCACGCCGGCGTGCTGATGAAGCTCGGCCATTTCTCGATCATCCGCACGTGCTTCCAGATCCTGCCGGACACCACGCGCGACCTGATGCCCATCGCCGCTGTCCTCTGCATCTTCAGCATCCTGTACGGCGGGTATGTCGCCTATTACGCCAGGGACACGAAGTACGTGATCGGCTACAGCAGCTCCAGCCACATGGGCTACGTGTTCCTCGGGATGGCCGCGCTCGACTACATCAGCCTGAGCGGCGCTGTTCTCTATATGTTCGCGCACTCGCTGGCGACGGGGATGCTGTTCGCCATGGCCGGCTGGGTCTATGACCAGACCCACTCACGCGACATCCCCTCGCTCGGCGGCCTGGTCACCAAGATGCCGTTCGTGGCTGGCTGCTTCCTCGTCGCCTGCATGGCGTCCATCGGCATGCCGGGGACCGTGAACTTCGTGGCCGAGATCATGATCGTGCTGGGGAGCTGGGCCAAGTACCCCGTCCAGACGATCATCGCGGTGCTCGGTATCGTGCTCACGATGGCCTATCTCTTCCGCATGATGCGCGGGGTCTTCTACGGACAGTTGAGCGAGCTGGGCCACCACGCCCATGATGCCAAGGCCCTTGTGGACCGTGCGCCGCTCCTGATCATGATCTTCAGCAGCATCATGTTCGGGCTGCTCCCTGGACGGATGCTGGACGTCATCCGCTCGGGCGTGAATCCGATCCTGGCCCGGATCATGGAGCTGGCGCCGGTGGTGACCCAGACGGGGAGCGGGCTTCACCAGTGACCTTCGACCTCAACCTGACCCTCGGCGATCTCCTCCTGATGCTCCCGGAGCTCTGGGTGACGCTGTGGATCTGCGTCGTGCTGTGCGTGGACTTCCTGATGCCCCGCCTGTCCCAGCGCACCATCGGCGGGCTCAGCGTGGCGGGGATGGGCGTCGCCCTGGTGTTCCTGCTGTGGTACTACGCGGCCGGGACGAGCGGGATCCTCTTCAAAGGGATGTTCGTCCTGGACCGGCTGGCGCTGTTCTTCAAGATCCTCGTGATCGGCACGAGCCTGCTCGTCCTCCTGTCCTCCTTCGACTACGTCGGCCGGTTCAGCTTCTTCAAGAGTGAGTACTACTTCCTAGTCATGATGGCGGCGCTGGGCATGATGTTCATGTCCTCGGCCAACGACCTCCTGTCCGTCTTCGTGACCGTGGAGTTCAGCACGTTCGGCTTCTACGTGCTGGTGGCGTACCTGCGGGACGACCTCCGCTCGAGCGAGGCCGGGCTCAAGTTCTTCATCCTGGGGGTCTTCGCCGCCGCGCTGCTGGCGTACGGAACCAGCCTGGTCTACGGGGAGACCGGGACGTTCATCTTCCCCACCATCGCCGGGGGGACGCGCGACATGACGCCCGGCCTGGTGGTGGGCTGGCTGATGATCTTCGCGGCTCTGGGCTTCAAGATCGGGGCCGTGCCGCTGCACTCCTGGATCCCCGACACGTACCAGGGCGCGCCGACGCCCATCACGGCCTTCCTCTCGATCGCGCCCAAGGGCGCCGCGTTCGCCATCCTCCTGCGGATGTTCTTCTCGACGCTCGCCGCGTTCAAGCCGCAGTGGGTGTGGCTGATGATCGGCATGGCGATGCTCTCCATGCTCTACGGGAACATCGTGGCGATCGCGCAGCGGAACATCAAGCGGCTGCTGGCCTACTCCGGGATCGCCCAGATCGGGAACATTCTGATCGGGATGGCCGCAGGCACGCGGATGGGGGCCGACTCGGTCCTGTTCTACCTGCTCACCTACCTGTTCGCCAACCTCGGGGCCTTCGCGGTCGTGATCGCCTTCAGTCAGTCCACCAACAGCGACGAGATCGAGGACTACAGCGGCCTGAACCGGCGCTCGCCGTTCCTCGCCTTCACCATGCTGGTCTTCCTGCTCTCGTTGGCCGGCGTGCCCCCGCTGGCCGGCTTCATCGGCAAGCTCTACCTGTTCGTCGCGGCGATCAAGGAGGGTCTCTACACGCTGATCGTGGTGGGGCTGATCAGTATCGTGATCTCGCTGTACTACTACCTGGTCGTGGTGAAGAAGATGTACATCAGCGAGCCATCCGATCCCACGCCGATCACCGTCTCCGGCGCGCTCCAGGCCGTCATCTACGTCGGGTTAGCCGGCACGCTGATCCTGGGCGTCTACCCCAAGCCATTCATCGAGTACACCGTCGCTGCGACGACGATCTTCTCCCATCTGGGCGCCGTGCCTGTCGTCACCACCCTCCCGTAGGCCTTTTCCGTAAAAGTCAGCTCGAAGCGAGACACGGGCTGCCCGCCGACCTGAATCGGGCGTAGGTCAATTACGGCAAGCTTGGTCATTGAACGGAATGTTTTGCGCGCCCGATTGACTGGTCTTCTTCTGAAGACGTAGGATGCGCGCACCTTCCGGATGCGGACTTTGAAAGAGAGGATCGGTTTGCAAACGAAGAGGAGGTGACCAATGAGGACGAGGACGACGTTCGTGAGTGCTGCGATCGTTCTCCTGACTGCGCTCGCCTTCGCCTGCCAGATAAGCCTGGCTTCGGCCGCCGAAGAGGCCAAGAAGCATAAGAAAAGCAAGGGCAGCAAGATCAGCCGATCTACATCGGCGAAGGCTCAGCCAGGGGGAGGGATACAGAAGAAAAGCAAGGGCACCCAGGTCAGTAGATATACACCGACAATTGCACAGCCGGGTGGAGGGATACAGAGTACGAAGGCGAAGGCGGCCGAATCTTCTGGCATGAAGAAGGGCCAAAACTGCGCCACGCAGGGGCCCAAGGTCAAGAAGGTCTCGCCGGACGAAGGCAAGACTGGTGAGAAAGTGACGATTACAGGGGAGCGCTTCGGCCAGCCAGGATGCGTCACCATGGTGTCGTTTGGTCCAGGCAGTCCCGCAAAGTTCACCCACGTGGATGACAAGACACTGACGGCCGTTGTCCCCGACGGCAAGAATGGCCTCGAGCTCCTGACCGTCACCGGCTCTGTTGGTGTCGACTCCAAGCCTTTCCTGCGGAAGTAGCTTCTCTTTTTTGGTGACGACCAGCGCGCCGGTCGTGGCTGTGTGTTCAGCGCCTCTCGCCCTCTGATGCGCCTATCGCTGCAGGCCCGGCCATAGGCGATCCCGCTCGAGACTGTCCGCTCCTCCGCTATTGACTCCTCCCCGCCTGTGGGCTAGGATGCGCCCGTTTTCAACCGGGTGTCTGTGTCGTCATCCATTCCACGTGCAATGGGAGGGCCCCATGAGGATCATCGGAACGGTTCGTATTCTCGGCATCCTAGCGGCATTCGCCTTCGCCGGCCAGGTCGGTCTGGCAGTTGCGGCTGAGGAGTCCAAGAAGGAGAAGGCCAAGGAGGCCCCGGCGGCGGCCGAGCCGGGCGGCGGGATCCAGAGCAACAAGGCCAAGGCCTCCGAATCGCCTCGGCTGACGAGGGGCCGTAGTTGCTCCGGTGCGACGCCCAAGATCAAGAAGGTTACCCCGGATGAAGGCAAGACCGGAGACAAGGTGACGATCGCTGGTGAGAACTTCGGGGAGCCCGGATGCGTCAGCATGGTGTCCTTCGGCCCTGGAGGTGCAGCCAAGTTCACCCAGGTGGACGACAGGACGATCACGGTGATGGTTCCCGCGGGCAAGAGAGGCATCGAACTCCTGACCGTGACTGGCTTCACCGGCGAGGACTCCAAGCCGTTCCTGCGTAAGTAAGCTGCCTTTTCTCATCCGGCCACCGGCCGCGCCGGGTTCTCCAACAAACGGTGCGGCCGCGGGTGGCCCATCCAGGTCATCCAGCGTATAATCCGTGCATGTCCGGGTTACCCGCCGTCGGTGACCTCGCTCCGGAGTTACCCGCGCAACACAAGAGGGCCCTGTGACCAAGAGGCCGGCAGACATGGAGTACATCCAGGACGAAGCCGGGCTGATCGCCCTCTGCGAGCGGCTCCGCGGCCACGACCGCCTGGCGGTGGACACGGAGTTTATGGGGGAGGACTCCTTCCACCCGCGGCTCGAGATCATCCAGGTCGCGGCCGGCGATGAGATCGCCATCATCGACTACCGGTCGGTGTCCGAACTGGCTCCCTTCTTCTCGCTGCTCGATGATGCCCGCATCCTGAAGGTGCTCCACGCCGGACGCCAGGACCTGGAGATCTTCTCGGTGCTGTCCGGGTCCGTGCCGACGCCCGTCTTCGACACGCAGATCGCGGCGGCGATGGTTGGGTACGGGACCCAGATCGGCTATGCCCAGCTCGTGAAGCAAGTCCTCAAGGTCGCCCTGGAGAAGTCCGAGACCTTCACGAACTGGGCGCAGCGGCCCCTGACGCCGGAGCAGGTCGCCTACGCGCTGGAGGATGTCCGCTATCTCTTCTTGCTGCACGACCATCTGGTCAGGAAGCTCAAGGCCCTTGGCCGCCTGGAGTGGGCGGAAGAGGAGTTTCGCCGGGTCCAGGTGCTGGCCGCCGACGAGGCGCGCGACCCCCGGCTCCGCTACCAGCGCATCAAGGGCTGGGCGGAGTTGAGCCCGCGCGCGCGTGGCGTGCTGCGGGAGGTCGCGGCGTGGCGCGAGCACGAGGCCAAGCGGCGGGACCGGCCCCGCGGGCGCATCCTGCGCGATGAGATCCTGGTCGAGATCGCCCGGCGCGCGCCGACGGCAGTGGAGGCGCTGGGGCAGTTGCGTGGGGTGCAGCCCTCCCACGTCGAAAGGTACGGCGGGGCCTTGGTGGCTGCCGTCAAACAGGGGCTGGCGGTGCACGACCACGAGCTGCCGCGCGTCGAGAAGCGCAGGCGCATCGATCCCGAGACGGCAGGGCTGGCGGATCTGCTCGGGACGGCCTTGAAGGTACGGGCCGTGGAAGCCTCCATCTCGCCACAACTCTTGGCGACCACCGCGGACTTGGAGCTATTCGCCCTGGAGCGCGGGCGGGGCGCGGCGGAGAAGCTGCCCATCATGCAGGGCTGGCGGCGCCAGTTGGCCGGCGAGCATCTCTTAAAAGTATTGGAAGGCAAGCTCTCCGTCGGCTACGATCCAGAGACCAAGCAGGTGCGCTTGTTCGAGCGGCCGTAGGATTTCCGCCCCGCGTCACTCTTCAGCTCAGAAAGCTGGACATTGCCTGTGGCCCGGCCTACCATTCGGGCGCGTGACCGCCACCGTCGTCATCGTTTTCACCATCGTCTACCTCGGGATGATTCTCGGGGGGCTGCCGTTTCTCCAGCTCGATCGCACCGGCGTGGCGCTGCTCGGCGCGATCGCGCTCGTGGCGAGCGGGGACGTGAGCTTCGCGGAGGCCGGCCGCTCGGTCCACGCGCCCACGCTAATTCTATTGTTCGCCTTCATGGTGCTCTCGGCCCAACTGCGCCTGAGCGGCTTCTACACCTATGTCACGCGCCGGCTCGCGGCGCTGCCGCTCGCGCCGCCGCGGCTGCTCGGCGCGCTGATCCTGGTGGTCGGCGCGCTGTCGGCTGTGTTCAGCAACGACATCATCTGTCTTGCCATGGCGCCGGTGCTCGTGGACGCCTGCGTCAGGCGCCGGCTCGATCCGGTCCCCTACCTGCTCGCGCTTGCCTGCGCGGCCAACGTCGGCTCAGCCCTCACACTCATCGGCAATCCGCAGAACATGCTCATCGGCGAGTCGTTGGGGCTGTCCTTCAGCGGCTATCTGCGCGAGGCGGCAGTGCCGGTGCTGCTTGGGCTGGCCGTGACCTGGGCGCTGATCGTGCTCCAGGTCCGCGGCCGCTGGGACTGCCCGGCGGCGCTCCTGACCGCGGAGGCTGGGCTGGAGCGGCGTGGGGAGGATGCGGACTTCAACCGCTGGCAGACGACAAAGGGGCTCACCGTGGCGGCCGTCCTCGTCGTGGTCTTTCTCGCCGCGCCGTGGCCACGGGAGCTCGCGGCGCTTGCGGGCGCCGGGCTGCTGCTCCTGAGCCGCCGCCTGCACTCGCGCCGGATGCTCGGACTCGTGGACTGGGAACTGCTCGTGCTCTTCGTCGGCCTCTTCGTCGTCAACCGCGCGTTCGCGCAGACGGGCCTGCCGGCCGAGGCGGTGCGGGCGCTCGCGGACGCCGGCCTCCACCTCGAGCAGCCGGGTACGCTGTTCGTGACGGCGTTCGTGCTGGGCAACATCGTGTCCAACGTCCCGGCGGTCATGCTGCTGCTGCCGCTCGCGACGCACCCGATGGCCGGGACGCTGCTCGCGCTGGTGAGCACGCTCTCGGGGAATCTGCTGATCGTCGGCAGCATTGCGAACATCATCGTGGTGGACGCCGCCGAGCGGCGGGGCCTGCGCATCGACTGGCGCCGGCATGCGCGCGTCGGGGTGCCGGTCACGATCGCGACGCTCGCGATCGCCGGCGCGTACCTGTGGCTGCGCCTCGCCTCCACGTAATCCCGCCTCACTCTTCAGGTCCGAAACCTCGCCAGTCCCCCTGCCGCTTGACCTTTCCTCCACTCTGGCCGTACCGTTTCCTTTAGTAACGCTTCGTAACCCTTTCCGCAGCGTCTGAATGATGAAAGCCAAACCTGTCTTGCTCAATCTGACCCTTGTGGGGATCACCGCGGGGGCGCTGTTGGCGAGCGTGGGGATCCAACTTGTCTGGGCCGGCCTGCAGTGGGTCAATCAGCCGCTGCACTCCGCGATGGAGGCGCTGGGCGGACTTGCGGCGATCGTCATGGCGTTCGTCCTGCTCCAGGGGAGGCAGGAGCCCGGCGGCGGAAAATTCTCGCTCCTCGCCTTGGGCTTCCTGAGCATGGGCGTGTTCGAAGAGTTCCACGCCATTGCCGAACAGGACAACGGGGCAGTCTTTCTGCGAAGCGTGGCGAGTCTTGTCGGTGGGATCGGGTTTGCCCTCGTCTGGCTGCCCCAATCCCAGACCAAGGGCATCCGGAAGCTTCGGCTGCCATGGCTCATCGCGGCGGGTACGCTTGCCTTCGGCCTCTGGACCCTCGCCTTTCCGGATCAGTTGCCGCAGATGATACGTGATGGCCAGTTCACGGCAACCGCCATCGCGCCGAAAAGCCTAGCCTGCATTCTGTTCCTCGCGGGCGCGGCCCGTTTTCTGGTCGATTTCCGGCGTTCCGGTCGGTCGGATGATTATCTGTTCGCGTGCCTGGCCCTCTTGTTCGGCGTGGCCGAGTTCATGTTCACCTATTCGGCGCTGTGGGACAGTGGCTGGTGGTACTGGCATGCGCTGCGGTTGATGACATATGTGTTGGTCCTGGGTTACGTGAGTCACGGGTATCTGCAGATGATCGAGGAGGCCAGACTCGCGGAGGTCGCGCGTCTGCTCGGCGACATCGGCCACGATGTCAAGAACTTGCTCCAGCCGGGCGTTACTGCCACGGCGCTTCTGCAGGAAGAGCTGAATGAGCTGTTCGGGCGACTGCCGGCGACAGAGCAGAGCAAAGCGAAGGCGAGCCATTCCCTTTGCAACGAGGTGCTCGGTTTGCTGCTCGACACCTCGCACCGCATCCAGGACCGGATGAAGGAGATGGCCGACTGCGTGACAGGGCTCAGTGTGCCGCTGCGGTTTGCCCCCTGCCGGATCGCCAGCGTGGTAGACAGCGTGCTGAAGACCCTGCGCGTGTTGGCGGATGAAAAAGGACTTGCGCTCCACACGAATGGCCTGGAACGCTTGCCGCCCATACGGGCCGACGAGCGCCGGCTGTACAATGCCTTGTACAATCTGGTCAACAACGCGATTCCAGAGGTGCTAGCGGGCGGCTCCATAACGATTTCGGGCCACACCGAGCCCGGGACCGACGTCATCGTCATCGCTGTGGCCGACACCGGTCGGGGCATGCCTCCGGATGTCCGCGACAGCCTGTTCACCAGACGGTCCCTCAGCTTAAAGACCGGCGGCACGGGCCTGGGGATAAAGATCGTCAAAGACGTCGTGGATGCTCATGGTGGAGAGGTCACCGTCGAGAGCCAGGAAGGCAAGGGCACCACCTTTTTTATGCGGCTCCCGCTTCAGCCTCCTGGGAACTCTGCACGATAGTCGAGTCGCGTGCTTGCGCTTTAGTCCGTCCGGGGCGTACTGTTTTGCTATCTATTTGGTGAGATGGTCTCAAACAAAGGAGGATGCCATGTTTACGATGTCCGTAAAGAGGCGGTTGGTTGTCTCCGCATTGGCTGTGGCGGCGCTACTCATGCTTCCGTTGAGCAGCCCGCTGCATGCTGCCGAGACCACAGGTAAGGGCAAGGTCAAGGTTCTCTACCACGTGGACGGGAAGGACCCGGAGGTGGCAAAGTACGCGCTGGCGCTCATCAACAAGCACATTGAGGCAGAAGGCGGGCCGGAGAACATTGACGTCGAGCTGGTCGTGCACGGACCGGCGCTCGAGCTCTTCGATAAGGACAAGATGGACCCGGAGATGGCCAAACGCTTCCAGACAATCATCGACAAGGGCGTCCACGCGGAGATGTGCCAGGTCTCGATGAAGTTATACAACAAGACGCTGGACAATCTGGCCAAGGGGTTCGTCGCGACGCTGCACCCAGTCGCGGTGAAGCGGATCGCGGATCTACAACAGCAGGGCTACCTCTACATCAAGCCGTAAGTGAAGCGTTAGTGGAGGTGTACGGAATCGGCGCGCTTGTAATCACGCCGGCTTCGGTCTGATCACGAACACGCCGTCGCGGAGGGTGAGGAGGACACCGGTCACGTCCGGGTCGGACGCGACCACACGATTCAACTCCTGAATGGCTTGGGTGGATGGGTCAGGGGCGCTCGCGTTCAGGACTCTCCCGCTCCAGAGCACGTTGTCGATCAGGATCACACCGGTCGGGGCGAGGAGCTCCTTCGCCCGCCGGTAGTAATGCACGTAGTTGGCCTTGTCGGCGTCGATGAAGATCACGTCGAAAGGTCCCGTCAGATTGCTAAGAGTCTCCAGCGCTGGTCCCACGCGGGCCTCGATCTTCTTGCCGTGCGGGCTCTTGTCCCAGTAGCGGCGCGCGAACGCCGCCGAGTCGGGGTCGATCTCGCAGGTGAGCACTGTTCCGTCCTCCGGCAGCGCCTCCGCCATCGCCAGCGCGCTGTACCCCGTGAAGGTCCCGATCTCCAGAACCCGCCGTGCGCGCACGGCGAGGGCCATCACCTTGAGGAAGGCGGCCTCCAGGGGGCCCACTACCATCTGGGGACAGTCCTGGGTGCGGTAGGTTTCCTCGCGGATCAATCGACAGACTTCTGACTCGGCCACGGAGTGTGCGGCCGCGTACTCCTCGATCTCGGGGGGCACTATATCTGCCAGCGGTGAGATTCCGCGTCGGGTGAGCTGTTTGAAAAAAGAAAGCACTACTGGATCGGTTCGAATTCGATCGTGAAGTGGCGGAGCACCGGCGCCTGCCGGATCACGCGCAGGCCCCGCAGGGTCTCGCGCAGTTTGAAGACATGCTCGGCCAATTCGACCACGTAGTCAATGTGGCTCTGCGTGTAGGCCCGCCGCGGGATGGCCATGCGGACGAGGTCCATGTCGGAGGGGATTTCCCGCCCGCCCACGTTCCGGCCGAACATCGCGTTGCCGATCTCGCCGGTCCGGATCCCCCCGTGCTCGTAGATAGACGAGCAGAGGCTCTGGGCGGGGAACTGGGTGGTCGGGATGTGCGGCAGCAGCGCCCGCGCGTCAATGTACACGGCGTGGCCTCCCGGCGGCTGCACGATCGGGTAGCCGATCTTGGCGAGCCGCTCCGCCAGATATTCCACCGAGCGGAGCCGATACTTGAGGTAGTCCTCGTCCAGGACTTCCTGGAGCCCTTGGGCGATCGCGTCCAGGTCGCGGCCCGCGAGCCCACCGTACGTCGGAAAGCCTTCCGTGAGAACCAAGAGATTGCGGCACTCCTGCGCCCAGTCCTCGTTGTTCATCCCCAAAAAGCCGCCGATGTTGACCAGTCCGTCCTTCTTCGCGCTCATCGTGCAGCCGTCCGACAGGCGGTACATCTCGCGGGCGATGGCCGCCGCGGGCTTGCTCTGGTAGCCGGGCTCCCGCAGCTTGATGAAGTAGGCGTTCTCGGCGAAGCGGCAGGCGTCCAGGAAGAGCGGGACGCCGTAGCGGTGGCACAGCACGCTGGTCTGGCGGAGGTTCTCCATCGAGACCGGCTGCCCGCCGCCGGAATTGTTCGTCACCGTGAGCATGCAGAGCGGGACCTGCCCCGGCTTGGCCTCCTTGAGCAACGCTTCCAGCTTATTTAGATCTATGTTGCCTTTGAACGGATGGCGGGATTGCGGCTGTTTGCCCTCCGCAATCACGAAGTCCACCGCCTCCGCGCCCGCCGCTTCGATATTCGCGCGAGTCGTGTCGAAGTGCGTGTTGTTGGGAACGATCTGCCCCTTGCCACAGACGGTCGAGAAGAGGATGCGCTCGGCGGCTCGGCCCTGGTGCGTCGGAATGATGTGCGCGAACCCGGTCAGGTCTTTGACCGCCGCTTCGAACCGGTAGAAGCTGTTCGAGCCCGCGTAGGCGTTGTCGCCGCGCATCATCGCGGCCCACTGCTCCGAGGACATCGCCGAAGTCCCGCTGTCGGTCAGGAGATCGATGAGGATGTCCTTGGCCCGGATGTTGAACATGTTGTAGTGGGCCTGTTTGAGGGCCGCCTGTCGCTCCTCTCGCGTCGTCATCCGGATCGGCTCGACGACCTTGATCTTGAAGGGCTCGATGATGGTTTTGAACATGGGGCTAGTATACCGCGACGGGTCGCTCGGCGTCATTCACCGATGCGGATGAAACAGAGCGGGTCCTGGACGATCGCGGTCGGGTAGTCCTCGTCCTCGACCACGTACGGGAGGCCGTGGCGCTCGCACCAATCGGTGATCCAGGGGATCTCTTCCACTGAGGTGGTGACGAGGGCTGCGCGTGCAACTTTCGCGAGGCAGCCGGCGGCCAGGGCGAGGACAGCCTGGCGCTCGACGATGAACGCGGCCGGGTCAAACGTCACGGGGTTGGCTCGTCCGGAGGACAGCGCGCCGAGCTCCGGAAAACATTCCGGGTCGTTCAGCACGCTGACGATCCACAGGTGGTCGAAGGAGCCCTCGGCCTCTCGCGCGTCCTTGGCCTGGAACTCGAACGGCAGCCCCGTACAGGCCTGGTTGAGCACGGCCACCTCATCGGCGCGCAGGTTGTACACGGCGACCGTCCGGTGCAGCTCGGTTGTTTCCATCACGAGCGGGGGCAGTTCGGCGACGCCGGCGCCTACGTACAGGCTCCGGCCGCCCGGACGGAGGCGGTCGCGCAGGTCGGCGGCCACCTTGGTCCCGAGTTCCTGGCACGGCCCCCGCCGTTCCTCCCAGAAGGCGTCGCCTCCTGCGTCACAGTAGACGGGTCCGAGCGTTTGGTAGTCCAGGCTATCGAAGATCCGCGTGATGTCTCGGAGCGTGGCAGGTTGGAGAGGTGTCATCGAGGTGAGCGTGTGTGGTGCCGAAGCCGGGATTTGAACCCGGACGGGGTCACCCCCGCTAGACCCTGAATCTAGTGCGTCTGCCAGTTCCGCCACTTCGGCACCGAGCGGAGAGTGGGATTATCAGAGATTTGCAAGCAGGCGTCAAGCGCTGCCTCGACTGGTGTTTCTACCCATGTGATGTTAGAGTCCAATGCTGTGGACGGGCCGGGTCGATGAAGCTCAACGTTTCGCCCGATCGGTTGGGGAAGGCGCTGGTCCCGGCCGCCTGGGGCTGGGTGCTGCTGGTGGCCGTCCTGACGTTCTGGAGAATCTGGGACATCCCGGCGCGGATGCCGGACATCAACGAAGTCGCCACCACCCACCTCTTCTTGTTTCCCGTATCCATGGCGTTGTTTTTTCTCCTGAGCTGGCTCCGCCAGTATTATGACGATGAGCCGTCGCACCCCGACCCGCGGCCCTTTGTCCGCTGGCGCGCCACGCTCGGCATCTGGACCTTGGCCCTGCTGCACCCCGTCTCCTGTGCCCTCTACCCCGCGGTCTTCAACCTCGACGATCGGACCGTTGATGAAATTAGCCGGGCGGTGGGCGCGATGCGCGTGGGCATGCCGCGCGATGAGATAGAGCAGCGGATCTTCGAGCTGAATGCGACGCTCCCCATCACCATGCAGACAGCCCGTCAGCAACATCGGGTGCGTCAGGAAGAACTGGTGCGGTATCTGCATGAGAAGGATCCGGCCGTGCGGCGGCGACTCTGGCCGGACCTTGCGCGGGCGACGCTCGTCTTTATCCCTTGGGGGGCGAAAGCTGGAGAGAAGCCGGATCCGACCGCGCGTGAACAGGTCTTTCTCCGCCGGACGCGGGCGTCCAGCGACATCGGCATGGACAAGATTCGGGTCCGCTACACGCCTGCCTTCACCGTGGACGAGATCGTCTATTCGTCCAACCGCCAGCTTACCATGGAGCGCGAACCCTGCACAGTCCACCTGAAAGTCCCGGCACCGCCCGTGGCTTCATTTCCGTATCCCTGTCCGCGGTAGGGGCACACCTGTGTGTGCGCCCATTCGCGGGCGGCCACACAGGGCCGCCCCTACGTGATGATGGGGATTGTTACGCCGGCGCCGGTTGGGCCGGCGCAGCCGGCGGTCTCGACAGCGACGTCGGCCAGCCGAGTGAGACCCCGTACGGGGTGGGCGAGGAGGGAGGCAGTTCGTGCGGGTCGCCCGCCAGAACGATCCGTTCCCGCGCCAGGCACGCGCAGGCTACGAGCAAAGGGAGCGGAATGCGGGGGCCCTCGTCGACCAGCAAGGCGTCGTATCGGATGGAATGGAAAATGGCGTCGCCGATGACGCGGACGGGTGTGACGGCGAGGACCCGCTTGGCCTGGAGGAACGGCAGCCGTTTGGTGTCCTCTTCCATGACCAGGACTTCCCGCACCTTCGCGACGCCCCCCAGGCGCTCGATCTCGTCTCTGAGCTCCTCGTACTCGGGCCGCAGTTCCGGGTCCACATGGGCTTCCGGCTTGAGGTCGTTGATGCGCGCCTGCGCGACCTCCAGCTCGTTCATGCACTCCTGCTTCTGCGCCTCGTAGAGCGCGCAGTTTTCCTTCATCGTGGCGACGTTGCTCCCCACCACCTGCATGCCCAGGCGTTGCCAGAGGGGGAGGCGTCCATAGACCGCCTGGAGATTCTGGAGGCGTTTGATCTCGGCCTGCGTGTCACCCAGGGCCGTGAGCAGGCGCCATTCGAGGTGGCGCACTTCGTCGAGGTCCTTCTGCTTGTCCGCCTTGTAGCGGAGGATCGGCGCGAGTGCCAGGTAACGCTCCAGCTTGCGCCGCAGGCCTGCCTTGTCGGCCTGCGACTTACCCAGGAAGGCGGAGACCTACACGTCGAAGGTCAGGTCCCGCAGGTTGATCCCGCCCTCGCTCGTGATGACGGGCGGCTCGTAGCCGCAGAGGAAACTGCGGTACTGGAGTCCGGCGCCGCGGAGCCCTTTAGCGGCAGCCAGGAGGGCTTCGGTCAACGTCCGGTTGTCGGGCGCGATGAGCAGGACGCGTTTGTTGGCCTTGACGAGGTCCGTCACGACGGCGGCCAGCCTGGCGCGACGCGCCGCCCGGTCGGCATCCCAGATGGTCGTGAGGACGGACGTGACGACTGTGGAACGGAGCATCGGGTCTGTCACGGATGGGTCCGGGGCCACCCACGGCAGCAGGCGGTCCGCCGCGCTGAAGTGGTAGGACGACGGGCGGTGCAGCATGTCCTCCAGCCGTTGGTGGAGTTTCTGGAGGAAGCCGGAGGGATCGTCGGCGCGTTCCTCGTCGGCCACTAGGCGGATCAGGGAGGGCAATAGCTCGAAGGCCTTCACTCGTGCAGGTGCTCCAGCAGGCAGAGGGCCAGGCAGCCGAGTTCGCCGGCCGGGTCCATCCGTTGATTCTGACACTGGCGGGTGCGCACACAGACGAGAGCCGGGCGCAGGCGAGTGGAGACGTCCACCGGCAAGTCGCCCACCTGGTAGACCAGGACTTGCCCTTCGTCCGTCGCCGACAGGATCAGCAACCGTCGGCGCGCATCGTCTTCGATGACCGCTGCCTGCGGTGCTTGAGGACCGAGTCGTCCGAGGCGATAGCCATCCAACGTCCATTGCTGCTTGATCAAGTGGGACGGCGGGCGCAACGCGGTGGGACTTAACCGGATGTTGAGTTGGAGAGGGTCGAAGGCCTGATCGCCCCCTTGCGCCATGCCGGGAACAAGACTCACGGCGGCAAGCGTCACGACCAGAAATGTTCGGAAAAACATGCCGTTATTCTAGCGAAGCGGGACCGCGATCACAAGTTGCTGTTCGTTGACTTTCACCCCTTGCTCCTGTAGTATCTGCTGTTCTCCCCACAAGAAGTTGTAGCCATGAAGGTAATTCTGCGAGAGGACCTGCAAGGAGTCGGCAACATAGGGGATATTCTTGAGGTTGCCCCTGGTTATGCCCGCAATTTTCTCTTCCCCCGGAACAAAGCGGTGGAGGCGACTGGTCGCAGTCTGAAGGCGATCGAACATGCCAAGCGCGTGATTGCCGAAAAGGCGCGTAAAGAGAAGACCGTGCTTGAAGAGGTGGCGAAGAAGGTCAGCGCGATCGCCGTGACGATTCCCGTCCAGGTCGGCAAGGACGACAAACTGTTCGGGGCCGTGACCGCCAAGGACATCGCCGAGGCCCTGGCGGCTCAAGGGGTCGAGGTGGACAAGCGCAAGATCGAACTGGGTCATCCGATCAAGGAACTCGGCACCGTCTCGGTGCCAGTCAAGCTCCACTCCCAGGTGACGGCCACGGTGAGCGTGACCGTGGTCAGGGCCGAAGCCTCCGGCGACGCGCCGGCCTCCGGCAAGGAAGGCTAACGCATCCATGCCGAACTCGCTGAAGACGACCGATCCCGAGGTCTACGAGGCCATCCGCAAGGAGGGCCGTCGCCAGCGCGAAAAGGTCCTGTTGATCGCGTCGGAGAACTTCGCCAGCCCGGCGGTCCTGGCCGCGCAGGGCTCGATCATGACCAACAAGTACGCTGAGGGCTATCCGGGTCGCCGCTACTATGGGGGCTGCCAGTACATGGACGTGGTCGAGTCGCTGGCGATCGAGCGCGCCAAGCAGATCTTCGGCGCGGACCATGTGAACGTCCAACCCCATTCGGGGGCGCAGGCCAACATGGCCGTCTACTTCACGGTCCTCAAGCCGGGAGACGCGATCCTGGGTATGGATCTGGCCCATGGCGGCCACCTCACTCATGGGAGCCGCGTCAGCTTCTCCGGCATTCTCTATCGCGCCTATTCCTATGGCGTGGATCGGACCACCGAGCGCATCGATTACGACGCGGTGGGAAAGATGGCTGAAGAATGCCGTCCGCGGCTGATCGTCGTCGGCGCCAGCGCCTACCCCCGCATCCTCGACTTTCCCAAGTTTCACGAGATCGCCAAAGCGGTCGGAGCCTATCTCATGGTGGACATCGCCCACATCGCGGGCTTGATTGCCGCCGGCCTGCATCCGAGCCCCATCCCCTATGCCGACTTTGTCACCACCACGACCCACAAGACGCTGCGCGGGCCGCGAGGCGGCATGGTGCTGTGCAAGGCGGAATATGCCAAGGCGCTGGACAAAGCCGTCTTCCCCGGTCTCCAAGGGGGGCCGTTGATGCACGTCATCGCCGCCAAGGCCGTCGCCCTGAAAGAGGCGCTCTCCCCCGGCTTCAAGAAGTACCAGCAGCAGGTTGTGGCGAACGCCAAGGCCCTGGCGACCGGCCTCCAGAAGCGAGGCCTCCGGATCGTGTCGGGGGGCACGGATACCCATCTGATGCTGGTGGACGTCACGACGAAAGGGATGACCGGCAAGGAAGCCGAAGCGGCGCTGGACGAGGCGGGCATCACGGTCAACAAGAACGCGATCCCGTTCGATGAGAAGCCGCCGGCCATCGCCAGCGGCATCAGGCTCGGCACGCCGATCGTGACCACGCGCGGCATGCGGGAGAAGGAGATGGACGAGATCGCCGATGCCATTGACAAGGTCCTCTCGCATCCGCAGGACCAGACCGTGCGGCGGCTCGTGCGCTCGCGCATGCGCGCCTTGTGCGGGAAGTTCCCGGTCTTTGCAAAGTACCGGTAAGGAGAGGGCGGCCGTCGGTGCGATGCCCGTTTTGTAGCCACGTTGAAGATAAGGTCGTGGACTCGCGGATGGCGAAGGAAGGCGAGGCCATCCGCCGGCGCCGGGAGTGCCTGGGGTGCAAGCGGCGGTTCACCACCTACGAGCGGGTCGAGGAAATGCTCCCCATGATCATCAAGAAAGACGGGCGGCGGGAATCCTTCGACCGGGCCAAGGTGCTGGCCGGCTTGAAGAAAGCCTGTGAGAAACGCCCGATCAGCATGGCGACGCTGGAGGCCGTCGCAGACCGCATCGAGAAGCGAATCCAGGAGCGGGGCGAGGCCGAGGTCCCGTGCCGCGTGGTGGGTGAGGAGGTCATGGCCGAGCTCCACCAGCTCGATCAGGTCGCGTATGTGCGCTTCGCTTCCGTGTACCGGGAATTCAAAGACGTCGCGCAGTTCATGGATGAGGTCAAGGGACTCCTTCGCGAGCGGGGCGAGGGACAGGCCTAGCACGAGCCCCGCCGCCTTCGTTTCCCGCCTGCGTCAACCGGGCGATCATCCTTCCACGCGGGAGTGTGTGCGATGCCGGTAAAGAGCAAGCCTTCGTCCCGTCCGGACCCGGCCGAACCCCGCGTCACCCACGTGGCCATTATCGGCGCGGGCGCCGGGGGCTCGGCGCTCCTGACGGTCCTGGCCCCGGACCCGCTGGTTCGCATCGTCGGTGTGGCCGAGGTCGATCCCAAGGCTCCAGGCCTGCGCCTGGCCAAACGCTACGGCATTCCCGTGACGCGGAACTTCCGCGACCTGCTGAGCGCGGAGGAAGTGGACCTGATCATCGACGTCACCGGCAATCCGGAAGTTGAGGACGCGCTGTTCGAGCTCGACCGGGTCGGAGTAGCCGTGATCCGCGGAACGAGCGCCAAGTTCATGTGGCAACTCATCGAGGCGCGCGTGCGCTCGAACGCCGAGACCAAGCGACACCTCAAGAAATTCCAGGAGCTCTCCAAGTTGTACGAAAAGGAGGCCGGCTCCGCCGTCACCGGCGAGCGCAGCCGTATTGCCTGCGAGATCCATGACGGGTTGGTCCAGACCTTGGCCGGGATCAATCTGAAACTGGACTTGTGCCGGGAACTCATCTTTTCGGATCCCACCCGCAGCTTTGAGCTGTTGAGCGACGCCAAGGCCCAGCTCAAGACGGCCATCGACGAATCACGGCAGGTGATCTTCAACCTCCGTCCGCTCTACTTCGAATCGATGGAGCTGGTGCCGGCGCTCAAAAATTACCTCAAGTCCTACGAGACGCAGTCGCACATCCGGACCGAGTTGATCTGGTCGGGCGACGAATCGGCGATGGCACCGACGACCAAGATCGTTCTGTTCCGGATCGTGCAGGAAGCGCTCAGCAACGTCCAGAAGCACGCCAAGGCGGATCGGGCCACGATCACCCTGGCCGTCGCGGAAAGCCGGATCAAAGGCACGATCGAGGACAACGGGATCGGGTTCGACGTGGAGGCCATGTCGCAGGATCCGACCAAATGGCAATCGTTCGGCTTGAAAGGGATTCACGAGCGGGCTCGCCTGGTCGGGGGCACGGCCCGCGTGGAATCGCGGAAGGGGCAGGGCACCCGGGTGCTCGTCGATATCCCCATCACTCCGGAGGAGGAACGGCGGCGTGGAGCGGATCAGGGTCCTGATCGCAGATGACCACCGCGTGGTCCGGGAGGGCCTCGCGGCGATCATGCGGGAGAGCGGCGACCTTGAGGTTTTGGGCGAGGCACGTGACGGTCAGGAGGCCGTGGAGAAGGCGCGGGAATTACAGCCCGATGTCATCCTGATGGACGTGAGCATGCCCCGCATGACAGGGGTGGAGGCCACCCGCGCCATCAAGCGGGAGTCTCCGCACATCGGCATCGTGGCGCTCACGATGTACGATGAGGAGAAATACATTTTCGATCTTGTCCGCGCCGGAGCCACGGGCTATCTGCTGAAGGATTCCGACTCGGCGCAGATCATCTCGGCCATCCGGTCGATCTACAAAGGCGAGTCCCTCATCCATCCGTCCGTGGCGAGCAAGATCCTTGCGGAGTTCTCCTTGCTGTCGGAAGGGAAGGGCAAGAAGCAGGCCCGGACCGAGCACGACCTGACCGAGCGGGAGATCACCGTGCTGCGCCTGGTGGCGGACGGGAAAACGAACAAGGAGATCGCCAACGAGCTTAACCTGAGCGAGAAGACGGTCAAGAATCACGTGCGGAACATCTTCCACAAACTACAAGTCTATGACCGCACGCAAGCCGCCATCCTGGCCATCCGCAAGGGGTTGATCGAGCTCGATCCCAAGCCCTGATATCCGTAGCGGTCTTCTTCCCTCCTGGGGCTGGGGAAATGCTACAGATGCAGTGTTTTTACAACATGACTCATGGACGCAGGATCTTGAGCCTGGTGCCGAGTGGTCATGAAACTTTCAATAAATCAATGGCTTGCTAAATGAGTGCTGGATCTTATCGGTAGGTATTACTCTTGCTAAACATATGAAAGGCTTAGCAGGAAGGGGTCTCATGCGCCAGCAGCAGACGATTCGAAAGCCGGTCACGTGTACGGGGGTGGGCCTTCACTGTGGGTGCCGGGTGTCGCTGACCCTCGCACCAGCCCCGCCCGATACGGGGATCGTCTTCATTCGAACGGACCTCAGCACCAAGCCCAGGGTTCCTGCCGCCATCGCCAATGTGCGCCCGACCCTGTTGTCGACGACGGTTGGAGTGGACGGTGTGCAGGTCCAGAGTATCGAGCACCTCCTAGCTGCGGCGGCCGGCCTCGGGATCGACAACCTGTATGTCGAGGTGGATGCACCGGAACTGCCGGCCCTGGATGGCAGCGCGACGCCGTTCGTGGACCTGCTGCAGGAAGCCGGGCTTGCCGCGCAGGCCCGGTATCGGTCCTATCTGAAGATCGTGAGTCCCATCGATGTGTCCGAAGGCGACAAGCATATTTCAATTCGCCCGGCCTCCATGGTCAGCGTCACGTACACCATTGACTATGATCATCCGCTGATCCGGCGCCAGGCTTACACCTACGATTGGTCTTCCGACAGTTTTGTCCGAGACATCGCTCCGGCCCGCACCTTCGGTTTTCTCCGCGAGGTCGAAGCGCTCTGGGATGCCGGTCTGGGTCTCGGCGGGTCGCTGCACAACACGCTCATCCTGTCCGACGAGGGACTGCTCAATGAAGGCGGCCTCCGGTACAGGGACGAATTCGTGCGCCACAAGATCCTCGACTTGGTCGGCGATATGACGCTCTTGGGCATGCCTGTCGTCGGAGAGATCCTGGCGATCCGCTCCGGGCACGCGCTGCATGCCCGTCTCGTCTCCCGCATCCTCGAATCTCGCGACAACTGGGTGCTCGTGTCGGCTGAGCCTCACGCCCCGGCAGGTCGCCTGCGCGAGCTCCCGCCGTCCTTGGTCGCCTCCCCGCAGCGCGACTAGCCAGGCGTCCGATCCTCTCGCCCGGCGGCGCTTTTCTCGTTCAGCCTCCTCGACGTACTTCAGCAAGTACGCCTGCGTCGTCCTCACTTGCGAGAAGCGCCGGCGGGCTTCGGTCTCAGCCGCCTTGCTACTATCTTTCTTGGGTTGGTGATTTGGTTGCTTGGGGGGACTTAAGAGGGCTGGGGGCAAGGGGCCTTGCCCCCAGCACGCGATGCTAGAGGGGATCTTACTTCTTTTTCTTCGCAGCTTTCTTCTTCGCCACTAAGCTCACCTCCTTCCTACAACTCGGTCACCGTCGCTCGCGTCCGTTCGCGGCTTCTCCTCCACGGCTTCGCACATGTTGGGTGCCACACTGCAGATGGTGGGAGGCTGCGATGTCTTTGAGTTCTTCCAAGGCAGGTGTCTTCGAAATCAAGTTGCTGTTGTATAGCAGACGTTTTCAAGCATGTCAACACAAATTTTCATCCCATCGCGTATCCGCGTGGGTAAAACTCCGACACTAAAAAAATCCGGCGAGCGGATACTCGACACAGGCTCTGCGAACAACATCCTCAGGCCACGAAGAACAATTCATTTTCGATTTCAAACGAACGGATGGTCAAAGTGTGAAGATACGTAATTGGAATGAATGCGGTGAGGTTTAGTAGGTGACAGGTCGACGATGGTCGCGGCGTGCAAGCTAGACGGTCGGAGCAGGCGGGGACGCCTTGGGCGCAGGCGTGAGCGGGACGTGTGTCCATGTCTTAGCGCCGTCCGTGCTACGGAACAGCCCGCTCTCATTGGTTCCCGCATAGACAATCAGTGGATTGAGCGGACTGAGAGCCATCGCCCGGATGTTCAGCGTGGTCAATCCTTCGTTCGACGGCCACCAGGTCTTGCCGCCGTCGGTGGTCTTGTGGACGCCCTTCCGGGTCCCGGCGTAGAGGATATTGGGATTCGTCGGATCGATCAGCAGCACGCTGATGTAATGGTCGGTCAGCCCGTTTTCGATCCGTGTCCAGGAGGCAGCGGCATCGGTGGTCTTGAACAAGCCATTGGTCGTGCCGGCATACACCGTCCCCGGTTTCATGGGGTCCGCCACCAGGCTGTTGACGCCAAGCGCCATCGCCGCGTCCAACTTCTCCTTCGGGATGAGGCCGTTGTTGACCTTCTCCCAGTGCGCCGTGCCGTCAGTGGTCTTGTATACGCCGCCGGTCGTGCCGGCGTACATCACGTCTGGGTTGTGTGGATCCATCGCCAACGTGACGACGTAATGGACTTCTTTCATCCCGTACATGCGCTCCTCCCACAATCGACCGCCATCCTTGGAGCGGAAGACACCGACAGTCGTGGCGACGTAGATGATGTCGGCATCGGATGGGTGGAACACGAACTGATTGACGACCGAGACGTGTTCCTTGAGGCCGGCGTTGTGCGGAGTCCAGCTTTGGCCGCCGTCAGGGCTCTTGTACACGGCGTCCCCCATGGTGCCGGCCAGGACGTTCGCAGGGCTGTGGGGGTCCACCCCCAGGGTGAGGATGCGAAAGCTGCTCAAGTCCGTGGTCATTTTGCTCCAGGTGGCTCCGCCGTCGCGGGTCTTGTACAGCGATTCGTTGGTGGCCACGTAGAGGATGTCGGGGTTCCGCGGATGCGGCGCGATCGCCACGACGGTGTCACTCTGCTTTCCACAGGCCGTGACCGAAAGCAGGAGGCAGCACAGCACCCAGGCGCGCAGCGCAAAGGTCATTGAGGTCTCTCCAGGGATGTGCGTGCGAGCGAGTTACACTACCGGCACGCACAGAGGGGTGTCAAGCGTGCTTCCATGGCTCACAGCCGCCGTCGCAGAGGCGTGGCGTAGCCCGTCAGCTCGACATAACCCAGGCCCCTGACCGGCCGGCCCGCCCGCTCGCCTGTCACGGTCACACTGCCCTCCCAGTAGGTGACCTGCGTGCTGCGGTGCGTCAGGAGTTCCTGGTGCGGGACCGTCGGAACGATCTCGACGGCCACGTCGGCGGATGGCACAGCGAGACGCCAACGTGCCGGATAGCTTCCCCTGCTCTGGGGGGATTGCCAGTGGTCGAGCACGGCGACCGTGATCTCGTCGCCTGTCAGGGGCACGGCTGAGCCGTCAGCACGGATCCACGTCCCACCTGAAGCGGGCTCAATGGTGCCGTCGCGCCGCCGGATTCGGTAGACCATCAGCTCGGTGGCGTCCGAGAGCTGCAGAGAGAACCAATCCCACCCCATGTGCGATTCTCCGAGTTGGTTGCTGCCGAATTCGTGGTCCATCCAGCTCAGGCCGGAGACCACGCGGGTCTTCCCTTCGTACGTCAGCGAGCCTTCGGTCCGCAGGCGGGTCAAGGAATAGTAATGCGAGCTCTCGCCGGGACCCTCGCCCTTACGGCTGACGCCGGCGTTGCCGTGGATCACCGGCGGCTTCTCCGGAGCCAGACGCAGATGGATCGCGATCCCTTCACCCTGAGCGTGGAGCACATGGGAGCCGCCATCGGCCTCCGCGCGCCACTCGTCGATCCAGACCGCCAGCCGTCCGGTTTCAGCGCCGGCCTTGTGGATCCCGGCGCGGGAGATCTTTTCCATGAACTGAAACTGACGCCCTGCTTCGTCCGTGACAGCGAAATGGGCGAAGTACAGGTGTCGGAGAGCCCAGCGCGAGGGATTCTTGGACGCCGCCTCGTGCGCGACGGCTCGCCGGAAGAACGTAAGTTGATAGCCGAAAGTCCGGCCGTCGGCGGCGCGCAGATGGCCGGTGTAGTACCACCATTCGGTCTGGAAGTCGTCGTGCGAGCCATGATCGAGCGGGAAGCGATAGGTGTAACCGGGAACAGCCGTGCGAAATCCAGTCGCCGCGGTCGGCTCAACAGGAGTTGCCTGAAGGGCCCATAGGGCGCAACTCAGTCCGGTGATCCAGAGCGCTGCCGGTCTCCATCGGCGACGCGTGTTCTGAGCTCCATTCATCGTGCTGTCGATGCTGGAAGGCTAGCACACGGGAGCGACGGCCAACAAGAGCGGATGCCGGGACCGCTGGTTGACCACTTAGGGTTCCTGTGCTAGGCTCGCGCTGCCCATGGACAAAGAACCCAGATCAAATCTCTGGATTGCCTGGATGGAGACCCTCGATGGGATGGGCTACATCACCGCCGGGTTCAGCTTCCTGGTGCTTGGCATGGTGGTCTTCGCCCACGCCTGGTTCACCTTCCTGACAACGTGGGTCGCGGGAGTCCTTCCTGCGGCACTCACCCTTATTCATGACCTGTTGCTGGTCGTCATCTTATTGGAACTGTTCCGGACCATCATCAATTTTCTGAAGACCCACGTCATCACGCTGGAGCCTTTCTTGTACATCTGCATCATTGCATCCACCCGGCGCATTCTGACCATGGGGGCCGAGACCGCGTATTCGGAGCACTTGACCACCGAAGTGTTTCACCGCTATCTCCTCGACGTAGGCGTGAACGTGCTGGTGATCGTCGCGCTGGTTTTGGCCGTGTTCCTGGCACGTAAGGGCGGGCAGCCGAGCGCGTCTCTGAGATAAGAGGAACGGACGGCAAAAACCCAGCCGAGATCGCGTTAAGGATGTGATTTGAGGCGGTGGTCGTCTGCGCCCGTGTCCGCTGTGAGGGGCACGAGCCGGTCGAAGTCGGTCGGATTCTCAATCACGTCGATGCCGGCGGGCGTGATCATGATGGCGTTGAATTGCAGTTCCCCCCCGTTGCTGGCCCGGTCGTTGGTGATCAGGCCCTTGCCGTCCAGGTACAGGGCATTGAACGCGAACTCCTTGTTGGTCATGCCGAGCTGGAGGACGATCTCGCGAGCCTGGATGCCGACGATGAGTGACTGCGGCGCCTCCAGCGCGCGCTCGTAGAGCAGTTGCAAGATGGCCCGCCGCAACATCTGGTTCCGCATAATCTATGCCTTTGGATACCTTAGCCCGAATCCATGCGGGTGTTCAAGTGTAGGGGCACAGCATGCTGTGCCCCTACAGTAGTTCGGGCACGACCTCGGCCGCGCGGCCCTGGATCGCGATGTCCACGATCTGCGTGTTCGGGGTAGGGTCGAGATTGACCTCTGCGACGAAGGCGCCGGCCTCTTTGGCAAGCGAAGCGAAGGACGCTGCCGGGTACACGATTCCCGATGTGCCGACGAGGAGCAGCATCTCGCACGAGCGCACAGCGGCAAGGCTGTGTTCGAGGTCCGCCGGGTCCAGCGATTCCCCGAACCAAACAATGTGTGGACGCAGTAGCCCGTTGCACGTTGGGCAGCGGGGTGGAATGGGGATCGGCACCGCGCGATTCGTTCCCACGTGCCCGCATTGGGTGCACCGGACCTTCCAGATGTTGCCGTGGATCTCGGAGAGCTTCTGGGAGCCGGCGGCGGGATGCAGCCCGTCCACGTTCTGCGTGATCAACCAGAAGCGCTCGACTCTGCGCTCCAGGTCGACCAGCGCGTAGTGGGCGGCGTTCGGGCTCTTGGTGGCGATGAGCTCGCGCCGCCAGTTGTACCATTCCCAGACCAGCCGGGGGTCGCGCGCGAAGGCCTCCGGGGTTGCGAGGTCTTCGGCTCGGTAGGTCCGCCAGAGCCCGTCGGCTCCACGAAATGTCGGTACTCCGCTGTCTGCCGAGATCCCCGCGCCCGTCAGGACGGCCACCGCGCGGGCCCCCGCCAGTCGGGCTTTGAGGTCTTGGATGGCCGCTGGATGGCCCATGTGATGGTGGCGCGCCCGGAGGGAGTTGAACCCCCAACCCTCAGATCCGTAGTCTGATGCTCTATCCATTGAGCTACGGGCGCGTGGTTTGATTTATCGCAGAGCTACCAGTATCGGCTTTTTCTCTCTGGCGGGCAAGTGTTAGATGCGTGGTAGAACGACCTGCCCCCGGCACCACAAATCGATGAGTTGTGGCGCCTCAGAGGCTGCTTAGGCCCTTCTTTAATGTCGCTGTCGGGGGAGGACCGCTGTGTGTGGCCGGACGGCAGAAGTAGAAGCGTTAGGCGGTCTGCTTATAGACCCGTTCCTGGGAATAAGCATCGCGGTCGAACAGGAACTTGACTCCAACAAGGAACCTACTGTCACAGTCCTCAATGGAAATCTGACGTGTCCAGCAGACCTCAACTAGGCGTGGGGTCTTCCCTCTGGTGGAGGCAGGCACCTGAATTTCGAACACCTGCTCCACTGGAGGGTTCTGATCCATTAGAAGCAACATACCTCCTTTGCTGA
>Ga0209803_1000204_pt1 | contig 37750 bp, 46 predicted proteins | sample GraSoiAngelo_138_FD_185895 | JGI IMG/M metagenome (GOLD analysis project Ga0209803, IMG submission 185895) | Grasslands soil microbial communities from the Angelo Coastal Reserve, California, USA - 14_0929_09_40cm (SPAdes) (version 2) | ecosystem: Environmental > Terrestrial > Soil > Grasslands ...
AAAGGACAACCCTGCCTACCGTCAGCTCTTCACGTCTCTATTCGTCCCTGGCGGGACAGCAGAGCAGGCCAGCTGGTTTAACGAGTTGCAGCGAAAGTCCACGTCGCCAGAAAACGCGGTGCGCTTCCTGATGGAGTTCGCTCAAATCGACGTCCTTGCCCAGCTCGCCAAGGTATCAACGCCGACACTGGTAATCCATACACGAGGCGATCTAGTGAACCGGTTCGAGGACGGAAGAGATCTGGCAACACTGATCTCCGGGGCCCACTTCATTCCACTAGAGAGTAGGAACCACATTCTGTTGGAGGACGAGCCAGCATGGAAGGACTTTCTAGTCCAGACTCGACGCTTTCTGGGCGTGAAGGAGACAGGGCCCGAACTGTCTTCAAAAGAGAAGGAACTAGGCGTCAGAAGCTGGCTCAGAGGACCCAAGAAATAGCCGGGCTCGACCCACGCCCATTCTAGGACAGTGTTTCTGAGTCGAACGTTAAACGGCTTATCGAGAAAGCAGAAAAAGTCCGGGATGGAGAACACCGGCTAAAGCCGTCTCTCCGACTACGATCCCAAGAAGAGATCTACAAGTTCATCCATGATAGGGGTCTTGTCTCAGCGCTAGGAGGAAACGAGCTTCCAAGTCTCATTAGCGCCATACTAGGCAGACCCTGGAGGCCATCGGCGAAGGGCTTTACCGGATGGAATGATTGGTGGTCAGTCAAGATATCCGGCCAGTCAGTGGCCCGCGTTTCCCGTGAGATCGAGAGAAGAAGAGACATTCTTGCAACTCGAATATTCAGGCGAACCAAGACCTTCGTATCTGATGAACTCTGGCCGGAACTGGATAGCATGGTGAAGCATCATCAGGACCCCGCGGTAAAATGGAAGACCTTCTCGGATCTGGAACAGAAGTTGTTGGAAACCATCGAGGATGAGGGTTCAATCCGGACGGATCGATTGAGAAAGAAGTTGAGGCTTGAAGCGAAAGAGAACAATTCCAAATTTCACCGCTCGTTAAGCAACCTGGAAAGCTACGCGATGATAGTTGGCGTTGAAGATCCTCATCCAGAGAGGCATCTCCACGCTAACGTCTGGCAGACATGGAACACGAGAGTCGGTGAGGGAATGGGTCGTTCCGGCCTCTCGTACAACGAGGCGCTAGCGAAACTCCTCGAGAAAACTATCGAGGCGTGCGTTCTCGCCCGCGAAGACCAGATACGAAAATGGTTCCAGTGGAGCGACGACACGGAAAAGGCTGAGAGAGATTTGCTGAAAAGCGAGAGAATTATGAAGGCAGGCCCCTTCCTTCTCACGTCTCGAATCCTGAGATCGTAAGAACGTAAATTTGTCGCTGAGCAACACGTTGCTGGTCGCGAAGTCCTCAGGTTACAGGAGTTCGCGAGAACTTTTGAAACAATGGAGCAAGTTACACTAGCGGTAAGTTCCCCTTCTGCACATACCATGCAGGACGAATCATGAAGAAAATCGCGTTCTCTATGTGCTTGATAATGGCGACCTTAGTGATTCTGAGTGTCCCGCTCCTCGCACATGCACCCCCGAATACTCCTCCAACCATTGGAACGCCTATTATCCAACCATCCTCGCCAACTTACAATGCCCCGGCAACAGTCTCGGTGAACGTTACTGACCAGCACTCAAGTGTACAAAACGTGACTATCACTTACACAACTGACAACTGGAAAATGGTTAACACAACTCTCCTCGCCTCGTACAATGCCACAACCACCACTGCCACCGCTCAGATACCAGCACTGGCGACCGGAGGCCACATCTCATTCTATGTTGTGGCCTTTAACGGCAACGGCATTAAGGGTGTCAACAATAACTCGGGAAGCTACTTCGGCTACGACGTCGCGGCACCTCCTTCACTAATCACAACAACGAATGGGTGGATCGTCACCGGCATAATCCTGGGAAGCTTAGGAGCATTCGCTGTCGCTGCACTGCATTTCCTCAGGAAGAGACCCCGGACCAGCTCTCACCCAACAAACTGAATCCAAAGTACAAGTTAGCAGCGCTTCCAACACCAGACAAGACCCACCATCTTTCCAAAGGAAGGCGATTCGCTGCCTCCTCTTATCCCGGGTGCTTGATGTCAACAATTAATGACTAACCACTTCCCGATGTGAGCTATGCCGATCTCACCCGCTGGTCCTTCGTCTCCTGAGCTCGCTCAGAGAAGCCTAATCATAGAGAGAATCGAGAGGGAGGCAAGGGTCCCGGACCTTGCTAATATTCTCACAAGTCGTCTGGCTCCGACTGACCTACAATCGTTGCTCTTGGAGGTCTACGGCCGCAGAGCGAAGAAGCGGAGCCCAAATTATTACTTGAGGATCACGTCTCAAACCGGTTCACCCCGCCTTCTGTCTCTAGTCCTCGACGTCTTCTTGAATGGGATCGCATCGCGTTCTCTCGACTACCTAAAGTCTTCCAGCCCATCGAACTCTCACCGGTCTGCCCGCTAGGAACAGTCTCTGCGCTATCCCCGATCAGTCAGGATTGGACCGTTTCGACGATTCGGAACACGGAGGTTGTCGCTGATTCGACAAACGTGCTAGCGATTGAGTGTGCAGTCAGACGCCGCGAGCAGAGGAACTTCTCTTCAGGTAAAGCGGCTTCGGTTCATCTAGCCGCGAGCCACCGCCTCTTAAGAGGCCAGAAATTTGGCGTCGGCCCCGATGCTAAACAACACTTCAGAATATTCACTCTGTGCAGTGCAGGCCGCGATACAGGGAACCTAATGTTTGAGACAGAGTCCTTGGGTAACCACGTAGGATTCTATCTTGCAGCGCTCAGACAGTTTCTAGGCGCTAAGAGAGCTCTCCGGGTTGCCATTTCTGACTTCGGGTCCAAAACCCCGCGAGCGGCGGTTCAATCGGGAGTTCTCGAGAAGCTTCGATCTCGGTACAGGCGCGTCAAGGTCGGAATCGATCAGAGTCGGACACAGGGTAGAGGATACTATGGCGAATTGTGTTTCAAGATATTCGCAACCGACTCCACTGCCAAAGAACGAGAGCTCGTCGATGGCGGAGACGTCAATTGGACCTAGAAGCTCCTCAACAACGCGAAGGAGCGTCTCATCATCAGCAGATGTGGCAGCGAGAGACTGTGCGAGCTCTTCGAGCCGGCCGCGTCCCCAAAGAGCGCTTAGGAGTCCGAGTCGTTACTGTCGTGCGCTTTTTTCCTTCTTCAGCAACTCGTCCAGCCGTTCAAAACTCTCGTCCCAGTACCGCTGGTACTCTGTGGCCCAAACAGCAATTTCCCGCAAGGGCCCGGCCTGCAGCCGGCACCAGCGTCGCTGGGCTTCGCGTCGGCGCTCGATGAGCCCTGCCTTCTCCAGGACCTTGAGGTGTTTGGAGACCGCAGGTTGGCTTATCGGCAGGGGCTCTGCCAGTTCTTGGACAGTGGCCTCGCCCTGCGCGAGCCGGGCGAGAATGGTGCGGCGTGTCGGGTCGGCTACGGCCTGGAAGGTTGCGGAGAGCGTATCGTCTTTCAATGCACGGTCCGCAGGAGCTCGTCGAGGCGGTCATAGCCTTCGTTCAAACCGCTTTCCATGTTGCTGGCTAGCATACCGTCGCGATGCTCCTTGCGCTCGAACTTGACGATGGATGTGACTGTGGTGCGGCCATTATGTTCATGGAAAAGGGCTGTCTGAAGCGATTCGCCTGGCATTCCTTCGAAATTCCAAGTCTGCACAATGCGCTCTGGGCGCACTATCTCGCGGAATTCGCCGTGGAAACCGTACTCGGTGCCGTCAGTGTCGATATGAGTAAAGCGCCATCGGCCGCCGGGGTGGACATCCATCTGCTCGATTGTCATCTTGTATTCTCGGGGTCCCATCCACTGGGAAAGGAGCTGTGGATCGGTGTATGCGCGGAACACGACGTCTCGGGGCGCCTCGAAAGTGCGTTCTATTCGGATCTCCGTATCATTAGGAGTTGTGATTGAGGCGGGTTTCGCGGTAGATTGTGAGGCTTTCATAACCTCATGCATAACCACGTGGCTATATAACTATTCTGTTAAGCTCGGGCATTGCACGAAACGAAGCCGAGACGAGAGTCACACTAAAACGCGGCTGGAGGCACTGATGGCTTGAGGCTTTGAGAGTGTGCAGGAATATCAGAATACTCTTCAATTTCGACCCGCCGGCCACAGATGCAGAGGTTCGAGACGCTTCCCTACAGTTCGTTCGGAAGATTAGCGGGTTTCGTCAGCCGTCGAAGGCAAACGAACGATCATTCCGTGCCGCAGTTGATGAGATAGCCCAAGTCTCTACCAGTCTTCTCCGTTCGCTTGAAACGAACGCGCAACCAAGGACCCGGGAGCAGGAGATTGCAAAAGCGAAGGCCCACTCTGCTGAGAGGTTTCGTGCTAGCGTGTCCGCCTAGTCAGCCTTAACGTTCTCTAGGAATGTCGTGGATGGAACGAAGAAGAGGTTCCCTGTGACCGCCCGGCTGAAATCCAATAGTCGATCATAATTGCCTGGTGGCTTGCCGACGAACATGTTCTGAAGCATTTGCTCGATGGTGTGTGGTGAGCGACTGTATCCGATGAAGTATGTCCCGAACTCTTTCTGACCGGCATGTCCGAAGGGCATGTTGTCTCGGAGAATCTTGACCTCTCTACCACCTTCCACTATCTTGGTCAGAGCGTTGTGCGCATAGGTGGGCTTGACCCTTGTCGTCCAGCTCCACATCGTTCAGCTTCGTGCGTCCAACGATTTTTTCCTGTTTTTCCGTCGGTAGAACATTCCAGCCGGCCAGGTCATGGAGATACTTCTGAATGATCACGTAGCTGCCTGCAGCGAACGCAGGATCCTCGCTGGTTATGAGGGTGGCATCAATCGCGTCCTGACCCTTGGGGTTCTCTGTCCCGTCGACGAAGCCGATGAGGTCGCGGCTGTCAAAGTAACGGAACCCATGAACCTCATCCACCGGGCTGATTGCGGGTCCAAGCCGAGCCATAATCTGAGTCGCCAACTCGAAGCACAGGTCCATGCGCTGCGCCCGAATATGGAAGAGCATGTCACCCGGTGTTGAGACGGCATGACGCCTTCCCGCCCGTATCTCGCGAAACTTGTGCAGCTCTCTAGGCCGCGCCCTCCCGAAAAGCTGGTCCCAGGCCTCGGACCCAAACCCCAAAACACATGAAAGAGTTCCCTCCTGTTCACGAAATCCTACGGAGCGCACGAGCGCGGCTAGATCTGCGCAGAAAGATCGGATTGCAGCTCGATGCCCCGCACCCGGGTTGATGGTTACGACCAGGAAGATCGCGGCGCGGGTCAGCGGTGTTGCGACAGGCTGTGGAAGAGCAGGTGGACCGTCTGACGCTCTGGGCGTCATAGGGCGGAGGTTCGCCTAGAGTGCTGAAAACGTTTGCCGTCTTTCCTCTAGTATTGCGTACTATCGAGGCTAGGCGGGTGTTGTCAGTTCGAGCTTCTTCTCTTCTTTCAGAAAGCTTAGCAATGCAGTGTTGACTTCGTCGGCGTGTGTCCAGGATATGAAGTGCGGCCCGCCCTTGACCACGACTAGACGTGCTCCAGGGACCAGTTTGGCTGTCCGCTGTCCCGAGGCGGCAAAGGGAACGATCCGGTCCGCATCACCATGAACGACTAGAGTAGGCACCTGAACGCGAGATAGATCCTTACGGAAATCCTCAAGCCACGTTGAGACACAGGCCAGACTGGCGGTTGCGGAGGCGCCTGCGGCGATATTCCAGCTGGACTGGACAGCTTGTTCGCTGACCCTAGTGCCTAGGAACTGGTCGGTGTTGTAGAAGTTCTTGAAAAACTCGGTGAAGAACGCATAACGGTCCACCTTGATCGCGGTCTTGATCCCCTCGAAGGCGCTGCCGTCGACGCCTTCCGGGTTGTCCGGTGCCTTCAGAAGATATGGTGGGATTGACGAGATGAATACAGCTTTGCTAACGTCCTTTGAACCGTACCGTCCCATGTATCGTGCGACTTCGCCGCCGCCCATCGAGAAGCCTACCAGCGCGAAATCACGCAGGCCGAGGTGGCTTACGAGTTTGTGCAGGTCTTCGGCGAACGTGTCATAGTTGTAGCCCACGGTCGGCTTGCTCGACTTACCGAACCCCCTGCGGTCGTAGGTGATGACACGGTAACCGGCATCGAGCAGAACTGGGAGCTGTTTCTCCCAGGAGGCACCACTCAATGGATAGCCATGGATCAGTACGACTGGTTTACCCGAACCATGATCCTCGTAAAAGAGATCAATACTCCCAGAGTTTTCCTGACCGACAATAACGACTGGCATAGAACTCGGCTCCCTATTGCGTTGTTCTTATGACTATTGGTTACCCAAGACAAATCCGTTTAGGTAGATCTGGTGGATTTCTTTTTTCTAGAACTTCTTAGAAAGGAGAATTGGCGAGCAACCCGGCCCTCTTTTCCGAACTCCGGGTTACCCCAAGGTTAAACGCTACGGGCAAATACTTACCTCGTCCCAGGAATGATTCCGAAATATTTCTTTTTGACGAAAGGTGTTGGAAAGCACAAAGAGAACTTGGCCAGTTTCGAGCTAGCCCTTCGAGATGCGGGTATTCAACACTGCAACCTCGTACCCGTGTCCAGCATAATTCCGCCCGGATGCAAGCTCATACCAAAAGAGAAGGGCATCCCAATGTTGCATGCTGGCGAGATCACGTTTGTCGTGCTCGCGAGAAATTGTACGGGTGAGCCGCATAGGCTGATCGCATCATCAATTGGGATCGCGATTCCTTCTGAAGAGAATCAGTATGGATATCTCTCCGAGCACCATTCTTTCGGACAATCAGAAGAGGTTGCTGGAGATTATTCGGAGGATCTTGCTGCTAGTATGTTGGCTACTACTATGGGGGTTGCTTTTGATCCGGCGACCGCTTGGGACGAGAGGAAGCAGCTTTTCATGTCCAGCGGCCTGATCATCAAGACGACTCAGGTAACGCAGTCTGCGACAGGGGACAAGAACGGGCTATGGACCTCAGTAGTCGCAGCAGCGGTGTTTCTGCCAGCAACCTCTGCGTCGGTGCAAGAACTTCTGCCCCCGTCAAACCAACCTGCAGTCTGACAACATGCATGCCCCGGACATTAAGACTTGTTTCCTTCGATTAACCTAGCGCTTTACTTCCATTTTGTGAGAATCTCTTCTCTCCGGAAAGTAGCCGTGCTAATCCGAAAAAGAACCAGATCAAGCGCTGCGACAATGGCAGAGATGAGGAGGAGATTGTTGGTGTCGAGCAATACCAGGCCTATCTCACCTGCGACGTAGAGGGCCATGAATGGGAGGAACATGAGAGCTCCGAGCTGCGGTGCTGCACGCACGTCGCTAACCCTCGCGGACGCGATCACATTCAACTCGACGCTTAGTACCGCGGCTAGAGGAGCAAGAAGCAGGAGGATTACCCCGATGGCCCAGTTTGGAAAATACAGGTAACCGAGCGTGCGGTGAGTTACGTTATCAGTGAGAATCATGAAGATTGTAGCGCCAGCATGGGTCGCGATGATGGTAGGCAGGAATGCTGCGATGCTCTTTCCGAGCAGGATCTCCCCATCAGTGGTTGGAGTAGCAAGGAGGGGTTCCAGACTCTTCTCAACCTTCTCGCCGACTATGCTGTAAGAGGCGATCGGAGTAGGAAGGAGCGCCGCGATAATGACAAAGAAGAAAGAGAACGAGTTCAGCAGTCCTGGGAGAACCGCAGCCGGTATTCCCCGGTTCCTATTTCCCTCGAACTTGATTACCAATGGGAACAGAATCGAAATCAGGAGAGGAAGTATGATGATCGTATAGCGGATCGTTCTTTTCCGTATGATTACCTTGAGGTCCTTGGTTGCACTTATCCACGAATTTCCGAGATTCATTTTGTCTCCTTCACGAGTTTCAGATAGGCATCTTCTAACGTTGAACCGAACACTGAAACGGATTGAACGTTGCCTCCTGCCTCCACAATCGCGCGCACGATGACCGGATTCTCCTTTTCCGGATTCACTACGTCGATCGTTATTCTATTGTCGTCCCTGACCATTTTCCCGATCGATAGTCTCTTCAACGCGTTCAGGACCGCCTCGTCAACCTGCTCTAGCTGGATTACGGTCTTCCTACCTGTTACTGAGCGTTCGAGTTCTTCGGGAGTACCCACGGCCATCAGCTTCGTGTTGAGTATCCCGATTCTATCGCAGATTCTTTGCGCTTCATCGAGGTTGTGCGTGTTTAGAAAGGTGGTCTTCTTCTCCTTCTTTAGCTCAAGAAGAAAGTCCCTGACTGTTTTTTACGATTCAGGGTCCAGGTTGACTGTCGGCTCGTCCAAGAACAGCACTTCCGGTTCATGAATGAGCGCGCGTGCTATCGCAAGTTTTTGCTTCATTCCCTTCGAAAATGCTCCAGCAGCAACGTCTTTCTTCTCCCAGAGTCCCAACATCTTGAGGAACCGTTGGATGTTCTCTCTCCTTTGCGTTTCTGTACATCTGTACAGCTTCCCGTAAAAATCCAAGTTGTCGTAGGCGGTCAAGTCATCGTAGAGACCCACACTATCAGGAACCAATCCGATGATCTTCCTGATCTTCAAAGAATCTTCGTCGTTGCCAACCTCGTAACCTGGTATCTTGGCTGTTCCACTGGTCTTTGATATCAAACAGCAAAGCATCCTGACCGTAGTGGTCTTTCCCGCTCCATTGGGTCCCAGGAATCCGAAGACCTCTCCCTCCTCAACCCTGAGGGTTACCCCATCGACGGCGGTCAGGTCACCAAACTTCTTGGTGAGGTTCACAGTCTCAATCAAACTGTTATTCCGCCGCTTTTTGTGAATGGTGATACCAGTTTAAGGGCAAAGGTCCTTTCACGAGCCCTTTCGGAACTCAATGCGGGTACGAGAGAACAGAATTGTTGATATCTGGTTCTATCTTTCCTTACAATGATGATTCGAGTGGCTAAGACCCCGAGCGAGACTATCACTGAACGGAAGGACGAGATTCTCAACCAGATAGATTCTAGTAGCAACAAGTTTGTGGAACAGCTCCAGGCCTTATGCAGACAACCGAGCGTGTCAGCCCAGAACCAAGGACTTATCGAGACGGCTGAACTGGTTAGCAAGTTTCTCAAGGAGACGGGCTTCACAGTAGAGCAGTTCTCTCCAAGCAAGGGTCCTCCTATAGTATTCGCTGAACTCTCATCCAAGACCGGGAGAAGAACGCTCGTCTTCTACAATCACTATGACGTGCAGCCGGTCGAGCCGGTTGAATTGTGGAAGAATCCACCATTCTCAGCGATAGTGGAGGACGGCCGGGTCTATGCTAGGGGAGCAAGCGACAACAAGGGAAACATCGCGTCCCGCTTATCGGCAATTAACGCGTTCCTGAAGGTGACTGGAACCGTTCCTTGCAATATCAAGTGGGTGATCGAGGGTGAAGAAGAAATTGGCAGCCCCCATTTCTCCGAGTTCATCACGCGGTACAAAGAGAGGCTGACCGGCGATTCTGCGATTTGGGAGTTCGGAGGCCTCGACTACGAGGATCGCCCCTTAGTCACGCTGGGCTTGAAGGGAATGCTCTATGTTGAGTTTAGAGTTCAAACCGCTCTGAAGGATTCTCATTCGGCTCGTGCTGCGGTCGTCGAGAATCCAGCGTGGCGTCTGGTCCGAATGCTGGACACGATCACTGACGAGGACGGCAGAATCATGATAGAAGGCTGGTACGACGATGTCAAACCATTCACTCAAGAAGAGCTGGAGGTCATCCGAGCGATGCCGTTGGAAGAACACAGTATTCGAGACGAGCTAGGCGTCAAAAATTTCCTCTACGGCCTGACCGGATTCGAGTTCAAGAAAGCATTCTACGGAAACCCTACCGCGAACATCGCCGGAATATGGTCAGGATACACAGGTCCAGGACACAAGACAGTTCTCCCGTCCGTTGCCCAAGCGAAGATGGACTTTCGCCTAGTACCAAACCAGGACCCGGTAAAGCTAGCGGGGAAGCTGAAACAGCACTTGGTCCGCCATGGGTTCGCAGACGTAGAAGTCGGCCTTCAGGCTGAGAATCCTGCCGCGCGAACACCTATCGACGCCCCAATCGCGAAGATCGCAGCGCGTGCTGGGAGAGAAGTATTTCGCAAAGAGCCTGTTACGCTGGTAACTTCTGCGGCTTCAGGTCCCATGCACTATTTCACAAACATACTAGGGCTACCGACAGTGGCTATTGGCTGTAACCACGCCAAGAGCAATACTCACGCTCCTAACGAGAACCAGAGGATTGACGTGTTCGTCCAGGGAAGCAAGTGGATAGCACGGGTCATCGAGGAATTCGCGAAACAAGCCTAGATGCCCTCTACCCGATCTTCTTCCCCCGACGACGCAAGCCCTTTTGCGGACGAATCCTAAGCGCGGAGCCGCGGGTTCGGAAGATTGGAAATCAGGCTTCTTCAGCACAGCGACTATTCCGGTGTTCGAGAAATTTACAAAGCCGTGAGTAACGAGTACCTGCAATATCAAAGACAAACGTCGGGAGAAGTATACGACCCAGTCAGACTTGACCTTGAAACCTCCCAACTCGACTTCTATGTTGCGACTCATTGTAGCTTCGCTGCGATAGAGAACGAAAGACTTCTCGGTGTTCTTCTGGCTCAGCCCCTCAGGTGGATCAATGACTGGGACAAAGTCCTCTGGCTTGAATACATCGCCGTTCAAGCTGCTCATAGGCGAAAAGGTATTGGCCTAGCTCTAATTTCAGCGGCCAAGGATTTCGCACGGAAACACGATATCAAAGGATTGTTTGCCACTCTGAATGTAGATAATGAAGAGTCAAAGAGTCTCCTGCTGAAGGCAAAATTCGAGGTGAAAGACTGGAGAATCGCGTCTTACTCAGCATAGGGGCTTTTGGTCTCGTCAACACTTCTTGGCGCGGCTTTCGCCGGTCTAGTTGCGGCTGCTGTCATGACTTTGTTCGAGTTCCCTTTCTGGAAGACCTGGGGAATGAACGGCGTGGCTGAGTGGCAAACCAATTGGGTAATCATCTCTAAGCTCACCCGAGAACCTTCGAATCGAATTCAGTCACCAAGAATTTCATGGACCATTGCCCTTCATTTGTGGCATGGAGTCGCTGCTGGTATCGTGTTCGGACTTCTTCTACCCTTTTTGACGGTACTTCCAACGGGGAGCATCTCGGTTCTTCTGGATGCCGTAGTCTACAGTGTTGCACTCTGGATCATCTTCATGATTGCACCTAGGAAAGCGTTCGAGTCTGCAGGTGGCACTCCAATTTCAAACTGCAGCCTATTGGTTGCATTAGCGTCCCACTTTGTCTACGGGATCTCTCTGGGACTTCTTGTTACTATTGCCTAGAATCGGCTCAGCTCTAGGTGACCGTTAAGACCACTGTCGCCGTGTGGGTTAGACTACCGCTCGCCGCGGTTATCGTGATCGTATACGTGCCAGGTGGGGTCTTGTGTAGTGTGCGAACAGTTAGCGTGGATGTTCCCGACCCTCCTGAACTCAGCGAGACGGTGCTGGAGCTCAAGCTGAGCCGAGGTCCGCTGGGCGTGCAGACTGCAGAGAGAGATACTGGGCCGGTGAACCCGGCCATACTGGCCACGCTGATGGTAACGGTCCCGCTGGTACCGGCAGCTAGGCTTAGAGACGATGGGTTCACAGCGAGAGTAAAGTCTTGAACATTGACAGTGATCGTGACTGAATGAGTAGATGAGCCGCTGGTCCCAGTGACGGTCACCGTGTATGTTCCTACCTTGCTGGAGTTGATGGTAAGAGTTGAGGAGCCTGATCCTCCGGGGCTCAAGCTGACACTGGCCGGGCTGATGGAGGCGGTTAGGCCAGTAGGCGTCATGGATATGGAGAAATTGATCATGCCCGTGAAACCTGCAACGCTGAGGACTGATACGGACGAGGTGCCGGAGGTGCCCGCCTGAACGTTTACGGTGGTCGGGCTAGCGGAGATTGTGAAGCCTCCAACTTCAACTGTTATCGTTGCGGTGTGAGACAAAGAACCGCTGGAGGCTGTGATGATAACTGCATAGGTGTTGGGGGTTGACGAGGTGAGCGTGCAGGTTGAGTTGGCGGAGCTTCCGGACGAAAGGAGGACGCTTGTTGGATTGCATGAAACAGTCAAGCCTGTAGAAGGAGTGACTGATTCTGTTAGGTTTACGTTACCTGAGAAGTTTCCAAGGCTTGTTAGGTTGATGGTTGATGAGGCGTTGGAGCCTGATTGGAAACCCACCGTGGAGGGGTTTGCTGCGATAGTGAATCCGGAGGATGCGACCACGCTGACGGTAATGATGACCTGGTGGGATAGCGAGCCGCTTGTCCCGGTGATCGTGACAGTGTAGGTCCCTACCGTACTAGAGCTGACGGTGAGGGTTGAGGTGCCTGTGCCTCCGGATGTGAGGGGCATGCTGGTTGGGCTCAGGGAAACGGTTAGGCCTGAAGGAGACGCTGATGGTGCCAGATTGACCGTTCCTGCGAAGCCGTTGAGACTGGTGAGGTTTACGGTTGATGTCGTGGCCGAGCCGGAAGTGACCGTGAGGCTTGATTGGGCAGAAACCATGAAGTCGGTTACTCTTACTGTTACCTGGACAGATTGAGATGCTGAACCGCCAGTAGCCACAACCGTCACGGTGTATGTGCCGGTCGTGGTGGAGTTCGCGGTCAACGTTGATGTTCCTGTTCCGCCACTGGTTAGTATGATGCTGGAAGGACTCAGAGATGCGCTCAGACCTGAAGGGGAGACGTTTGTTGAGAGGGAGACAGTTCCAGTGAAACCGTTGAGACTCGTCACAGTGACAGTGGAGATGGCAGAAGAACCTGCTTGAGTTGTCAAAGTAGTAGGATTAGCGGAAACGCTGAAACTGGACGGGTTAGATGGACGAACCCTGGTAAACTTGATGGTGAAGGGTGAGGAGGTTCCCGTGGCATACAACAGGTCAATTGTAGGACTCGTGCCTGTAGGCCTGAGGCTCAATACCTGATCAGTAGTCGCGGAGTCAAGATAGTTGACCGTTGGGTTCCAGACCCCGCCAGCAGACAGCCGGACATAGCCGAGGGGCCCGCTTCCACCGTCGGTGTTGACGTTCATGAAAAAGATGTAGTAATCGCCCGTCGTGATGTGGACGGCTATTCCGGCCCAGCCCCGGTTGGTAACTGCGAGCGAAGGCGTGTCAATGTGAGTCTTCACGTCTTGAGAGGTCAATGTGAACACCCCATAACTTAGAGTCCCGGTTATCCCGTAGGCAGCGACCACGAGTGAGCGGACAGGGTCCCAGGCAAGGCCGACGGGGTCATCATCTGCGTCAGAGCAATTGGTTTCATACGTGATGTTCTGGGATCCCCAGGACCAGCCGGACCCGTTCCAAGTTGCTTTGTTGAGGGCTATGGTTTCTGGAGGTCCGGTGAACCTGTTGGCCATGAGGTAGACGTTGTTGTTATCCGGTCTCTCGATCATGTTCGGGACAAACCAGGTGATGCTAACTGAGTCCAGTAATGCCATGTCAGGAGTCGATGAAGAGCCTGCAAGATTAGTCCAGCCTGTTGAGGAATCCCAGCGGAGACTTTTGACCATAGTCCGGGTGGAGTTCTGCCAGGCCCAGGCTGCCAGAATATCCCCGTTGTGGAGGAGGATAGCTGTGGGATATCTGCCTAGACCGGACGAATCAAGGGTCTTGGGCGTTCCTATTGTGAATCCTGTAATATTGTTCTGAGAATCTCGCTGGATCACGACTGGAATGTCACTGATCATTCCGGCACCCGAACCACCTTCCACAATAAGTTCGAGCGACGTCAAAGACACGAGCACCGCGGCCGGCCTCGCATAGGCAGACGCGGGAGTGGATGATTTCACAGGAGCAGACCAGCCTCCAAGCATCGGGTCAGAATTATCATAAGCCAGCCCAATCCTTCCTAAACTGTCGGTATAGACGGCGATCATCTTACCAGCGGAATCCTGGATCAGCTTTTCGCCACCGGCCGTGGCCAGTGATGATGGCCCTGGTGCAGCATCGGAGGCGACGATGACGGATGTGGGTGGTGTCCCAGTCACAGCGACTGTGGTCGAGGCCGCCCCAGTCGCTCCCTTGGAGTCTGTGACAGAGAGTCCCGGACTATAACTGCCTGAGGCGGTGTACGTGTGGGTTGCCGGGTTGCCGGTGCCAGTTGCCCCATCACCGAACGCCCAGGAAAAGGTGTAAGGTGCGGTTCCACCGGAAGCCGTTCCTGTGAAAGTTACGACTTGCCCGGTCACAGGTGAGGAGGGAGCGAAACTGATGCCGAGGTTCAGTGCGGACTGGTGGACCCTCCAACCGGTTAGAGGATGGAGTTCCCAGCCTGAGAAGGAGTGACTAGCAGAGTTCGCATTATTCCCATCCCAGTACATGAAGCCTTGAAAATCAATCAGTGTAACGCCTTGGGTGGTCTGGCTGTTCAGTGCATTGGGGTCGCAGGCTGTCCCGGACCCACAGTATTTCGCGGCTTGCCAGTCATGATCAATCTCCAAATGAATTCGGCCGTAACAAGTGGGATCTTTGGCTGTTGTGCAGGACGTACCGTAGTTGGAGACAATAGCGGGGTCATAGATGTTGAAGGTAAAATCGTTGAGTGTTGGCCCGCCGTACGATCCGCCTCCGTTAGTCGGGTCATAGCTAGTCGACGAGTCCTCAAAGACGGCGCTCGCTCTTTTGACACCGTCAATCTCAACAAAGACTCCTTGCTGTTTCCCGAAATTATTGGTGATGGTACAGGCGGGACCTGGAGAATGCCAACCCGATGGCGTTGGCCCCGGGGTCAACCATCGTTTAGCGTCACCGCCGCTAACGGTCGTGGTGATCCCGGGACTGAATGGGCTAGCATTGAAAGACGCTGTCCCAGTCTGGTTCGCAGTAATGTCTGTAATTCTCACAGTCGTGGGCGTACAGCTGACGTTGGAATTCCAAGCTCCAACAAGAGGGGCGGTTGTTGTCAGTATCGAGGCGAAGACGGGAACTGCGACTTGGATCAAAGGTATGAGAAGAAGGGCTAAGGTGATAATTGCGGTGAGCCGTGAAAACCGAACTGTTGTCGGCACTTTCTACTCTCCTCCCGATAATATTCGCGATCCTGGATGGATAGTTACTTTCAGCACAGAAACGGGCCGGGACCCGCGGCCCATTTAGCCATTGCTTCCGGCGGTCTACAGAAGGATAGAATGCGCAGTCGCACGATACAAATTGCAACATTTGTGCGCGTGATTCTGAATGTTAGTGCAATCCGAAGGTCGACCAAGAGATTTGGATACTTGACTTGTCTCCTACGCTTTGAGGATTCATTCTAAGGCCTGCCCGAATTGTCTTCAGTGGCCCCAGTTGGGTGGAGCTTGCTGTTTTCCTGTTTGTAGGATCCAGTAGTCGTGTAGTTCCTTGCAGAGGCCGTTTTTTGCGAAATGTAGCGTTAGGCAGCCAGCGAGAGTGACGTCGTTGAGTTTCTCTTTCATTGTGGTCCAGTATTCAACGGCGGCTCTTGAGCCTTCCACGACAGGCTTTCCAAATCGAACCTCGTACACCTGTCCAACATCTAACGCCCCCAATGTATAATCCAAGATACTCTTTCGTCCCTGGTTCACAGGCCGAAACGGATGCGAGTGGTACGTAGCGTCCTCAGTGAAGAGAGAAGCAATCGCCTTTGCATCTTTCTTCTGCCATGCTTTGGCGTAGTTACGAATCCACCTGATAACAACCAGCCTAGTACTGGGCATCTTGAGACTCCCACGTCAGCCTTGCCGAAATAGCACTTAACCATTAAATCAATGGGAATGCCCTCTGATTGGCCTCGCCGGAATTACCGAAAGGCTGGTGAACTGCCTTAGAGTAGATGGGCCCCGGGCACTGCCCCTTTGTCCATATTCTCACAATAGCAGAATCTCGGATGGTTTTTCGGACCGGGCCCCAACATTGTGTACACAAAAGTATGCAACTAATTTTACTCTAAACCGAGTTTGGGAACCAACAGGTTCTCCTGTCAGATCCACAATTTTTGCTACTAAATTGTCTCTCAAGAACAAAATGGTCCATTTGGAATCACATAAAAAATCGGCACTATATCGAAATCCGAGAATATTCCCTGGCTGAACATTCCTTATCTTTCACTTGCGCCATTAATGGCGAACAGAGATTAGAAGCATGGCATTAGACAGGCAAGTAGAACAGAAAGATCCGATAGACGAAGCACGGCTGCCAGGTCGGCTTTCGCTATTGACCGCAACCGTCGAACCCGCCCTGCTGATACAGGCCCCCGCAGGTGCTATTCCAAGAATAGGAGAAATCCCACCTGCCTCCCCCACAGGCGGAAATGGGATGAAACCTCGGAGAACCCGTCGGCTCAAAGACAAACGCACCTGCGTAGAGTGTGGCCTCAACTTTCGTCCTGAAGGTGGCAGTCATGTGATCTGCAACCCTTGTGGTCTGCAGGCCTGGGCAACCAAGCGAGCTGAAGAATACAGAACGCTCGTAAGTATGCTCAACGCACCATAGTTCCTGGTCGGTCTCATCGAGCCGTCGGCTCCACTTTCCAAAACGATTTGTTCATGCAACTTTTCGTTTCTGCCAACGATTTTCCAAAACACTTTCTCTAGTGGCCTCCAAGGGCCTCCTAAATCTCGCCGCACGCCCTTCATGACCCTTAGCTCGGCATTCCGCTACCCTAGACTTGGAGGGCGGGGAACATCACAATTTAGACGACCCGATGGCGTAAGCGGCGTGGAATACAACATGTCAAGGGTCCAGGGAAAAAATTCGAATCTCTTTAGCGAACTCTCAAACGCTAACCTGAAGGAAGAGTGTGAGTCGTGCAGAAACATTGTTATCTGCAACGTATGCGGCAGCTCGATCTCCGGGTTCGAACACATCGGAGTGCGGGCGAGTGCGAGTCACGAATCTGGCATCTGGCACTACGCTAATCCTTGCCGTCATCGCAACCAACTCCGTTCAAGATCAGCCAATGTGAAGTATGGTGGCGGCCCTCTCTGGAAGAACGGGTATACGTGGCAGAACATCTACTGGGGCCCATACTTCATAGGCTCTTCCGCCTCGGCCTGGGTTGCGAGCATAGAGAAGGCCGTCGTAGACATAGAATCGGACAAGACATATTCAGCAGGGCTATCGCAATACAATGTTGGGACCGGAAGTGTTAGCCCTCTCATTACCATCAAGACGGCTCCCTCCACGAAAATATCTGATGGGCAAATCAAGCAGACTCTTGCCGGCTGGATTGCATCCGGCACCGTCCCCAGCCTGGGCAGCCAGGGTGCCTACAACATATTCCTGCCACCCGGCGTCACCGTATCTCTCTCCCCCGTTGAGGCGTCCTGCGCATTCTTCTGTGATTATCACAACACCGTCAACGGGTCCAACGGTCCATTCTACACTGTTGAGCCCTATCCATGTGCCAAAGGTTGTAACCAGTGCACCAACAATCCGCTGGACACGCTGACGCAGGGATTGTCGGAGGAGATGGTGGAGCTAAAGACCGACATGAACCCCGGAACAGGATGGGTTATAGGAAACCTTGAGCTCTGCGATTATTGCGACGCGAAATTCCTCTGCAACCGGGTCAGCGGCGGCGAGTACGTCAATTCTTGGTACGACAAGAACAAGAAGGCTTGCTGGAAAGGAATCTAATCCCCAAATTTCGACCCTTCAAGAACCGTTCTAGCTAACCCATCCCAGGGGCGGGTACATTATCTTGATTAGAACAGGATGCAATCCACCTACGGTCGCTAAGAAATAATGATGGCCGAAGTGAAATGGCTGATATTGTTTGGGGTCGCGTGTTACGGGTTTGGAGCTCTCTCTGTCACAGCGGACGAACTCTACGGAATCGCCCAATTCTACGGGACAGGGGGTGTTTACTATTTCCCAATCATCGGAGCAAGGGGGCTCTGGGACGCGTGGGTCTACGTGTTCACAGGACTAGGACTCTGCTTCTTCCTGTGTACACTTTCGGTTTTAATGCTTCAGCGAACAAAACCGACCAGAAAAGAATCCTCGGACCAGATACAAAGCTAGAGAAGATGCCGGTTCAAAGCATAGGAGCCCGACCAAAATGGGAGCTGATTGTCTTTGGTTGATGTTGTGAAAGAATTTCTTTCGAACTATCCGGATCAAATACGGATGATAACCGAAGAGTTGCGCCACATGGCAAGACGCGCAATGCCTAGAGCGCGTGAGTTTCTCTACTATGACGCAGTCAACTACTCGCTTAGCGATTCCCCCCTCGAACGCATCTGCTACATTTCGCCCGCACAAAACCAGGTTACGCTTGGATTCCTGTTCGGAGCGCACCTCGACGATCAGCATCACCTGCTCCAAGGCATCGGCAAGCGAGCACGCCACATCAAGATCAGAACATTGGAGGAAGCGAAGAATCCTGCACTCAAGGGATTGGTCAAAGCTGCATGGAATGACGGAGCCGCTTCTATCTCAAGCATCAAGCAGCAGAAGAGACACCGTATAGTTGCTCACAGTCACACAAAGCAGGCCTCTCGATCACGACGCAAAACACGATAGGGATCCAATTGTTCTAGAGAACAAGGAGCTATGGCAGAGACATGACTTTGGATTCAGCCTTTCCATATTCCGAGGGAAAGGCCGATGAGGAATGCCGCGGAAGTAATTGGCAGTATGCTTGCGACCGCCGAGGCCTGGCTGGCCGCGGTCGGTACCAGCGAGACGGCCCTGTAGATAGTTGTCTTCGAGGAATCGCTCAGCTGGAGATTGATGTAGCCTGTAGCGATGAGGAGACCGACGAGAGAAAGAATGGCGAGTCCGAGCTTCACCGTCTTCTTGAGCACAACCCCCACGAGGAAGCCTATCGCGAGCACGATCAGCGCTGGGACGATCGCTCCTGATCCAAAATCGAGTAAGAAGGCCAAGGACGCCCGTCTCTTAGGATTAGCCGTGGGCACTCTTAAGCTAGGCTAGTTCCAGCATTCGTTGAATCGCTAGTCGCGCCTTTCCGGCGATCTCATCCCGGACCCTAACCTCGTGGACCATGTTTCTCAGCGAGTTAGCAACTTTCTCCAGGGTTATGGTTTTCATGTACTGGCAGACAGCATCCTCCTTTACCGGAAGAAACGTCTTGTCCGGGTTCTCCTTTCGCATCCTGTGAAGAATCCCCGTCTCCGTTGCAACCAAGAACTTGTCCGCACTCGACTCCCGCGCCCGACGAACCATACCCTCGGTTGAGGCAACATGAACCATCGGCATATTAAAATCGCCCTTCTCAGCAAAATACAGAAACTGCGTAACACAACCACACTCAGGATGAATCAGAAATTCAGCGTCTGAATTTTCCGCAAGCTTCTCGTTCACAACATCCGGAGTTATCCCCGCGTGAACATGGCACTCCCCAGGCCATATCTCCATCTCACGCCCTGTCCTCTCCTTCACAAACGCCCCCAAGAACAAATCCGGAAGAAAGAGAATTTCTCGATCCCTAGGAATACTGTTGACAACCTTCACCGCGTTACCAGAGGTACAGACATAATCGCTCTCAGCCTTAACCTCCGCAGTCGTGTTAATGTAAGACACAACGGCAGAATTCGGATGCTCGTTTTTCCAAGCCCGCAACTTCTCCCCATCAATCGTCGCCGCCAACGAACAGCCAGCGCCGAGATCAGGCAATAGAACCGTTTTCTTTGGCGAGATTATCGATGCGGTCTCTGCCATGAAATGTACCCCACAGAAAACAATCACGTCCGCAGGTGTCCTGGCGGCAGCTTGTGAGAGGCCTAGCGAGTCGCCTACGAAGTCCGCGATATCCTGGACCTCGGGGACCTGGTAGTTGTGTGCTAGAATGACCGCGTTTCTCTCCTTCTTCAGCCGCAGAATCTCCGCTGCCAGCTCCCCGTGTCCATTGAACTGGAGCATCTGGGCCATAGGAGATCAGAGTAGAACTGGCCAAATTCCAGTGTTAAACATTACCCTGAGAAGGACCCCAAAGGGAGGGTGCTAGCTTGGCTATTTCTTCTGGCGATCCTCGCGGTCTCCTTTGCCGGCCCTCTCAAGTTCGTGTTTTGCCTGACCCAGAGATTTAGCCAGCTCCGGGATCTTCTGAGGGCCCCACATCAGCAAGATAAGGACAACCGCTCCAATCATGACGACTTCCCAGGGATCAATCACCGGCCATCAGAACTGACATCTCATCTAACACCTTATACTTTCTAGGTCAATAGTCTCCAAAGAGAACGAAGTGGTCTAGCTAGTCCGTAGAACTCTCACGACCGTAACCCTGAGAGGCGGTTTCTAGACTTCTTCCGCATCCAAGCTCCACGAGACCTGAAGAGTTGCCCTCCAACAGACAGTGCATGCAAAAAGCCATATGGTGTTACAATCGGAACTTAGCCTGGCACGAGCACGCAGATCAACAGGGGACGTTCACTTGGTCCACGCAAATATGGACAATACGATGAGGAAGGTGGCCCTCAAGGAACTGAAGTTCATAGCTGAGGTCAGCGAAGTGACCGTCACAAAACGGATTCTCCTCGTCAGGCCGAGGGCGACTACCAAACCATACGAGGTCGAGCGGCTCATCGAGACGCTGAAGCAGGACTACGACGATGTCCAGGTAGAAGCATCCTAACGCGGGAGACTCCGTATCTCAGTTGTTCCACCCAAGCAGGGCGGTTTCTACATCATTGGCGACTGGAGCCTCGCGATGGTGGACGAAACCTGGTCAACATACTCTTTCAATCTGGAGAGCATACTGCTCGCGGTGATGACACCGATTACTCTATGGTCCTTCAGGACTAGAACTCTCCGAATCCCTTTGTGTGCCATTAGTTCCGCAACCTGATCCAGCCCCACGTTGGAATCCACGGAGACCAGATCGCTCGTCATGATATCGCCCAGTTTCACGTGTGAAGGATCTTTTCCCTCAGCCACTATTTTGGAGAGGTAATCCCACTCGGTAACAATCCCCTCTGGACCGCCAGTGGCGGATGTGATTATGGCGAACCCATGTCTCTTTGCCTTCATCTGTCGAGCCGCTTCTAGTGCGGTTGTCTCTCGTGAAAGAGAAAGAAACTCCTTCTCGACAATGTCTCTCGCGACCAAGACCATAGCCAATGCATGACAAGGCTCGAATAATTAATAGTAACCAACACGGCTTCCCATATGGTTAGCCATTCGTCAGGCGGGCAATTTGGAGGATTTGCCCTTCGTCTCTTGAACTCTCATTTTTCCCACTAAATTTGTCTCTATCAGACAGTCTTGGACTGTGGTAGACTGGAAACAAACCTAGAACGTTCGGCGCTAGTCCAAACCTAAATCAACATACACCCACAAGCGAATTACGGCAAGAATGAAGTGAGGGTAAACGGTCGAGGGTTGGATGATGAAACCCGCGGTTTCCAGGAAGGAGAACAGATTGCAAAGGTCTCCGTATGGACCCTGTTGGGTCTTGGCATTGCTGAGATCGCATTCAGCCTGGTCAGTGGAAGCGTCTCCCTCCTCGCGGATGGCATAGACTCCATCTCCGACGCCGTAGTAAGCTTCTTTGTCTGGGCCGGTCTCCGCATCTCACGCCGTAAGCCCACTCGCAGGTTCCAATTCGGCTACTACAAAGTCGAGAGCTTTACGGCGCTTATCACCGCGATTGTTCTTGTAGCAGTCTCAGGCTACATTTTCCTCCGATCCTATCGAGCGCTCCAGAATCCCGTACCCCTTAGGCTCCCTCTTCTGGCTCTAGTTGTTCTTCTAGCCGCAGGCTTGGGCTCCCTCTACCGTGCCCTCCAGATGCGCAGAGTAGCCAACAAGTACAGCATAACGTCTCTGAAACTTGACGCGAGAAATTCAATAAAAGATGCATCCTCATCGTTCGTAGCCTTCGCCAGCGTGCTCGTCGCGTCATTTGGAATTCACTTCGCGGACGCGATCGGAGGAATGCTGGTAGCAGTCTACATTCTCACGGTCGCCTACGTGGCGCTAAGAGAATCCTCCCTAGTCCTCCTAGATGAGTTCCACGAGCCAGAACTCTCTCGCGAAATAGAACGTCTGATAAGATCACACACCGATGTTAGGGGAATAAGAGACCTGAGGCTGCGGAGAGCCGGCCCATTCATAGTAGGAGCGCTCGAAGTAGAAGTTGAAGGGAACATGACGTTGAATGAGGCTCACGATGTCGCCACTGAACTGGAAGCCTCGGTCAAATCTAGGATCGGAGGTCTGCGAAGGCTGGTCGTAACGCCGGTCCCTGTGGTCGAGCCTCACGAACACCCTCACGAACATTTCACAACCTAGCCCTCGTCTTCAGAGAAAGAGGCCGCCTAGCGTCCACTCAAGTGATATGGGGTCGAATAACTAATTGTGAGTGACAGTTTTTACAGATGAAGGAAGACAAGGATTAGGATTCTGGCAAGTACGCCAAGGATGGGAGGAATGACGAGCACTGTTGCAAGCCTGCTGACGACGCCGAGGTCAAAGGGCCAGGATTGGATTTTCTGTATATCTTGCTGTATCTGACGGACCATTGTGAGCTCATCGGCCAACGCCTGCGTCTGGTTCGCACTATCCTCTCTTGGCATCTTCGAGATTTGCTCCTTGAGCCTCGTGATGATTGCTGTGTATTGGGGCGTTACCCAGCTTTGCTCCTCATGCTTGGCTTCCTGAAGCCTCCTCCGGATGCTGAGGAGGGGCAGAAAGAAAAGCGCGATTCCGGCGAGGATTAGCCCCGCGCTGAAAATGATGTCGGTAAGCCTGATGGGAGAAAAAATGATGGTTATTCCTCCGGAGATCTCCACGTCAACAGTTACCAGCTCTAGGAAAGTCAGCGTAACCGGGAAGAACGCGTAGACACTGGCCAATCTTAGCGAGGTGGTTCCGAACGGCTTCAAGCCTAGGGTTCTGTCTTCGGTGAAAGGTTTGAGCCGCAGCGGTAGTTTGCCGGCCCGGTGAATGGCGTACATCGAGTAGCCGTAGACCCATAGAAAGGAGGCTAGTATCAGAAAGAAGTATGCGATGACCGTGATATGTTCCGAGAAGACTGCCGTAGGGCTTGGGAAGCCGAAGAGAAAAGTGATAGCGACCAGAAGTATCACCCAAACTACAAAAACATTCCCGAGCCGGAACGGTATTCTAAGGCCATCTCCCGGCATGTTAGGGCTCATTTGTTTGACATAGTCGTTTAATCGTTCCATTCTGTTCGAGATGAAATGGATGGCGTAGACGAAGTAGACTAGGAAAAATGATAGGACTAGGGCGGTGTCTAGCAAGTAGCCTCCTAGCCCAGCGGGGGGAACGATGAGGTAGTCGAGAGTGGCTAGTAGCCTAGTGGGAACGAACCCGATGATAATCGCCCAAAGCCAGAAAGGAAGTCTTAACCCTGCGGCCAGGCGAACGAACGAAGGCCAAGAAATCACCGTGGAGGGACCGTGCAAGGAAAACTCCAAGGATGACGTTACCTGAAGCCTTCCTTATAGAAGCGGTGCCGTACCGTGTTCCCCGTTGAAGGGAAGGAAGCACTTGCAGTATTGAGAATTATCTTACTGGCTCCGCCCTGACGGTTTTTGATTCGGGAACTCCTTCGAACTTTTGGCCTCTCAATGCTGAAGGAACCACCGCGATCAGGCTCATGATCCCCATGATCAGGAAGGTGGTATGCATGGGACTCACGAACAGAGCAATGTTAGACGCATTGGAACCAGAGGGAGTTTCGCCAGCAAAGACCGCCTGGAGAACGTTCAAAGGGATGTTTGTCGCTAATACAACGAACACTATCGCGAGGCTAAGAAGGGCTCCCGTGGTGACAAGTGTAGCCGACATTCCTGAAGCGACCCCTCTCCTAGTTACTGGTGTCGCGTTCATGATCGAACTTATGTTTGGTGCGACAAACATTCCGCCGCCTGCACCACTAACAACCATGAGCAACGCAAGGATGTTGTAGGAGACATCTCCAGGGACCGCGGCGAAACCGAAGAGTGCGCCAGCCGATATCAAGAGGCCTCCTGTGGTAAAACCTCTGGCACCGTACTTGTCAGAGAGAAATCCACTCAGGGGCCCTACGGTGACGAAGGCCACTGCGAACGGTATGAGTAGAATGCCCGCCTTCAAGGCATCATAGAGGAGTGCTCCTTGGAAGAAGATTGTCAGCACGAGAGAGATTCCGCTTCTTGAGATCGAGGCGAGAAAGTTGCTGAATATTCCTGCGGTAAATGGTCTAATCTTGAATAGTTTCAAGTCCATCAACGGAGTCTGAGTTTTCAGCTCCAGGTAGCCAAATCCGGCCAGCGCGACCAAGCCTGCGACCATCATTCCTAAGTCGAGAGCAGTGTATCCTGAGAGAGCTCCAAGGGTTAGCCCGATGAGGAAGGTGGATAATCCTCCTGCGAACAGCAAGTTCCCTGGCAGATCAATTCTTTCGTGTTTGACAGTTCCAAGTTCTCGGAGTTTCTTGTGGGCCCAGATTGTTGCGAAGATCCCGATGGGCAGGTTTATCCAGAAAATTGACTGCCAGCCCAAGGCCACAGTCAGGACTCCACCTAGTATGAGGCCGATGACGGATCCACTTATGCCAGCCACAAGGTTGACTCCGATCGCGCGTCCCCGCTCGTTTGGAGGAAACGCATCTGTCAGGATGGCTGCGTTGTTGGCCCATATGAGCGCGGCTCCTACTCCTTGCACGAGACGGAAGAAGACCAGCATTGTGCCGCTGATCGAGAGGCTGCAGAGCCCGGACCCTATCGTGAATACGGCGAAGCCGAGGTTGTAGAGACGCACCTTGCCGTACATGTCAGCCAGTCGGCCGAACAAAAGTAGCAACACAGCGGTCATGAGAATGTAGCCCATCAGCACCCAGAGAGCTTCGAAGGCGGAGGCATGCAATTTTCGAGTAATCGTTGGCAGGGCGATGAGGACGATGTTCCCGTCAAGCTGGGACATGAAGGCCCCGATAGTCGTGTTCGTCAATACAGTATACTTGTATTCCATCTAACCAACCAACGGTCTTCTTTCCGATTGATGAAGCGATGCGCTGTGAGAAATCCTGTATAAGGTCTATTTCCAAAGTTCGCGCGATGTGAAAGCAAAAAAATATGAAATCGAGTTCTTTCAACAGAAACTATTAGCGAGCTGTTAGTAGAGTTCCCTTCTCCTAGCTGTCAGGTTTATGGTCATCTCTGCAACATCCTCTCCATACTCAGAGATGCGTTTCATGCTCTCGAGGGCCAATCTTACAGCGACGACAGTCTTTTGGTTGAGACGAAAGTCAAAGAGCTTGTCCATCACACCCTCAGCGTCCTTCTCAACTCTCTGAGCAGATATGATTGAAGTGTTCGCCACTGTTCCGTCGACTTTCGTCAAGGACTTCAACGCATCCTCCAAGACCGAGCTAGTCAAGTCGCTAACCTTTGACAAATCTCCAACCAGTCGCTGTGGAAGAGGTGACTCGATTTCAGAGGTCATCCTCGCGATTGTCGTTGCATGATCGGCTATCCTCTCAAGACTTTTCGAAACCACGCGATAAACTAGGCAATCTCGGGGATCCGCGAGTCCGATCTCCAGAATCAGGCTCCTGTTCAGTACAGCCATGGTGAGTTGTCGTATCAAGAACAGGTAAAACCGGTCAACCTCTTCGTCTCTTTTGATAACTTCCTCAGCGAGCGCAATATCTCTATTCTTTAGAGAATCTACTGCGTCTCGCAACATGAGTTTGGCGATAAGGCTCATTCTTGAGATGACCTTTGGTGCCGGAAGGTCGCCGTAGGTTGAAAGGCATTGAATTATCAGCTCATCTTTTGACTCTTCAATAATCTCGGACCCTACGAACATGCGTCTTGCGGCCTCTCTAAGGTATGTGCGAAGGTCGGGCCTTGACGGCGTCGGAAATCTAATCCTAATCATATCATACCCTGCCAAGTACTGGGCGACAACCGTTCTCAAGATCTGCTCTCTATCCTGATCCTTTGTAGGCGTAAGTGCAATCTCTGCACCCTTGCCTTGAGTGGTCGGGATCTTCTCGTGAGGGACAAGAGTTAGCGAAGAATCCGACCGCGGAAGAACCGCCACTACATCCCCCGCTTTTAGGCCCTGTTCCCTTACCCAATCCTTGGGAAGAGAAACAGTATAGCTCGCTCCCCCGGTCATCTGGAGCCTTCGAAGTTCAACATGCGTCATTTGCTGAACCTCTCTCCATTGATCTATGTATATGTTTACCTAGCTATATACTCGGTGAGTTATCTACTTATTGCCCGGGGGTTCAATTCGGACATCGCGTGAAGAACACAATGAGTCCAACAGACGAGAGATCAACGAGAGCTGGACTTTTCGAACTTTGTATCCTGATACAGGGGAGAGTGGCGGCACGTACGATATAGATGTGCTGACCGAACCGATCACAAGGACGAGACGGACTGAATTCAAAACTCCCTCTCTTAGGGTTTCAATGAGGCTTCTCGATATTGCTGAGAGCGGTGACACCTATGACCCAGAAGTTGAGCAATCCTTCGGAGGAGAACTCGAAAGCTGGTCAGCTCTTCAAACCGTGCCTAGGGCGTAGATGCAAAGCTGTGAGCTCCTAACTCTTCCTCGGTGGCTGCTGAATTGGCGAATACTGTGATCTACTGACCTACATAGGCAGTCAGTATTATCAGTGGGACGATTAATTACTCAGTCGCCCCCCTCTTGTTGTCTATGGGACTAAGGGAGCTTCTCATACCCCGGGAGAAAATCTTCTTCCAGCTTCTCGAAGAAGAGTCGAAGAATGTCCTGGCGGGGGCCATAGCTTTCAGTGAGTTGATCCAGAACTTCGACCATTTGGCTGACAAAAGGAACAAGATGAAAGACATAGAGCACCACGGAGACGAAATTGTTCACTCCATTTATGACCGTCTCGTAAAGACCTTCATCACTCCCATCGATAGAGAAGACATTAGCAAGCTCGCATCTCTCTATGACGATGTCTTGGATTACATCTACGCGGCTGTCAACCGTCTCTTTCTGTATGAGGTCGAATCACCGACGGAGCCGATGAGACGGTTCGCGGACTTGGTCTTGAAGTCAGTCCGGGAAATCGACTTCGCCTTCGCCAGTATTCAAAAGATCAAGGCCTCTGAGATTGAGACCCGATGCAATGAGGTAGACACCTTGGAGAACGAGGCTGATGTTGTTCTGAACGAGTCAGTCGCCGCCCTTTTCAAGACGACCGATGCGATCGCTATCATCAAGTTCAAGGAGATCTACGAACTGATGGAGACAATTACCGACAAGTGTGAGGATGTTGTTCAGGTGATCAGGGACATTATCCTGGAGTATTCCTAGCCAAGAAGAGGTCCTCCTAGTGTCCACGACAGTCCCGTTCGAGATAGTTGTCCTAGTGGTTGTTGTGGCCCTGGGATTTGATTTCATGAACGGGTTTCACGACGCGGCGAATTCCGTCGCCACAGTGGTCTCTACGAGGGTTCTTACTCCCCGTGTCGCTGTGCTTTGGGCGGCGTTCTTCAATTTCGTGGCAGCCTTCGTCTTCGGAGTCAACGTCGCCTCAACCATCGGGAAGGGAACCATAGACCCGAAGATAGTTACCGCCTGGCTCCTCCTTGCCGTCCTCACGGGCGCTATCTCCTGGGACGTCATAACATGGTGGTTTGGCCTGCCAACGAGTTCGTCCCACGCCTTAGTGGGTGGCCTCATCGGTGCCGGCGTCGTGAAGGGAGGGTGGAGCATAGTCCAGACTGCTGGCGTCAGCAAGATAGCATACTTCATAGTGTTGTCTCCAGTTATCGGCTTTTTCCTCGCCATTGGTCTAGTCCTGCTTACGGTGAGAATTGCCATGCGGTATTCTCGTTCCACATCAGATCACGCCTTCCGACGGCTTCAACTCGTGTCCGCAGCCCTCTACAGCCTAGGTCACGGGACAAATGACGCCCAGAAGACCATGGGGATCATAGCCGCGCTTCTTTTCGCGCAGGGCTTGTTAGGCTCGACCTTCTATGTTCCATTCTACGTGATACTATTGGCGGGAACCGCGATGGGACTTGGAACCTACTTCGGAGGATGGAGGATCGTCCGCACAATGGGTATGAAGATCACAAAACTGCACCCTTTCGGCGGGTTCAGCGCCGAAACCGCAGCTGCTTCAACACTCTTCGCCACCGCATCCCTCGGAATCCCTGTAAGCACTACCCATACAATTGCCGGAGCGATAATGGGCGTTGGCTCGACCCGAAGGCTATCGGCGGTAAGATGGGGAGTGGCCCGCAGAATAGTCTACGCTTGGGTCCTCACGATTCCCGCCGCGGCCGCGATAGCGGGCCTATCATACTACGTTCTGACACTCGCAGGCCTCAGCTAAGCAAAATCGTGGTGTCTGTCGGTACAGGTTACTCGGTATTGCACCTCACGGCCCGTTTTTTCTGGCTAATCAAAACGGTGCACTGTCAGAAATCTCGTATTGGGACTACTAGCCTTAGGGTTCTCAGGAAAAATGGGATATTTTCACTAACGTGGAGCGTTCTTGGGAGTTAGCTCTTTACCTACAATAGTGTAGGTTGCCTCAGAGGGTCGGTGTCCTGATGGAAGACTATGACGCTGTAATAGTTGGTGCGGGAATTGGAGGTCTAGCCTTAGGCTACGCCCTTGCATCAAACGGGCGAAAAGTATGTGTCTTAGAGGCCCGGCGCGAAGTAACCCCATCAAAGAGAGGATTGACTCTTCAGCCGAATGGCTTGGAAACACTCCAAAAGCTAGGTCTTTTGGACCGAGTTCTTAGGATTGGAGCAAAGACCACTCATGTAAGCTGGTACGAGATACGTGAAGGGCCTCTGGCAACATTTGACTATTCTATTCTCGACCATCCGCACAACTATCTGTTGACGGTTGTACCGAGCGAGCTTGAGCTAGATCTTCGAGAAGCATTTTCTAGCAAAGGCGGAATAATTTACGATTCAACTTTCTTTCAGGAAACATTACGAGCCGGATTCGGACGGGTCATAAAGGCGGAGAAGAACCGTTCTCCAGTTGAGTTCTCCGCGAAAATTATTGTCGGGGCCGACGGGGAGAATTCTAGGGTTAGGCAGGCACTTCAAATACTCGCACGCATCAAAAAATATCCTGACGACTTCCTCTTTATGCTGGCGGGACCTGTAGCCTCGCTTCGCTCAGAAGCAAGGCAACATGTTGCTCGGGGAAAGATGGTGGGTTTCTTCCCTACGCGAGGGTTGACGTACATCTTCTATTACATTTCCGGCAGAAGGCTCCAGCAATTCAAATCTCAAAAATTAGAATCATTCCTGAACGAACTCGCAGATATAGAACCAGAAATCTCAGATTCCTTACGCAGCCTTAGGTATTGGGAGGACATAGCCCATGTCTCCGCTAGAAGAGTTGACGTGAATAGTTGGGTTGCCGACCGGGCCGCATTACTCGGAGACGCTGTCCACGCCCTTGACCCATCGTGGGCCCAAGGTGCGAATATGGCCTTACAGGATGCTGTGGCCCTGTCAAATACGATCGAGAGATGCTTTGCGCTACATGATTTCAGCGCGAACGCCCTCAAAGGCTACGAGAGGATGAGGCGGAAGCAGGCCGAGTTTGTGCAAAGAGAAGCGGAAAGAACTGCGCAACTCACTGCGACAGAGAACGGTTTCTATTACTGGCTCGGGAAACGGGTTCTAAAAAGAATAGGTAGGAATAGAGAGCTGATGCGCGTCGCCCTACAAGCCTCTTGTGGCCTCATAGATCGTTTCAGCCTTCAGGAACAGATACGGTTCCTAATATAGACCACAAGATGTTTGGGAACGAACCAGAGAGAACGTTGTCGTGTTGCTTTGGACAATGTTCATTCTAGATTTGGCCTCTAAGAGAATCTCGTATGGTTCCATCTTTCCATAACTGTTCTACTTGCGTTGCTCTGCAAGCCTTGCAGACGATAGTTACCCATCCGCCTGCCGAACCAGGGTGATTGCTAACTTCGTGTTCCATGACCTTGTTGCAAGTCCAACACCACATGACCTCCTTGACCGTCACTGCCCGCATAATGAGGGAATCGAGCGGGAGCGATTAAGGAAGAGATGGCAGGAAATGTGAAACTAATTGCCGAGCGAACTTGCAAAGCCTAGAGAGGGAACGCGATGAATAATCATAATAGTTGAACCGCCATCTAATCTCCAATCTACGAGGTGAATTTTCGGAATGGGTAATGAAGAAAACCTGCGACTGATGCAAACATTAGACAATGCTTGGAATGGCAAAGATTGGGAAACGTTCATGAAGCGTCACTCTGAGAACGTTGCTGTGTACTGGCCGGGCCAGCCCGAGCCAACGAGGGGACGTCACGCGCATCATAACGAATCTGTTGAATTCTTCAAGGCATTTGATAATCATCTCGATAACAATCCGTACAAAATCCTCTTCGGGTATGGCGACTACACGTGTTCAGTGGCCAGATGGACAGGCAAGAACATAGGACCGTTCACGGGCCCAGATGGCCGCATGATCCCTGCCACCAACAAGAAATTCGAGCTCGAGTTCTGCACTGTGGCACACTGGAAGAACAATGAGATTGTCGAGGAGAAACTCTTCTACGACTTGGTAGGACTGTTGAACCAGCTCGGCGTAACTCTGGAAGCAAAGATCCAAGCGGAGAAAGTGCCCGCTGTCTAGGAAATCCGCCGGCTCGACTCTCCTCATCCTTCTGAAGCGGATTGATACTGGAAGGGAGGAATCTAGTCAAAAGATACTCGATAATCATGAATGGAAATTGTTAACTACTTATCACACGGAGCAAGAACTGTGAATTTCTGCAGATGCCTAATACTCCGATAGCCAAGAGAGTCATCAAGGAATGCCTACAGGTCAAGGAAGACGAACAGGTACTAATCCAGACTTGGGACCACACACTGGACATTTCCGACTCACTAGCTCTGGAAGTAAACCAAGCGGGAGCGTCACCGTTTGTGAATCTCACCACACAGAACTCCTTCCTGAACTATCTCACCAGTGTTCCCGAGAAATACTACGGGAAGACCCCACGGGCCTTTCTCTCACTACTCGACCAGATTGACGCACAGGTCGTGCTCTTCGGTCCCAAAGACCCGAAGGTTCTGAAGATGGCTCCAGGAGAGCGCTTTTCCAAGGCTTTCGAGTCAGAAAAGCCGGTGATGGAGAAGTTACGGGAGAAAAAAATCCGGACTGCATACCTCCCTGTGGGCTATATCACCCCAGAACGCGCTCTAAACTACGGTTTCGATCTGTCGAAATGGCGCAACAACCATGACCAGGCGATGGACGTTGACATGCAGAAGATGAAGGCTCTCGGCAAGAACCTGTCCTCCAAGCTTCATAACGCAAGCAAGGTTCACGTCAGCCATAGCAATGGAACGAACCTAACATTCGCCATCCAAGACCGTCCTGTTCACGTTCGGGATGGGATAATCGACCAAGAGGATATTTCAGGGGGGAACTTTACCGAGTCTCTACCGTCCGGAAGCGTTCTGGTGGCCCCTATTGAAACAAGCGCGGAGGGGACGGTCATTTTCGATACTCCACAGGCTTTGATGGGCAAGATGCTAAAGGGCTTCACAATGAAGTTCCAAAACGGTAAGCTAGTATCCTTCGATGCAAAGGAGAACCTTGACGCGTTTGCCGGCATGTACCGTGGCGCAAGCGGCGACAAAGACCGTCTCGGCTCGTTTTCTATCGGGATCAATCCGAAGGCTCAGGTCATCGGTTTGGGCAGTGCTGACGAACTAGCTCTTGGAGGCGTGACCATCGGGATCGGGTACAACAAGGACTTTGGAGGAGACAACGATACGACTGTCGGGTTCGCCCAGACCCTCAGCCAAGCCACCGTCGAAGTTGACGGAAAACCCATACTTCAAGAAGGCAAGGTCCAAGTCTAGCGCTCGAAACTTGCCACGAAAATCCCCCTTTCGTCACGAGTGCTAATACTGCTTATCCGGTCTTGATTTCCGGCAACGAACTGATAGTAACTATTTGTTTTGATTCAAGGCTTCGATTAGGGCTTTGGCGACTGCGTCTTCGTCGTGTCTGACCCCGTTGACGTAGAATGTTGGTGTGCCGTTGACTCCACTCCTCACTCCACCCATGAAGTCGTCCTTGATCCGTTTCTGATATACGTGCTGAGCAATCTCACGCTCAAACTTTTGACCATCCAAGTCCAGCTTCTTTGCGTAGCCAAGGGCGACCCTCGGGTCCCCGAGAGTTGCTTGGTTTTCATAGAGAAAGTCGTGCATGGGCCAGAACTTTCCCTGAGCAGAGGCTGCCTCTGCTGTCTCAGCGGCGTTCATGGCATGCTCGTGAATATTTGTCAGTGGAAAGTTGCGGAACACGAACCGTAATTCAGAGCCGAGTTCCTTCTGGACCCTTTTCACCTCAGGATATGCCGCGCCACAGTACGGACATTGATAGTCGCCATACTCGACAAGAGTGAGAGAGGCGTTCACAAGCCCTTCAATGTGGTCGCGCTCAGGAGCAACCGGAATTTCCAGCTTCGGAGCGCGATACTTTCCCGCGGTTTCCTTGCCAGTTGGTTCCAGCAAGGTCTTGCCCGTACCCCGCTTTCGCGCAACAGTCGTTGTCCCGGACATCTTCGAGATCAACTCTTCTCAGTCACTGGAGCCTTGCTCAGATTCTCGAGGGCCGACAAAATGCCGTCGGCTCCTGGGTTGATTCCGTCAGGGGAGAGGTGGCTCCATCTGATAATTCCCTTGTCGTCGATCACGAAGAGGGCGCGAGCGGACTCGCCGATCTTCTCCTTGTAGGCACCATACTTTCGAGAGACAACTCCTTTTGGCTCGAAATCTGCCAGTACAGGAAAGTTGAGCTTCCGGTCCTTGACGAAGGCGAGGTGGGACCAGATATTGTCGACTGAAATGGCAAGGAGTTCTGCGTTGAACTTTTTGAATTCTGGCATTACCATCGCGTACAATGATAACTGGTCAGTGCAAACGGGGCTCCAGTCTGCAGGGTAGAAAGCAAGGATCACAGGTTGTCCCCGGAAATCATTTAGGGACACTTTCTGGTCGGGAGTGCTGTTAAGAGAGAAGTTAGGCGCTGTCTTGCCTGGTCCTAAGACAGAGTCCACGGTCTTCACAATCTTCTTGGTCTTCGATGGCTTTTGCGGGCGATTTCGTGCTGTAGCCTTGTTGTCCAATTTCCTCATTCTTCGCCTTTTCCCCCGTTGCATCAAACTGGCTTTCAGAGGAGCCCCCCCTCTTCCCTGGAAAGAATTGACATTGCAGAGCATTCCCCTCTCGCGCTATTTATAGACTAACTGGCCGACTGGTCTTATGTCAAAGGTTCGGCCAGAGTCATCCTGCTGGTGACCTCTTGAGATTTCCTAGGTGTGATTTGCGTCAAGGGTCGATGCTAGTATAGTGCTTGGGCTTCAGGAGGTCGCTGACCACCTTCTCCCTTAGTTGGGCAACTTGGTCTCTCAAGGATTCGCCGAAAGAGAAGCCAGTCCTCAGGGAATATTCTTTGTAGAGTTCTGCCACCGTCTTGTAGACAAGAAGCTGGGCACTGGTTCCGAAGACTCTTGCGAGGACCTCGATCACTTCGTCGAACCTGCTGGAGATTTCCGACGGTTTGATCCCGTTCTTCTCCAATAATTGGAAGATCTCTTCCCTGACGGTTCGGCCAAGTATGTCTTCAAGGACAGTAGTGAAACATTGGTTCAGTGTCATTTGAAACGTTTCTTCTATCTTGGTCCGCGTGGTATGGCCTCCTCGCCCATTCGATCGATGCCATAATGTTCAGTAGTGTCCAACCGTGGAATCCGTTGTTTGGTTACACAATGCTTGTCGCAGGAGAAGAACCGTCTTGCGCCGAGAATATGATAGCTGAGGACGTCTCCGGCGAGGAGGGACCAGTGCTAGAACCCCTTGCTGAAGCGAAACAGATAGGTGTTGAGAAGACGAAGACTGGCGACCTTCTGGACCTTATGTCAAGATTCCTAGAATCGCCAGGAAACGTTCTGCTCATCCAAGGTGCCCCGGGCACCGGGAAAACAACGCTCGCCCTTGAACTTCTAAACGAGATGAAAGGAACCCGCATCGGTCCTCACACAATTTCTGCCAACAAGGTGTATGTGTCAAGCCGAGTCTCTTCTTCGAAACTGCACCGACACTTCCCCGGGGTTCATGAAGTACTCGATTCTATGTCTGGAAAAGAGGCAGCGGGCAGCGGGACGCGGATAGGAGGGGATAGTCGAATAGCAGGAGCAGCGAACATTGTTGGCAGGATTCTTACGTTGAAGCGAGCTAAACAGAAAGGCATCATAGTTGTGGACAGTTGGGAAGGTGCAATAGCGAACGCGACGGAGGAACAACGTAATGCAATGGAAACCGCGATTTTTCAGGACTTGGAAGAGAGCAAGCTAAGCGCGGTAATTGTGAGCGAAAGCGAAAATTCTCCTAAGCTCGACTATCTCGTAGATGGCATCGTAACACTTTCGCTATCCCACTTGGAAGATAGGACTGTGAGGAGCGTAGTTGTCAACAAGCTTCGCGGGTTCAGGCTTCACACACAAGGGGCGCTGTTTTCGCTCGACGGGGGCAAGTTCACCCTACTACCGAGGGTTGAGTTTCACTTTGACATTGATAGATCAGTCAATCCGAAGCTACTAAGCCCCGTGCGTAATTCCGAATCCTCCTATTCGACCGGTAGTCCGGACCTTGACGCGTTGTTGGACGGTGGAGTCAGGAAAGGTTCTTCTCTTCTATTGGATGTCAACAGCACCGTCTCGCCCCACTCCGTGAAGCTTCTCCTCGACATCATGGCGGCGAACTTCATCAATCAGGGAGGGACGGCGTTCATCATTCCCTACAGCATATTCAGCTCGCAAAACATTGCTGAGTCTCTGAAGACCTACGTCGGAGACACGGTGCTGAATGAGAGAGTCCGGATAGCAGAGTTCAACCAAGTTCTTCCCGATGAAAAATGGAGGGTGAAGCTCACAGGCAGGCTACAGGAAGATCTAGCCGCTTTCAATAACGCATGGAACGAACTCGGAACTATCTCATCAGCGAGGGCGCTGAAATACGATTTCGACAAGACAGTACAGCTTTACGGCGAAACTCTAGGGCTGCCTGGCATCGCCGAAATAGGGGCAGGAATTCGTGATTCAAGGGCGCTCAGCGTCGGTGTAATCTCACGACCAACCACCCTTAGGGAGGAACTTCTGAGGGCAGTTGACTACCACTTGAAGATGCAAACGGTCAACGGGTCACTGCTCATCTATGGGGTCAAACCGATTACCAATGTTCATGGTGTAAAATTCGGTTTTGAGCGAGGGTACCCTAGATTGTCCTTAACGGAAATCGTCTAACTCCTATCAGAACAAATTCGTCACATGTCGAATCGTGCCGATAACAGACACCGGGTTCCCGCGGATTGCAGAGTCGTCAACCTATCGCCGCTTCTACTAAGGAATCTGAACTCAACACCGGAGCTTAGTTCACGAACACACACGCCCCATCGGCGGGTATCCAAGTGTGTTTCTTTGTAAACTGCACATCTAAGTTCAAGGTCACGAAAACTAGTGACAAGTCTCAGGGTGGTCGTTGGGTAGAAGGACCCATAGGATAGTACTGGTGCTTGAAGACGCTCTAGTTAACCAACTGGAAAGCATAGCCCGGAAAAAGAGGACGAGCATCGAGGATCTGCTCAAGGAGCGCGTCATACAGGAGTGGATAGGCAAAAGACGTATCGTTAATCAGCGGGTCTTCGAAGAACGCCCGAAGCGAACCCGCCGGGCCAACAACCGTCACAGTCGCCCCGAACCAGTCCGCCAGACTGCCAGTGGTAGTTGATGCTAGCCATTGGCGGGAAGAAGGGGTTACCGCTTGTCTCGAATGATGGAAACGCTAGGCGTATCCGGTCGTTCCCTCGCTCGTTTCATCACTATCTGGGCGATCCATGCGTACGAACTTAATGCCTGGGTTTCAACTGGCTGTGGACTACTGGTTCGACCATGTCCTGCAAGGAATGGGTGGACCCATCCGGGACTGGATCTATGATTTCCTAAGCAAGAAAGGCATCAGCCGGGAAGATATCCCTGGCAGATTTGAGGATGTTGTGAAGACACTGATGGAAAGGTTAGGGTCGAGCGCACGTGTCATCGCTTATAGGACGGTGGTTGAGCTGTACAAGGAGTTCGCGCTGCCACCGAACTTCGAGTATGATGATTCTTTGCCGGATAGATTTGTCTATCTCAAAGAGAGAGTGGTCGCGGATCGGCTGCATCCAACAACCCCCAGTCTAAGATTTCCTACCTAACGGGCCTCTTTCTTTATCGACTCTACTAAGAAGCAACTGCACAATCGTTCTCTTCTGTAATCTCTCAATACGTTATAGGGGTTGGGCAACCTGTCCGGCCGCCAGATCTCTTCTGTTTGGATCAAAAATAGTGGAACTACCGTTTCGCCTACGAGCAGAATAGTCTAGACGTGAGACGAGGCAAAAGACTCATGACTCATTTGTTCTAAGAATGAGGACACGATGGCGTTGAATTCTTCCGGTCTGGACATGTTGGCGATATGGTCTGCGCCTTTTATGACTCTGAGCTTCGATCCAGGTATTAGCTCGTGCAAGCTCTTGGCCATCAGCTGGCTAGCCTTTACGTCTTGGTCTCCCACGATTAGAATCGTGGGTATGCGAATCTGATTCAGCTTTGCGAAGGCGGGTGGCTCAGGTGACTTTTGTAGTTTGTTCGGCGGGTTCTTGTGAATGTGTGAGTTAGCGGTTGCTATCTCGAGAATACGACTCTTGCTCGTCGCTCCTTGGGCAGAGGCCCAAATCTCGAGATCCATATTGACAGCGTCGTCTATTCTGTTTTCGCTAATTGCAAGATCCTGTAGGCCCTCTCTCTTGTCAAGTTCTTCCCATTCTCTATCTTCCTCTGGACCCGAGCTCCTATAGCCGCGTATCCCGGGCGAGACGAGAATCAGACTGTTTACCATAGAAGAGTGGACAGAAACGAAGTCGAGTGCGATTCTGCCTCCGTTGGAGACCCCAAGAATGCTAGCGCTCTCAATCTTGAGATGCTTGAGTAAAGTGAACAGGTCTTCTGCGTCTGAATACTCTGCGCTGGGCTTGCTTGACCTCCCGTAGCCTCTCACATCATAGCGGATGACCCGCAGATTCTTCGCGAACTTCTGGAACTGCTCGTTCCACATTCTGTTGTCGAGGAAGCCAGCGTGTATCAGTACAAGAGGGGTCCCTTCGCCTGCGGTTTCGTAGTATAGACTCCCTCCCCGAACCGTTAGATAGCTCATTTACGCTGCTCGGTTTGCGGCAACATAGTATTGTTCTTTCGGAACTTCCTGTATGACGACTATTGTCTGGTCCCGCGGCGCCTTTGCAATCTTCTCCACGGCGTCTGTGATCGCCTTGGCAAGATCGTCCTTCTGCTGTTGCGTCCTCCCCGGGTACATCAAAACCCTAACAATCGGCATGGAAATGAACCAGACTTTCCCTGCTCAAGAAAGTTTGCATGGTTGTGAGATCCGGTTCAGCCTATTAACGAGCGGGCTCATGATTTCCACTCCTCCACTTGGCGGAGCCGTGGATCTCTCCTTGTAGAACGTCGTAGGCTAGTGGTCCGTCTCTGTCGTCAACCACCATTATGATGTCGCCGTAGCCTAGAAAGGCGTCTAGGATGTTGACGCCGTTTCTGAACAGAAGTTCGGTGATATAGGATGCTATTCCAGGGGTCATTTCGGCGCGAGGTGAGAGGTTGAGTGTCAGCTTGGCCACGTTCG
>Ga0209803_1000205_pt1 | contig 37714 bp, 24 predicted proteins | sample GraSoiAngelo_138_FD_185895 | JGI IMG/M metagenome (GOLD analysis project Ga0209803, IMG submission 185895) | Grasslands soil microbial communities from the Angelo Coastal Reserve, California, USA - 14_0929_09_40cm (SPAdes) (version 2) | ecosystem: Environmental > Terrestrial > Soil > Grasslands ...
GGCGAGGCGCGGCTATCGTTCCGGCGAAAGCGACTACATCATCAACAAGAAGAAGGTGCGGCTCCGCGAGATTCAGTCGCTGTTGACGAAAGCGAGCGCATCCCAAAGCTCGTACGCGATCATCGGGCAAGGTCTGGTGGAGAGCGTGCTCAATCTGCGGCCTGAGGAGCGGCGGCTCCTGATCGAAGAGGCGGCGGACATCCAGCGCTACCGTCTGAAGATAGAAGAAGCTCAAGACCGGCTGAAGGCGACGCACGAGAACGTCGAGCGCGTCCGGCTGTTGATGAAGGAGATCGCGCCGCGGCTGGCACAGCTCGAGCGACAGGCCAAGCGTGCCGGCGAGCACGCACGCCTCTCGAGGGAGCTGCGGCAGGCGCTGCAGGCGTTCTACGAGCACCAGTGGCACCGGGCGCAAGAGTCGCTGGCAGTGGCGCGGGCCAACCACGACCAGGCGAAGGCGGAGTTTGTACAGGCGAAGGTTGCGCTCGAGACCTGCCAGCGAGAACTTTCCGAGATAGCGAAGCAACTGGAAGAGCACCGGCAGGCGGCTGCTGCGTCGGCGGCGGAACGAGAGCGGCTCGACCAGCGCATCCGCGACCTCGAACGGCGGCTGGCGGTGGGCAAGGAACGGCGGGGGATTCTTGAAGCTCGGTCCGGCGAGCTGGCGGACGAACTGCGTGTGCTGGAGGAGGAGCGGAACCGGACAAGTGGCATCCTGGCAGCGGAAGAGGAGAGGCGCGGCGAGCTCGAGGGTGCACTGCAAGAAGCGAAGCAAGCCCTGGCGGCGCGACAGTCGGACCTGACGTCGTTGGAGCAGGAGTTCCGGGACGCGCTCACCCACGGGGCCGACGCCGAAGCGAAGGGCAAGCGTCTGCAGTCGGCCGCGGCCGAAATGAAGGCGCGCATCGGCAAGCTGATCGACGGCCAACGCGACATGGAGCGTGAGGCATCGCGGCTGGACACGCGGCGCCACTCGCTGGTCGCCCAGATGGCCGAGCAGTTACGAGTGCTGCGCAGCCTCCGGGGCCAAGAAGCGGAGCTGCTGGACGGCGTATCCCTGACGATGGGCGGTCGCGAGACGCTCGAGAGGGATATGGGGCAGATTACGCAAACGCTGGGGAAGCTGGAGGCAGACCAGAACGAGCGGCGAGGCAAGCTGCAGGGGCTAGAGGCACGGCTCGATGTACTGGAGGAGGCGCAGAAGCAAGCGCGCGCAACGTCTCCCGACGCGGCGGTGACAATCGAGGGCGCGCTATCGACGGTGTACGAAATCATCCGCGTGCCCCGGGGCCTCGAAGACGCAATCGCCGCGGCTTTGACGGGGCAACTGGAAGCGTTCATCTTCGATAGGCAGGCACAGGCGATCTCAGCGATCCAATCGCTGGTGGCGGAGGGCGGGCCGCGCACGGCAGTGCTGCCGCTGGACACGATCAAGTCCGTCTACCCGCTGAACGTCATGAAGGAGCGGGGCGTCGTAGGCGTCGCCGCGAGGCTCGTGAAGTATCAGTCGCGTTACGAGAAGCTCGTGAACAACCTTTTGGGCCGCACGGTGGTCGTACAGGACGTGACGGCGGCGGCGCGGGTAATGCGGCGGGGTCTGGGCACAGTGGTGACGCTTGACGGCATCCTGTTCCATCCCTCCGGCTACATCAGCGGCGGGCAGCCAGCCGCGAGCAGGCCATTCATCCTAGGATACGAACGCGACCTCGAAATGATCCCGAAGGAAATGGACCGCATCAGACGGTCTTTGGGAGTGGCGGAGCGGGAAGTGGAATCGCTGCGCGAGAGGCGGCGGCAGGCAGAGTCGGCTCTGGCCGCGCTCACGAAGGATGCCGAGAGCGCGCTGGACAAGCGGCGGAAACTGCAAGACTCGCTGTCGCAGAGGCAGCAAAGGCTGGCGCAACTGAGAGGCGAAATGCGCGGACTTATCGGCTCGCAGGGAAGCCTGCGAGATCAGCAGCGCGCCCTGGCCGCGGAGGCGGAACGACTGGAGAGCGAGCGCGCGTCGCTGCTGGACCAGGCTAAGGAGTCCGCGGAGACGGCGAAGTACGTGGGGCAGGCGAACAGCGTAATCAAGCAGCGGCGGCGGGCTTTGACAGCCGCAGTCGAAGAAGCCGCGAATGCGCTGGGTAGCGTGGACGCCCGCTACCGCTCGCTGGGGGCTCAGCGAGAGGCTGCAGAGGCGGCGCTGGCCCGGCTTGAGGCGCAAGTTTCGGCGAAGGCGGTGCAGCTGCGGGGCCTGGAGATGGAGCTGACCACGCTAACATCCAGCGTGGAGGCGGACGAGAAGGGCCTGCGCGAGGCGAGGCAGCGGATGGAAAGCTTCGTGCAGTTCGTTCAACCCGGTGAGGAAGGCTCGCATCACCTTGAGGCAAGACAGCGCGACCTGCACTCTCAGGTGATGAGCTCGCAGAACCGGCTGTTCGAGAGCGAGCGCCAGGCGCTGGAGGCGGAGGCGGAGGTGCGCCGCTGGGAGACGGAGGTGGACACCATGCGAGTGCGGATCGAGGAGGACGGGCTGACATTGAGCGCGGACGGAAACATCCTTTTGGAGGACGCCAAAGAGGTAGCGGTGCCGTTCTGGCTGGCCGCCGGTCAGGAGCCGGAGGAAGGCGAAGGTCCGTCCTGGGAAGGACGCCCGATGTCCGGGGGCGCACACATCGACCAGGAAGGGCTGCGCGGCCAGATCGAGAGGCTGCGAGCGCAGATCCGCAACCTCGGGCCGGTAAACGTCGAGGCCCGGGAGGATTACGAATCGCTAAGCGAGCGGCACAGCTTCCTCGCGGGGCAGTTGGAAGACCTCGCCGCCGCCGAGAAGTCGTTGCACCGTGCGATTGAGGAGCTTACCACGCTGATGCGCAAGCGGTTCGAGACGACGTTCGAGAAGGTGGCGCGCGGGTTCGAGCAGTATTTTAAGGCGTTCTTCGGGGGCGGGCAGGCGGAGCTAAGCCTAACAGACCCAAAAGACCCGTCGAACTCGGGGGTGGAGGTTGAGGCGCGCCCGCCGGGGAAACGAACGAAGACGCTCGCGCAGCTTTCCGGCGGGGAGAAGGCGCTCACCTCGGTGTCACTGCTGTTCGCGCTGCTCCAGGCAAACCCTTCGCCATTTTGCGTGCTGGACGAAGTAGACGCGATGCTGGACGAAGCGAACGTCGGCCGCTTCGCGTCTGCGCTGCATGAACTGGCGCAGCGGACGCAGTTCATCGTGATCACACACAATCGCCGCACGATCGAGGTGGCCGATAGCATCTACGGAGTCTCGATGGCACCCGACGGCGCTTCGCGGGTGCTTTCGATGCGACTGGCGGACCTGCCGGCGGGCCAGACCGTGGCGGCCAACTGAACATGCTCGCTTTTCGGTAGAATAGCGGTCGGACGCTCGTTGCCGCCGTCCGCTTCGGCGAGGCGAACTGATGCCCCAGCAACCGATTGAACTAATCCTCACCCGTCAGTGGGCGAGCTATTTGGCTGTGCCCGTCTGGGTTATGGGCGAAAACGGACATTTGTCGTACTACAACGAGCCGGCGGAAGCGGTCCTCGGCCGGCGCTTCGATGAGGCCGGGGAGATGCCCGCCGAGGAGCTGGCGACGATCTTTCAAACGACCCGTGAGGACGGTTCTCGGCTAAATTCCGAGTCGCTTCCGATAAACATCGCACTCTTGGAACGGCGGCCGGCCCACTTGCGTCATCGCTTCCGGGGGCTAGACGGACAGTGGCGGCTTGTGGACGTGAGTGCTTTTCCGATCGAGGGTCAGGGTGGACGGCATCTCGGCGCAGTTGCAATCTTCTGGGAAGTGGAGCCGGGCACGGAGGGCTGAAGGGCAGGCATCGCAAGGATGGACGTGACTCTGTGGGGCACAAGGGGCTCGCTGGCTTCGCCGGGACCTCAAACGGCGGGCTATGGGGGAAACACATCCTGCGTGGAAGTGAGGGGCGCAGATGGCCAGTTGCTCATACTTGATGCCGGGACAGGCATCCGACCGTTGAGCGCAACGCTGGGCGCCGAGTTGCGGCGCGTGGACATTCTGTTGACGCACCTGCATATGGACCATATACAGGGCCTCGGCTTCTTCGCCGGGCTCTACAAGCCGGACCTGGAGGTGCACGTCTGGGGCCCGCCGTCCACGACGCTGCACCTGCGCGACCGGCTCGCCCGCTACCTTTCGCCGCCTTTGTTCCCTGTGCAGATGCGTGACCTTCCGAGCCGGTTGATGTTACACGACGTCCCGCTAAGCGATTTTGAAATCGAGGCGATGGGTATCAAGGCAAGCTTGGTTTGCCATCCAGGCCCCACTGTTGGCTATAGGATCAGTGAGAACGGGAAGGCGGTGGTTTACCTTCCCGATCACGAGCCGGCGCTCGGTGCGCGCCGTTTTCCGGGCGATGCGAACTGGACCTCGGGCTTTGAGCTCGCGGAAGAGGCAGACCTACTAATCCATGATGCGCAGTACACTCCCGAGGAGTATGCCGAGCATATCGGTTGGGGACATAGCTCACTGCCACAAGCCCTGGCGTTCGCGGCTAAAGCGGCAGCGCAAGAGGTCGTGACATTTCATCACGACCCCCAGCACAACGATGCGATGCTAGATAGGATGGTCGAACAGGCGAGAAGGGCCGTTAAGTTGCCGTTCACGCTCGTGGGCGGGACAGAGGGCGCGACGTTCGCGCTTTAGTCGCCCCGCGTTCACCGACCGGATGGAGTAAGGGTCATGATCGTGGCGGTCGTCGATGATCTTATGGTCGGCGTGCGCATTGAAGAGGCGTCCAAGGCTATCGGAACGAGGGCAGAGGCGGTCTCTTCGTACGAGGAGGCCAGGCAAAGCCTGCGCTCAGGGGTAGTGGAGAGTCTGGTCGTCGATCTGGCGATTTCCGGGCTTGATCTTGATAAGCTCGTCCGAGAGGCGCGCCAGGCGCGGGCCTGGCTAATCGCTTTCTATCCGCATGTAAATGTAGAGCTGCGACGTGCGGCCAAGCGAGCGGGGGTCGAGCGAATATATCCGCGCAGCCGGTTCTTGCGCGATTTGCCGAATATTCTGCGAGAACGTTTAGATAAGTAGCAGATGTTGCCCCGTGCAGGACGCTGCCAATATCATCGAGACTAATGGTCAGGCTATTCAGGCGAAAGAAGGACGAAGAACCGATCGGCGCAGAGGAAGACGCCGCTGGGGTTACGGCCGTAACCGAGGGGCCAGTACCGCCGCCCGAGGCGACGGCGCCGGAAGACGAAGCCGCGCCCGTCGATCAGGCAGTCGAGCGTACGCGGCGAACGTGGTTCAGCCGCATAGGAGGGATGTTCCGTCGCGGCTTGAACGAGGAGTTATGGGAAGAGCTGGAAGAGACCCTTGTCGCAGCGGATACCGGGGTGACGACTACGATTAAGGTCATCGATGATCTGCGGGAGCGTGTCAAGCAAGAGTCGATTCGGGATCCGGAGCAGGCCCTTGGCGTTCTGAAGGAAGACCTAATCGCGACGCTGGAAGTGGACACCGGCCGGGGTCAGATATGGCACTCAAATGGGCATCGGCAGACGTTGCCCAGGCCGGCGATTATCCTGGTGGTGGGAGTGAACGGGACGGGGAAGACGACGAGCATCGGCAAGCTGGCGCACGCTTACAGATCCCAGGGGAAGAAGTTGGTATTAGCCGCGGCGGATACCTTCAGGGCGGCGGCGATCGAGCAGCTGAAGGAGTGGGGACAGCGGACGGGCGTCGACGTGGTGGCACATAAGCAGGGCGCGGACCCGGGCGCGGTCGTCTTCGACGCGCTGTCTGCGGCGGAAAGCCGGGGCGCGGACGTGTTAATCATCGACACCGCGGGAAGGCTGCACACAAAGGCGCACCTGATGGAAGAGCTGATGAAGGTGAACCGCGTTATCCAGCGCAAGTACCCGGAGGCGCCCCACGAGGTATTGCTAGTCCTTGACGCGACGACAGGCCAGAACGCGATGCACCAGGCGAAGTACTTCACCGAAGCGGTCGGCGTAACCGGCGTCGTACTGGCAAAGCTCGACGGGACGGCGAAAGGCGGCGTCATCTTCTCGATATGCGACCAACTCAGGGTGCCGGTGCGCTTCGTGGGTACGGGCGAGCGGCCACAGGACCTGGCGCCGTTCGAGCCGCGCGAGTTCGTCGAGGCGTTGTTCGCCTCGTAAGCGGACATCCCGTCGTTTTTGTCCTCAAGGGCGCCCCCATCCAATGGCCTCGCCCGCGCTCGCCCGAAGTGGGGAGCTGGGGGCCATCCCCAGACCCCGGTCTGACAGCCATCGAATTGTTATTGGGAAGCACGCCTTTTAGGGCGCCTGGGTGTACCCCCGCTCGTGAAGAACGCCTGGCCGGCCCACGTCCAAGCCCGATAGTCGAGCTTCCGCTAGACTGACAGAGTGCAAGACGCGCCTGAGCGTGACATAACGACTACACCCGCGGCGCCGGCCGTACACGCGGAAGGGCCCAACGCTCAGGTCAGAGCAGGGATTACCCTCAGCGTGGAAACGTTCATCTGGACAGGTCTTGTGCTGGCAGCGGGCGCGCTCCGGCTCCCACACCTGGGTAGGCCTCCGCTCACCGTGGACGAAGGGCTGCGTGCCTTCGATGCGACGCGGGTGGCCGGTGGGGATGTGCCCCAAACGTGGCGAGGCGATCTCTCGGAAGCGGCGACCTCGTACCTGTTCCGTATCTTTGGTGAGACGGACCTGCTTGTGCGGCTCCTACCGGCGCTTGCGGGTGTGGCGATGATCGGGCTCCTTTGGTTGGCAAGGCCGTATGCGGGGCGAGTTGGAACACTCCTAGCGGCGGGGCTACTAGCATTCTCGCCGATGTTGGTCATCTATTCGCGGTCAGGAACGGAGTTTAGCCTCGGGACATTGGTGGCCGGTCTGATCATGATTTCGCTGTTCGCCTACCTCCAGAACCCGAGGTCCGGGCTCGCCTTTCCGCTCATCTTTGGGCTGGCGCTGGCGCCGCTTACCGATGCGGTAGCGATGCTCGCCGCGCTGGCCGCACTCGTCTTCCTGGCGGTGGAGGCAGTGTTCTCCTCAAACAGCGACGTCAGGCACGCCTGGCAGACGTTCAGGCGGAGTCCGCTGCAGTGGGTGACGGCGCTTCTGATCGTCGCGGCGGCCCTTCAGTTCGGGATTACGCGTTTTGGTACTTCGCTGGAGGGGCTGGACTTGCCCGGGCTGAGGCTTTTCTGGGAGATGTTCGACATGCCGCGGGACTCGCGGCCGCCGGAGTACCAGTTCGCGCTGTTGTTAGCCTACGATTGGCCGATTCTGCTCGGGGGAACGGCCGGGTTTGCGTTCGTTGCGGTAAAGTTCTTGCGACAACGGAGGAAGACCACGGCGTTCGAGCGATTTCTGCTGCTCTGGACACTGGCGGCGGCATTCGCGCTGGCGCTTACGACGAGGCGAGAGGCTGGGCAGCTGCTGATGCTGCTGCTGCCGCTAGGGCTGCTGGCCGGGAGGCTAGCGGAGGAAATCGCGGCGCGGGCCGATTGGGCGGCCACATGCCGCTGGTGGCCGGCGGGCGCGGCGGTCGCCGCGGCTGCGGCCGCTGCTGCTGTACTCATGACGAAGTGGTCGTCCGGTAACGCGGATACAACAGAGCGGCTGACCTTCCTTGCAGCCGTGGTCATCGGCGTGGCGCTAGTCGCTCTCGTCGCTATGAGGGCGCGGGCTGGGGCGATGCCGGCCGTGGCCGTGGTGGTTGCGCTCGCGGCGACCGTATTTGTCGCCCACTCGTCTCTCGCGGTCGCGTTCTCGGGTGGGACGGAGTTCGCGGTGGACCTTCGGCTCGCGCCTCGCGCAGATCAGCTGCGTGAGACGGTCGACAAGCTGGCGCGCGAACGGGGCGGAACGATTGTTGTCGACTCAGATCTGAGCGACGAACTCGGGTGGACGTTACGGGACTCGCCGGTGGTCTTCGGCGGACCGACCAATCGCGCTTCGGCGGTGGTCTCGAGGCCCAATGCAAACCCGGCGGGGTTCGTTGCGAGGGAGGAGGTCTGGCGAGTAGCCGAGGGTTGGTACCCGGACGAGGTGCTGGCGCCGCGCCGAATGTGGCGCTGGGCGTTGTACCGGGAGCCGTACTCGGACGTGAACGCCTTGGACGTGCGTATATTCGTCAGGACGATCTAGAGGCAAACGCGACGAGCGGACAAGCCAAGGGCAAGAGGTAATGAACTTTGGAGCGACGGGGCTGAAGCTTGAGTGAACTCGTGCGACCGCTGCCGTTAGGAACGACCGCCGCAAGAACGCGCGACACGTTCAGCACGCTAACCTTGCGACTCCCGTTGACCTGGGAGGCGGCGGCTTACGGCGTGCTGATCGCGTGCGCTTTCGGGTTCCGGTTGTGGGACCTTGGGTCAAGGGCGATGCACCATGACGAGAGCCTTCACTCGTACTACGCCTACCAGATTCTTCAGGGGCACGGCTACGAGCACAGCCCCGTGCTGCACGGGCCGTTCCAGTTTTTCGGGACGGCATTGACGTTCTTCTTGACCGGCGGCGCGTCGGATACCTCGGCACGCATCCTGCCGGCGCTATTCGGCGGCGTCCTCGTGCTGCTGCCTCTGCTGTTCCGAAGCCGGCTCGGCCGACTAGGAGCGCTAGTGACGGCTACGTTGATCGCCTTCTCGCCGACACTGATGTATTACAGCCGCTTCGCACGCGAGGACATCTACGCGGCCGTCTTCACGCTGGGGATCGTCATCTGCGTCTGGCGCTACATCGATGAGGAGAAGCCGCATTACCTCTACATCTCGGCCGCGCTGCTGGCGCTGAGCTTTGCCACCAAGGAGACGACGTTCGTCTTCACGGCCATAATGCTGATTTTCCTCGACCTGTGGGCGGCATTGGAATTCGCCGGTCAGGCACGCGGGAGAGGATCGAGGATGGCGCGCGGGTCAGCCTTCCTGGGATACGCGCCGTTCGCTTGGGCGATCGCGGCGCTGTGGCCGTTCATCGGAGGAATCCGCAAACGGCTGGGGCTCCAGGAGCGGCATCCAGCCGTGGATGTCCTGGTGGTCATGGGCACGCTGGCGGGGCCGCAGTTCGCGGCCGCTGTGAAGGTCCCGCTGGAAGGTGCCGGAATGGAGATTAGTCCGGGGGCCGACGAGCGTGCGCTGGCGATCCCGGTCGTGCTCGCGCTTGTAGCCGCGAGCGTGCTCGTGGGGCTGGCTTGGGACCGGCGAGTGTGGTTGACGGCGGCCCTCTGTTTTTGGGCGCCGTATGCCCTGCTCTTCACGGCGTTTCTTACCGACATCGACGGATTCGGCGGCGGCATCTGGCAATCTCTCGACTACTGGATCGGCCAGCACGGGGCGCAGCGCGGCGACCAGCCGGAGTTTTATTACTTGATGTTCTGGCCGGCGTATGAGTACCTGGCACTTGCGTTCGCGGGACCGGCTCTCCTGTATTACTCGCTGCGCGGCGGGCCAGGCTCCTGGCTTCTGACGGTAATCACGGTGGTTGCTTTATTGTCTGCGTTCGGAGCGGACAGCTTCGCCGACGACACGGCGGTTGAGGTCGCCCAATGCCTTGCGCTGGCTCTGGCGGCGGTGACGCTGTTTCTCGCGGTGAAAGGCGACATTTTCGAGCGCTTTCTAGTGTTCTGGACCGTAACGAGTCTCGTCGCCTACTCGCTCGTGGGAGAGAAGATGCCCTGGCTGGCGGTCCACACGACTCTTCCGCTCGTAATCCTGGCGGGCTATAGCGCCGGGCGCTTCTTCTCGTGGCTGGCGGCGAGACGGAAAGCAGACGGAGGCGCGCAACGAAGCCGCTTCAGGCCCGGGCGGGCAGTGGCGATCGCGGTGGCAGCGCCAATCGCCGTCCTCGCGCTACTAAGCATGCGCACCGCCATCCTGGCGACCTACGACCACGGGGACGTGCCGCGCGAGTTCTTGTTCTATACGCAGACATCGCCTGACGTGCCAGACGTTGTGGAGCGCGTCGACCGCATCGCCGAATCCTCGGGAAGAGGGAAGGGCCTGCGCATTCAGGTCGATCGGACGGACCCTTGGCCGTGGGCATGGTACTTCCGTGACTACGACGTGAGTTTCGATGAGATGGGGGCGGAGTTCCGGCCGGAAGCGGATTCAGTACTGCTTCTTTCAGCTCCGAACGAGACGTACTCCAGCGCATACATCGACAGCTATCAGCCGTCGCAGCCGTACACACTACGCTGGTGGTTCCCGGAGGACTACCGAGGCATCGGCGAGAAGAAAGACCTGGCGGAAGGCATCGCTGATTTCGCGTCGAGCCTCAAGGCCGGCCATACTTGGGAGCGCTGGTGGGGCTTCTGGTTTCACCGCGATATCTTGCCGCAAGGTGGAGTGGAGGGCCGGCTGTTTGTGCCGTTGGAGTTCGAGGCGGTCGATCCCGGACCGTCATCATCCACGCCTGTGGGCCGAGGCGAAACCGCGACACGGCCGGCGGCGGACCTGGAGGGACGCTACATCATCGGGCGGCTCGGTGCGGAGCCGGGGCAGATGGACCTGCCGCTGGGGGTGGCGCTCGACGCTGGCGGCAATATCTACGTCGTCGATAGCGGCAACTCTCGGATCCAGAAATTCGATCCCCGCGGGAGGCCTTTAGCGGCAGTGGGCTCGGCGGGCTCGGCGCCCGGCCAGTTCAACCAGCCTTCCGATATCGCGGTCGACGCCGCCGGGAACGTTTATGTAGCCGACACATGGAACCACCGGATCCAAAAATTCGGCGCGGACCTGACACCTATCTTGGTTTGGGGGCAGGCGACGGGCGATCTAATCAACCCCGCGCCGGACAAGTTCTGGGGCCCGCGGGGGATCGCGATTGACCACCAGGGCAACATCCTGGTAGCCGATACGGGCACCAACCGCATCCGCAGGTACACTTCAGACGGGACGCACCTTGGCGACTTCGGGCGGCGCGGCAAGGAGGCGGGGGAGTTCGATGAGCCGACGGGAATCGCGGTTGGCCCGGACGGGTCGATCTACGTGGCGGAAGGAGGCAACGCGCGCATTCAGAAGTTCGACGCCTCGGGGAAGTTCATTGCAGCGTGGCCGATCGAGGACTGGGGCGAGCGGAGCCTGCGCAACAAGCCGCGCATCGAGGCCCTGCCTGACGGCCGCCTGATCGCGACCGACGCGCCGCATGCGCGGCTACTGTTGATCGGCAAAGACGGGCATGTGACGGCGCGGTTGGGCACGGTGGTGGAGGTGCCGCTGTTCTCGCCGGAGGGGGTGGCCTTCGACCCGGAGCATGGGTTTGTCTACGTGACGGACGGGCTGGCGGGGCACATACGGCGCTTCCCGTTCACTGACTTTGCGCTGCGTTAGTCTGCGCGCTTTTCGGTGGCTGCGTCTCCAAACACTGTCTTGTATGCTATGTGAGAATTGGCACAATCGTCCGTTCTTAGAATGGCAGCAAGCGCATGTTTTCGCAGGCCAGTCATAATTCGCGGGTAACGCCGGTCGATCCGGTGGCGGGCAGCCCCGAGCTTCTTGTCCGCATCAGCGAGCTGATCGAGGACTTGTCCGCCGACCACGTCGATCTCTTGAAGGCGTTTCACCGCATCCAACACGAGTTCGGCTACCTGCCTCACGAAGCAGTGCCGCTGCTTGCGGGGAAGTTTCGGACGACGCCGGCGATCATCTTCGGGACCATCGACTTCTACTCTGAGGTGCGTACGGCGCCAGCGGCCGAGACGACGGTTGAGTGGTGCAGCGGGCCGGCCTGCCTGCTAAAGGGATCGCTGAACATCCGGCGCGCGCTGGAGGCGATCCTGGAATGCGAGATGAACCGGACGAGCTCCAACGGCAATTTCGGCCTGCGGCTGGTCCAGTGCGATGGCACCTGCCACCTGGCGCCGCTCGTTCGGCAGGACGGGCGGTACATCGGACCGCTGACGGTCAGCGAGTCGATCGAGTGGGCGCGGCGGCTTAAAGGCGAGGACGGAGCGGTGCAGACGGAGGGCGAGGGCGCCCCTGCGGAGGAAGAGTCCTCGCAGACGGCCCAAAAGGTGGAGTCGGAATGACGCTGCCGACATACAAGGAGATGTGGCAGCAGGCCGACGAGGTCTGGACACGGACGGCAAGGGCGGCGCGTACGCTGATAAAGGTTGGCGTGGCCACCTGCTCGCGAGTCGTGGGGGCGGAGGAGACGCTCGAGACGCTCAGGAGGGAGGTCCAGGCGCGCAGGCTCGACGCCGACGTCATGCTGACCGGTTGTCTGGGGCTCTGCTACGCGGAACCACTCGTCGAAGTGATCCGGCCGAACGTCCCAGGTATCCTCTACCAGCTCATGACGGCAGACAAGGTGGCGTCGCTCCTGGAGACGGCGGTGGCGGCGGACGGGAACGCGCGCGAGCATGCGCTGGCTGTAATGGGGGACAAAGAATTCGGCGGTCTGCCGGCCCTCGGTTCGCTCGAATTCATGCGCGGGCAGGTACGCCGATTGATGGCGAATTGCGGCGTGACGGATCCCGAAAGCATCGACCACTATCTTGCGCGCGGAGGCTACGAAGGGCTAGTTGGTGCGCTGCGGCTGAAGCCCGTGGAAGTGATCGACGAAGTAAAGAAATCCGGGCTCTGGGGCCGCGGCGGCGCGGCGTTCTCGACGGGTCTGAAGTGGGAATTTCTGTATAACGCCAAGCGTAAGCCGAAATACCTGATCTGCAATGCAGATGAGGGCGACCCGGGTTCGTTCGTCAACCGCAACCTGATGGAAAGCGATCCGCAGCTCCTGGTGGAAGGGATGATCATCGGCGGCTACGCCACAGAGGCGGACAAAGGATGCATCTACATCAGGGACGAGTACCCGTTACCGGTCGAAAGAATGGAGCTGGCAGTCGCCCAGGCACGCGAGCGGGGCCTGGTGGGCGAAGGGATCCTGGGAAGCGACTTCTCTTTCGAGCTGGAGGTCGTGCGCGGCGCGGGGAGCTACGTCTGCGGCGACGAGACGGGGCTGCTGTCATCGCTCGAGGACAGGCGGGGGATGCCGAAGATCAAGCCGCCCTTTCCGGCTCAGGCCGGCGTCTTCGCGATGCCATCGAACATCAACAACGTCGAGTCTTACACCAACGTGCCCCTAATCATGCGCCACGGGGCTGATTGGTGGGCGGAGATGGGGTCCGAGAAGCACAAGGGCACGAAGATGTTTTCGCTCTCGGGCCAGATCCAGCGGGTGGGAATTCTGGAGGTGCCGCTCGGAACGCCGACCAGCGACGTCGTGATGCGTATGGGCGGGGGCCCGCCCAAAGGGCGCAAGTTGAAAGCCGTCCAGCCCGGCGGCCCGCTCTCCGGAGTCATACCGGCAAGCGACGTGGACATCCCACTGGAACCGGACCCCTATCGCGAGCGCGGGGTACTGATGGGATCGGGCGGGCTCGTGATACTGGACGACACGAACTGCATCGTCGACCTCTGCGTCTACTTCGAGTGGTTCGCGGAGGACGAATCGTGCGGTCGGTGCACGACCTGCTTCGCGGGGACGCGGCGGATGCTGGAGATCCTGCGCCGGATTAGCAGCGGGCGCGGGCGGCTGGCCGATCTGGAACTGATCAAACTTTTGGGGAGCATCGCGCAGAACGCGAACTGTTTTCACGGGCAGGGAGCGCCGACAGCCGTCATGTCTATGTTCCGCTTCTTCGAGGGCGAGCTTTTGGAACATGTGGAGCGAAAGCGCTGCCCGGCGAAAGTATGTCGCGGTCTGGTGCGCTACGAGGTGCTTCACCACTCGGACCGCCTGCCAGCGGCGGAGGCCATCTGTCCCACGAATGCGGTGGTGCGCGACAACGGGACATACAGGATCGACCAGCTGAAATGCATCAAGTGCGACGCCTGCCGTGAACAGGCGCCTTATGCTATCGCGGTTGTAGACGAGTTCGCGCCCGCCTGAACGCCGCTCGCTCGTCGCGCGTCTGGCGCTTTTGAGCATCTCTGCTCAATTGACGGTAAGGCGTGCTATAATCCGCGTGCAAAGAACGAGGGTGCGCCTTCCCGACCCGGGGCGGTCCCGAAGGCCTGCGGAGCTGCTTCGTGGCTCCGCTCACCCATTGCGCCTCTGCCTTTACCGGGGCTGTCCAATGAGTGTAGTTGAAGGCGCCGGGCGCCGGCCCGGCGTGCGGACGACGAACGCGGGCCTGCAGACCGGCGTCCCCAGCAGAGCTGGGCCGGTGCAACCGGACGCCAGCGGACAGCCGGCACCCTCAACGCTGGCCGTCGACTCTCCGTTCGGTTGGGCGGCGGCGCTCTACCGAAGCATCGTTGACACTTCCCCCGACGCGATCACGGTAACGACGATCGAGGGCAAGATAATTCTTTGCAACCAGCAAGCGGCGACGCTGCACGGCTTGCAACGAGTCGACGAGATGATCGCCCGTTCGGCCTGGGAGTTCGTGGCGGGAGAAGACATCGAGCGCGCCTCGCGGGATTTCCTGCGTATTTTGACGGAAGGTAGCATTCGGGACGTCGAGTATTCGCTGTTGCGTGCCGACGGCAGGCGGGTGCCCGTGGAGCTAAGCGCTTCGGCGATTATTGATAAGGAGGGTAAACCGCGAGCGCTAATCAGCGTCGTTCGAGACGTTACGGAGCGGCGGACGGCCCAGGAGGCGCTGCGCCGGAGCGAGGAGCACTTCCGCCATCTAATCGAGAACGCGCCGGACTTGATCACGGTCATCGAGCCAAGCGGTGAGATTCGCTACCAGAGCCCGTCGGTACGACGGACGCTGGGGTATATGCCAGACGAGCTGGTAGGCACAAGCATCTGGCAAATTATTCATCCGGACGACCTGCGAGAGGTCGGGGATGCAATAGCACGAGGGCTCCTCGAGGTACAGTCATCGGAATCGGGGCTGCCACACAAACTGCTTGTCTTCCGGGCGAGGCACAGAGATGGGCGCTGGCGCTACATGGAGGGGTCCGGCAAGGTGCTGATGGAGGACGGCCGCGCATATGGGTTGATCAACTCGCGCGACATCACCGACCGGATCGAGGCGGAACGGGCGCTGGAAGCGAGCGAGCGACGCAAGTCGGCGATTTTAAAGACGGCTCTGGACGCGATTATCACCATCGATTACGAGAGCAAGATCCTCGAGTTCAATCCGGCGGCCGAGGCGACGTTCGGTCACGCTGCCGCCGAGGCGATAGGGAAATCGCTCGACGACCTGATCGTGCCACCTTCGCTGCAAGCCAAGCATCGGCCCGGAATGGAGCGCTACATGGCGACCAGTGAGGGCCCGCTGCTAGGGAAGCGAATCGAGTTGACCGGGATGAGGGCTGATGGAAGTAAGTTTCCGGTGGAAATCGCCATCGTACCAATCGAGATGGCCGGGGCAACGATTTTTACCGGCCACGTACGCGATTTGAGCGAGCGCAAGCGAGCGGAAGAGGAGCTTCAGCGGGCCAGGGAGGAGCTGGAGAGTAGAGTCGAGCAGCGGTGGGGCGTGGAAGGTGCGTACGGACTGACTTTTCGCGAGCTGACCGTGTTGCACCTGGCGTCAAGCGGAAGGGCTGACAAGGAGATTGCGGCCACGCTAGGGATCAGCCCGCAGACCGTAAACAAACACGTGCAGCGGATACTGCACAAGATGGGCGCATCATCACGCACAGAGGCGGTGGTGCGGGCGATCAAAGAGGGGGTCGTAGGGTAGAATGTCCTGTCCGGCGTACCTAAAAATAGGTATTGACTAGCGGGCGAACGTAACCGACGATAAGGGTGTCGCACCCTCCCTTGGGCAGCGGGCGACCCGTTCCGGTACGGGTTCGCCCAAATATGGCAGCGGGCGAGAACGGTTCCGGTATCGTTCTCGCCCAAATCTTTTGTGCCGTAAACTCTTTGTCGCTTCCCGTTTGATTCCTTTCGCCCGGGCGCCGGCAGGGGTTGATTTTCTTAACCAATCGAGATAAATTAACGGCGCGGTAGGCAATTGCCGTACCAAAGACCCTGTGCGCGCAAGCCGCAAGGAGCGGCGCGGGGCGGTAATAGGTGCGACCTTCCAGCGCTGCTGGTATTTGTACCGTCGCAGACCGGAGCGACGAAATGAAAGAGCCAGAGCAGTCGCGCTCGCATAAGACAAAGGGAGCGAAGGGTCAGCTCCAGGAGCTGATCGATGTAATCGCGCTACGCGCGTCAACTGCCGGTGTGGCTGAAGTTCAGGGCATTGAAGATGCCCTGCGATTCGTAGTCGACCGCATATGCCGCCACACCGGCTGGCCGGTGGGGCACGTCTACATGCCGGCGCCCGATTCTGAGGATGAGTACGTGAGCGCAGGCATCTGGCACCTCGATGACGCCGCGGCGCTCGAACGATTCCGCAAGGCCACGGAGCAGACGCGGCTCAATGGAGACGTGGGATTACCCGGCCGGGTCCTGTCGTCGGGCAGACCTGCCTGGGTGGTTGACGTAGGGCAGGAGCCGGGCTTCCCCAGAGCCGCAGCGGCCAGGAGAGCGGGCCTTAAGTCGGCGGTCGCGTTCCCAATTCAGGCCGGCGAACGGACCGGGGCAGTGGTGGAGTTCTTCTCGCGGGAGGTGATGGAGGCCAACGAGCATCTGCTCGAGGCGATGGTGAGCATCGGCACGGAGCTGGGAAGGGCTTTCGAACGCAGCCGTGAGTTGTCGATGGCGCAGCAGGCGGCGGAGCTATATCGGAGCGTTGTAGAAACTTCGCCGGACGCCATTATGGTCACGGACCTGAATGGCAGGGTGCTGATGTGCAACCAGCAGGCGGCGGCCCACCACGGCGCGGAGGGGCCGGAGGCGATGCTGGGTCTCAGCGGCTTCGATTTCGTGGCACCGGAAGACCGGGAGCGCGCCGTTGAGAATGCGCGGCGCACGCTAGAGACGGGCGGAGTTCGCAACGTGGAATATACATTGGTCCGGCGGGACGGCTCGCGCATCCCTGCTGAATTGAGCGCGTCGCTGATCCGGGACCCGCAGGGACAGCCGCGCGCCTTCATCGCTGTTGTGCGCAACGTTGCTGAGCGAAAGAAGTCCGAGGACGCGCTGCGCCAGTCGGAGGAGAAGTTCCGCACGCTGACGGAGATGAATGCGGCGGCAACGTTCGTCTTCAAGAAGGGCCGCCTCGTGTACGCGAATTCGGCGGCGGCGGAAATGACTGGATACAGCGTCGACGAGCTTCTGACCATCGACCCATGGAAGACCGTACACCCCGACTTCCGGGAGAGCCTGGAAGAGGCCTGGCGCGCAACCTTTGAGCGACCCGACCAACCGCCGCCGAGTGGGTTCGAGGTGAAGATCGTAACGAAGGACGGTGACGAGCGCTGGGTCGAGTACAGCGCCGACCTCGTGGATTGGGAAGGCGGCAGGGGAGTCCTCGGGACTGCTTACGACGTGACGGAGCGCAAGCAGGCGGAGCAGGCGCTGCGCGACAGCGAGGAACGCTACCGGGTGATGTACCAGGACAACCCCTCGATGTACTTTACCGTGGACGCGGCGGGCAGGGTGCTTTCCGTGAACCAGTTCGGCGCGGAGCAGCTGGGCTATGCGCCGGAAGAGCTGGCCGGCACGCCCGTGCTAGAGATCTTCTACGATGAGGACAAGGAGGATATCGCCCGCCAACTCCAGCTGTGCATGGACACGCCGGGGAAGATGTCGCACTGGGAATGCCGCAAGGTGAGGAAGGATGGGGAAGTGGTCTGGGTCAAGGAGGCGGCGCGCGCGACTTTAGACGTCAACGGCGAACTAATCGTGCTCATTGTGTGTGAGGACATCACAGAGCGCCGGCGGATGGAAGAAGAGCTGCGGAAGGCGAGGGAGGAGCTGGAAGGCAAGGTCGAGCGGCAGATGCAGCAGGGACGGGCCTATGGCCTTACCTTCCGCGAGCTAACTGTCCTTCACCTGGTTGCGGCCGGAAACTCCGACAGGGAGATGGCTGATAAGCTCGGCATCAGCCCTTTGACGGTGAGCAAGCACGTCGCCAACATCCTGTCGAAGATGGGGGCGTCCTCACGCAGCGAGGCGAGTGCGCGCGCGGTGCGGGAAGCGCTTCTCGTGTAGTTATCAACACCAGCAAGATTTTAAATAAGCCACAAAAATACTAGAAATCAGGTATTTACCAGCCTCTGCGGTTCCCTAAATAATTGAGGTACCCTCTTTTTGGGCTCCGCGGGCCGGGCGAGCCGCAACGCTTGGCCCGCTCCCTTTTTTTACAGGCCGTCTACCGAGGGGTTGTGACAGCCCGCGCTTCGATTTCATCTCGAGCGAGGCTATAATACGTGCCAAAGCCGTCGGACCGAAGCGTTCAAGGTGCAGCCGGCCGCGTGACAACCCCGCTTAGACGTCAGTACCTGGAGATCAAGCGCCGCTACCCGCACGCCATACTTTTTTTCCGTCTCGGCGACTTCTACGAGACGTTCGATGAGGACGCGGAGACGGTGGCGCGGGAGCTGGAGATCACGCTCACCTCGCGGCCGGTGAGCAAGAATCAGCGCGTGCCGCTGGCAGGTATACCACACCACTCCCTGGATTCCCATCTCGGCAAGCTGATCGCGCGGGGCTACAAGGTTGCGATCTGCGAGCAGATGGAGCCCCCAAAAGGGGGCAACCTGGTCGACCGCCAGGTAGTGCGGGTCGTGACGCCGGGGACTCTTGTTGAGGAGAACCTGCTGGCGGGAGCGGCCAACAACTTCCTCGCCGCCTATGTGCCGGAAGACGGGCTGGCCGGCCTCGCGCATGTCGACGTTTCCACGGGCGAGTTCGGCTGCTTTCAGGCAGAGGCGGCCGAGGCTGCCCTGGAGATCGAGAGGCTGGCGCCAGCGGAGTTGCTGCTGCCGCAGGGAATCACGCCGCCGGGGAACTCAACAGGGACGCTGACGCCGCTGGGCGGACACGCCTTTGAGGCAGAGGCGGCGGAGGCCCGGCTCCTTTCGCACTTCGGGACGGCTTCGCTGGACGGCCTGGGCCTCGCCGGGCAGAGCCTGGCGGCGCGCGCCGCCGGAGCGATCCTGGAATACCTCGAGGAGAACCAGCAGGCGGTTCTAAACCATATCTCGCGGCTCGCTTACCAGGGCGACGCGGGCTTCATGACGGTGGACGCCAATACGGCCCGCAATCTCGAGCTCTTCAAGCCCCTCATACCGGATTCGGAGCACTCACCGTTGTTGGGTGTGCTGGACCAGACCAAGACGGCGATGGGAGCGCGACTGCTCCGGCGCTGGCTCGGGCGGCCGCTTCTCGACATAACCGAGATACAGAAACGCCAGGACGGTATCCAGCTGTTTGTGGACTCCGCGGTGCGGCGGACGAGGACGGCGGCCATCCTCTCGAAGATCCCTGACCTCGAGCGGCTCCTAGCCCGCGTCTCGACGGCAGCGGCCGGTTCGCCGGCGGCGAGCGTGCCGCGGGACCTCGTCGCGCTGGGGAGAGGGCTGGACGCGGTCGACAAGCTGAGGGAGACGGTCGAACACGATCCATCTTCCGGCTCCGGGAAGCACGTGGTGCGCGAGGAGATGATCGCGGGCCTGCACCCCTGCCGGGAGGTGGTTGAGCTCGTTGGGGCAGCGATGACTGACGATCCGTCCGCGGATGGACAGGTGATCCGGCCGGGCTTCTCGAAGGACCTGGACTCGCTGCGCGAGACGGCGCGGGACGCGCGGCAGTACCTGGCCGAAATGGAGCGCCGAGAACGCGAACGCAGCGGCATCAAGTCGCTCAAGGTCGGTTACAACCGCGTCTTCGGCTACTACATAGAGGTCTCGAAGGCGAACGCGCGGGCGGTCCCGGAGGAATACCAGCGGAAGCAAACGCTGGTTGGTGGCGAACGCTATACGACGCCAGAACTACAGGAGCACGAGTACAAGGTGCTCCACGCGCAGGAAGAGCAGCAGGAGCTTGAGCGATCGCTTTTGCGCCAGGTCTGCTCGCAGGTCGCCGCGCACGGGCAAAGGATTCTCGAGACGGCAGCGGCCGTGGCGCTTGTGGACGTCTCCTGTGGGCTGGCGGAAGCCGCCGGCAGCTACGGCTACGCGCGGCCGGTCGTGGATGACGGCGATGCGATTGTGATCCGCGACGGCAGGCACCCGGCCGTCGAGCGCATGATGCCGGTAGGCACGTTCGTGCCGAACGATACGCAGTTGTCGTGCTCTGATGCGCAGGTCGTGCTGCTCACGGGTCCGAACATGGCCGGGAAATCGACGTACCTACGGCAGGTGGCGCTGATCGTACTGATGGCGCAGGTCGGCTCGTTCGTGCCGGCGAGGGAGGCGCGGATCGGCGTCGTGGACCGCATCTTCAGCCGCATCGGCGCACTGGATGACATCGCAGCGGGGCGGTCGACGTTTATGGTCGAGATGCTCGAGACGGCCGCGATGCTGCACAACGCCACGCCACGCTCGCTGCTGATCTTCGATGAGATCGGGCGCGGGACGAGCACTTACGACGGGATGGCGATCGCGCGGGCGGTGGTGGAGTTCATTCACAACCGACCGGAGGCGGCGGCGAAGACGCTGTTTGCGACGCACTACCACGAGCTGACGGAGCTAGCGGCGTTCCTGCCGCGGGTCCGCAACTACAACGTCGCGGTGGCGGAAGAGGAGGGCCGGGTGGTGTTCCTGCACCGCATTTTGCCCGGCGGCGCCGACCGCTCGTACGGCGTGCACGTCGCCCAGCTGGCGGGGCTGCCGCGCCCGGTGATCGCGCGGGCCCAGGAGATTCTGGAGCAGCTCGAAACGGCGAAACCACCGGCGGCGTCCTCCGCGGAACGAGCGGAGAGGGCGGCCCAGCTGCCGCTGTTCGGCCGGGAGGACGGGCTGCGCAAGGAGCTTTCGGCGCTGGAGGTGGACGGGATGACGCCGCTGGAGGCGATGACGAAGCTTTACGAGCTGGCAGAAAAGGCGAGGGGGGAGGAAGGCCGAAGGATGAAGTAGGAAGAAGGGGTGTCGGCGTGATATGGCTCGGCTAGCGGGCCGGGTAGTCCGGCTTGCGTTTGGCGACGGCAGCTTAAGACTACCGAGCTACGTTCCGGCGGCTTGGCTGATGCCGGCGTTAGGCGACGCCAATTGAAGGGATTGTGTAGTCGCAGACCTGGTTCTTGCCGGTAAGTTTGGCTTTACGCAGAGCAGCGTCGGCGCGGTCGAGCAGAGTTGTCGGGCGGAGCTGGTTCATTGTGGCCGGCGAGAAGACGCCGATGCTCGCGGTGATCGCGATTCTGTGGCGACCCGCGTGCAGCTCCATCGCCGCGATGGCGAAGCGCAGACGTTCCGCGAGCTGCATTGCGCCTTCGAGCCCCGTCTCGGGGGCAAGAATGCAGAACTCGTCGCCGCCGTAGCGGGCCGCGATGTCTATCTCACGCACCGAGTTGCCGATCGCGATCGCTACCTGGCGCAGGACAGAATCCCCCTCGAGGTGGCCGTGCCTGTCATTGACTTCCTTGAAATTGTCGAGGTCCAGCATGAGGCAGGATAGCGGGCTACCGTAACGCTTGGCGCGGCGGCATTCCTTCTCCAGCGCGTCCCCCAGATAGTTGCGGTTGTAGAGGCCGGTGAGCGGGTCAGTAACGGCGCGCTTGTCCGTCTCCTCGCGCTGGCGCTCCTCCTCGGCTTCGAGGCGGGCCACTTCGAGCGCCTCGAGGATCGCGCGGGTAAGCGTCGTCGAGTTGATGCGTCCCTTGGCGCAGTAATCGCGGGCGCCGCCGCGGATCGCGTCCTTGGCGATCAGCTCGTCGCCCTGGCCGGTAAGCATAATGACGGGCGGGACATTTTTCTTGCCGCTAATAGAGCGCAGGAAATCGAGCCCGTTCTCGCCCGGCAGGGAGTAATCGAGGAGGATGATATCGTAGCGTTCCGTCTCTAGGGCGCGCCGGCAGGACCTCGCAGATGTCACGTTATCCACTTCGAAGATAACTGTACTTTCCTCGAGCGCCGCCCGAACAAGGCCGACGTCTCCGGGGTTGTCTTCGACGACAAGCACGCGCAGGGTGGTCTTGGTCAACGTTTCCTCCCTCACATTGCGGCAGCAGGGCGCGGCGGCTGTCCGCGCACCCGGTTCTTGCCTTCGACCTTTGCTTGCCTGAGCGCACGGTCGGCGCAGGCGAGCATCGTGTCGGGTGTCATCTCGTGTTCATCGCTCGAGGTGCAGGCGCCGATGCTAACGGTGATAGCTATCGCTCCGTCGCCGACGGCGAGGCCCTGTTCGGCGATCGAGTCGCAGATGCGCTCGGCGGCGAGCATCGCGGCGCTCTGGCTGGCTTCCGGCATGATGACGACGAATTCCTCGCCGCCGAAGCGGATCACCACATCGGTCTCGCGTACGCACTGGCTGATGGTCGCCGCGACCTGTTTGAGCGCGACGTCGCCGACGAGATGGCCGTGAATATCGTTGTAGGTCTTGAAGTCGTCCAGGTCGATCATCAAGCAGGCGAGGTCGCGCCGGTAGCGGCGGGCGCGGTTACACTCGCGATCGAGCGACTGCGCCATATAGCGGCGGTTATAGACGGCGGTCAGCTCGTCTGTGATGGCGAGGCGCTCCAGTTCCTCGCGTAGGCGCTTCTCCTCGCGGCCCCAGCGGTAGTTCTCGAGCGCCTGGTGGATCGCATGCGCGAGGATCTGGGAATTGATGGCGTTCTTGGGGAAGTAGTCGTAGGCGCCACTGTTCATAGCCTCCGCGGCGACGCGCCCGTCGCCCCAGCCGGTCAGCATGATCACCGGTGGCTGGTCACCGTCAACGTTCAGACGCCGAAGGAAGCTGAGGCCGTCCTCGCCCGGCAAGCTGTAGTCGAGGAGGAGCAGGTCGAATGGGATCGCGGCCATCCTGTCGAGGCATTCAGCCGTTGAGCGGACGCGCTCGAGGACGTAGTTGACCGCGGTGTACTTGCCGAGCATTCGTTTGACGATCTCGGCATCGTGATCATTGTCCTCTACGAGAAGGACGCGCACTGATGTCCTGGCCATTACGCCACTCCTCCGGAAGCGGTTGCCGGCGGCAGCGTAGCTATCACGATCCAGTACTCCTGGATTGCAGTCACCACCTTGATGAAGTCCTCGAAGCGGACGGGCTTCGAGATGAACGTATTCACCCCCAGGTCGTAGCTACGCACGACATCCTCCTCGCGTGTAGAAGTGGTGAGGACGATGACGGGGATGCGCCTGAGCTCGGGGTCGCCTTTGATCCGTGAGAGGACTTCCCGGCCGTCGACGCGCGGCAGGTTGAGGTCGAGGAGGATTAGGCCCGGAAGAGACGTCTCGCTGCGGGAGCCGAACAGAATGTCGAGCGCTTCCTGACCATCGCGGGCGACGGTCAGCTCGTTCTTCACCTGGCCCTTCGCTAGAGCGCGCCGGGTGATCTCGATGTCGTTCGGGTTATCCTCGACGAGCAAGATCCTAAACGGCGCGAGCGTACTTTCCATCCTGTTCCTCCTGTCCGGGTTGCCTGGCCGCGGTGCGCGGTATCGTGAAGAGAAAGGTTGTGCCTTCGCCGGGCGCTGATTCCACCCAGATGCGTCCTCCGTGCGCTTCCACTACCTTCTTGCAGATGGCGAGGCCGACGCCGGTGCCCTCGTACTCTTCACGGTGGTGCAGACGTTGGAAGATCTTGAAGATCTTTTCGTAGTATTCCGGCGCGATGCCGATGCCGTTATCGCGTACGGCGAAAGTGAATACGCGGTTGTCCGAGCGGCAGCCGACCTCGATCTTTGGCTGCGGCTTGTCGTTGTACTTTACGGCGTTCGAGATCAGGTTCTTGAAGACCTCACGTATGCGGGCCCGATCGCAGGGGACGGTAGGCATGTCCGGATCGATGAACAGCTCGACGCGCTTCTCCTGGAGGGCGAAGCTGAGCTCGAGGCTCACGTCCTGGACGAGCGAGCTCACGCCGACCGGCGCTTGGTCGAGGCGCGTGCGACCGATCCGCGAGAGCTGGAGCAGGTCGTCGATGAGGTCCTTCATACGAACGGCGCTCTCGCGCAGCACGTTGACGTAGCCCTGTCCCTGCTCGTCGAGCTTGTCAGCATAGTCCTCCGCGATGAAGCCGGCGAACGCCTCGATGCCCCTCAGCGGCTCCTTGAGGTCGTGCGAGACGCTGTGGGTGAAGTCTTCGAGCTCGGAATTGATGCGGGTCAGCTCCCGCGTCTGGTGCGCCAGCGCCTCCTCGGCCTGCTTGCGTTCAGTAATGTCGCGAACGAAGGCGCTGAAGATATGGCTACGGCCCCAGCGGATCGGCGAGATTGTCATCTCGATTGGAAAGAGGTGGCCGTCTTTGTGCAGACCTTCAAGCTCGACCCGCCGGTTGAGCATCGGACCTTCGCCGGTGAGTACAAAGCGGTGCAACCCTTCCAGGTGCGCTTCCCGATGCCCCGGAGGGATGACGGTGTCGGCCAGGGTGCGACCCACCGCCTCTTCTCGCTTCCAGCCGAAAGTAAGCTCTGCCTGCGGGTTCCAGTCCTTGATTACGTCGCCGGCGTCGATAGCCACGAAGGCGTCATTTGCCGTGTCGATAATCGACCGGGTCCGCATCTCGTTCTGGCGGAGGGCGTATTCGATCTGCTTGCGCTCGGTGATGTCCTGAGCGGTGCCCAGCAGCCGCACCGGCTCGCCCTCGTCGTTGTGGACGACTTTGCCTTCGCCGTGTGCCATGCGGACTGCCCCGTCCGGCCGGACGATCCGATAGTCGAAGGCGAACGGGTCTCCGCTACGCAGTGTGCGGGCGATATTCTGCTCGACCTGCGTGCGGTCGTCCGGGTGGACCCTTTGTAGAAAGACCTCGTAGCCGGGTTGTACGTCGCCGCGCTCATAGCCGCACACGCGGAACATCTCGTCGGACCAAGTGACGGCGTTGGTTACGATATCCCACTCGGCGCTGCCCACGTGCGCGATCCGTTGTGCCTCCGCGAGCTGTGCTTGGCCCTTGTTCAGCTCATCCTGGGCGCGTTGCCGCTCGACATCGAGCCGGTAGAGCGAGCCGGAGTTCCACCAGGTGAGAGCAGCGAAACTGACGATGCTCCAGATGACGACGAGAAAGACGCCGAATGCGGGCCCGTGCAGGCCTGCCTCTTCGTCGAGCACCGTCACCCAGCCGAGCAGCAGGGGGATAAGGATAGCGGCCGGCAGGAGCCTGCGTGCCATAACGCCACCCGCGGCATCGCTGGTGACAATGGCGAGAAGACCGTGGTCCTGGCGGGTCAGGAGTATGCCGGACGAAAGGAGGAGGAAACAGAGCGTAGAGTGCAGCGCCATGGCCGTCGATGAGCCGCCGGCATAGAGCGAGCCGACGCCGTAGACGTAGCCGATGAACGCCGTCAGGGAGACCAGCGCCGCGAGGATCGTGAGCAGTTGCGCGACCGGATAGCAGCGCCGGACATCGAGCACCAACAGAGATACGCCAATGAGGAAAAGGCAGAGCGCGGAGGTGGGCGCCATGCGGGCCGGGGCCGACGTGCCGAGGGCTCCGGCCGGTTCGCTGAAGAGCAAATGGTCGATATTCAGGTTCCAGCCGTAAAGGTATTCGCTGAGCGTTAGGAAGCCGATCACGGCCACCACGAATGCGGACGCAAGCGCAACGAAGCGCAGATGCCCGTTCGTGGGGCCTGTGGAGAGCAGGTGGAGAGTCACGCCGCCGAGGACGAACGCCAGCGCCACATTTGGCTTCATTGAAACGAAACCGGAAGAGATGCTCTTGACAACGGTAAGATCCAATGCCCAGCCGGCGAGGACCAGCGCCCCGGCCAAGCTCACGGCCAGGCCTGCGCCCTTAGCAAACGATTGGAGCGCCAAGACCAGCCTGGGATTGGGCGTAACGAACGGGAAGAGGTCGAACCGCTCCCATAGCGTCACAGAGACACGGTCCCCGCTCGCTGGCGGATGCTTGTTCGTAGCACGCGAGGAGGTCTGGCTTGAACCATTGCTCTCGTCCGCCGGCTCTTGCTGGACGGGGGTAGTGGACACCCGGCTGCGCTCTAGGATCGCAGCCGCGTGTTCGAGGTAGGTCATGCGCTTGACGCGCGATTCCGTTTCGGCCAAGCGGGCAGTCCGCCTTTCCGCGTGTCTTAGTCTCGTTATTGGCGTCTAAATGGGCCGCACCCTACATATAAGAGTCCCGAACAATCCCGCGTGTTACAGACATTTCCCAATGCGAGCGGACACCGTTTCCGCAGGCGAGACACGTAGCAACGCGGGGGGCGCAAGCCATTTTTACTAGGCGAACGGACGTGCTAGAATCAGCGCGAGGAAACCGTTTGCCGATCCGCGTACTGCCGCCGGAAGTCGCCGCTCGCATCGCCGCCGGCGAAGTGGTGGAGCGTCCCGCTTCTGTGGTCAAAGAGCTCGTGGAGAATGCGCTGGACGCCGGCGCCTCTCGCATCGTCATCGAGGTGACATCCGGCGGGCTCAATTCAATACGAGTGAGCGACGACGGTTGCGGCCTCGAGGCACCCGAACTTCAGGTTGCATTTCAGCGTCACGCCACGAGCAAGCTCGCAAACGACGCGGACCTGGCAAGCGTTCTGACTCTCGGCTTCCGCGGCGAGGCTCTGCCTTCGATAGCGGCGGTGGCGGAGGTCGAGATGGTATCGCGGCCGGCCGCGACCGATTCGGCGGCAAAACTCCGTCTCGTGCCCGAGGCGCCGCTCGAACTCTCCACCTGCGGCGCGCCGGTGGGCACATCGGTTATGGTCCGCCGGCTGTTCGCCCGCCTCCCGGCGCGGCGCAAGTTCCTGCGCTCAGCTGCGAGCGAGACAAACGGCGTGACGGCGGTGGTGAGCCACCACGCGCTCGCCTACCCGGAGGTGCGCTTCACGCTCACTCTCGACGGCAGGCAGGCGCTACAGACGCCGGGGAGCGGTGAGCCACGCGACGCTCTCGCTGCTGTCTACGGTGCGGAAGCGGCGGCGGCGATGCTGGAGGTCGGGAAGAAGGAACCGGGAACGGGGAATCGGGAGACTACGAGCGCCGTTTGCGTGGATGGGCTAGTGGGGCCGCCGCAAATTTCGCGTGCTGGGCGGCAGTACATCAGCATCATCGTGAACCAGCGCTGGGTCCAGAACCGGCGCCTCACCTTCGCCGTCGAGGAGGCGTATCAAGGGCTGCTGATGGCGGGCCGCCATCCTCTGGCTGTCCTCCATTTACGAGTGCCCGCCGAGGAGGTGGACGTCAATGTCCATCCGACGAAGGCAGAGGTGCGTTTCCGCGACGAAGGGGCCATATTCGGCGCCCTCCAGCGGGCGGTGCGCTCAGCGCTGCTCGCGGGCGCGTCAGTACGCGACGCCTCCAGCCTCGTAGGTGCGCCGCCACTTGAGCTGTCACCGCAGCCTTCGGCGCCGCTGCTTTGGGAGCACGGCGTGCGCGTGGCCGCCGCGACAGCTCCCGATGCGCCCGCCGGCCGCCCGCCGGCCAACGGCGAGGCGTCCGGCGTCGCCGCTACGCCGTCGCAGGCATTGCCGGTGATGCGCGTTATCGGTCAGATGGGCGGCACCTATATCATCGCCGAGGGCCCGCACGGAATGTACTTGATCGACCAGCACGCGGCGCACGAGCGGGTGCTTTACGAACGCTTCTGGCGGAGGCGACAGGAGGGCGCGCCGGAGGTCCAGGGCCTGCTGGAGCCGTTGACGCTCGAGCTGTCGCCGCGCCAGCGGACGCTGCTCGCCGAGCAGGCGGAGGCCCTCGCCGGACACGGCTTCGACATCGAGCCATTCGGGGCCGGCGCCTCCGTGCTGCGGGCGCTCCCGCGGTCTCTTGCCCGCGGGGACGCCCGGCAGGCGGTGCTTGAGTTCGTCGACATGATGTTTGAGGAGGGTGAGGGCGACCGGCGCGACCGCGTGGCGATGTCGCTGGCCTGTCACGGGGCGGTCCGCGCGGGAAAGACGCTCTCGCTGGAGGAGATGCGAGACCTGGCCGGGCAGTTGGAGGATTGCGAGGCGCCCAGCACCTGCCCGCACGGGCGGCCGACGATGATCCACCTGAGCGCAGAGACATTGGCGCGGGAATTCGGGCGGCGATAGTCGCGTCACACAAGAGCGGGAAGCGTCATAGAACCGACCAGGGGCGGATGATTCACGTCGGCGGTGCTTGATCGACTGATCAGGTTGAGCGGCTGCGAGCCCAGCGCAGGACTTTCGCGATGGCGTTCGCCGCCCGCGGGATCGTCGGAAAGACCGGAAACCCGGCCTGCCAGCATTTCTCCTGAAAAGCCGCGGTGCGCTCCATGCTCTCGACGTCGAGGGGTGGTCGCAGGACGACGACGATCGGCGTCCCGGAAGCCTCGCGCGCCTTCACCATCTGCTGGACCTGCATCTGCATGTAGTGAACTGGGTCGGCGCCGAGCATCGCCATCGAGCGGCGGCCGCGCCCCCAGCTAAAGCTTGTGTGGTAGAGGATCACGTCGATGTTCTCCGCCTCGCCGATGATGCGCAGCGTCTGCTCTAGCTTCGGCGGCTCGAAGATTGCGATCGTATCGACCGGGTTGCGCACGCTGGTGCCGGCGACCGGGTTTATCTCGCCTAGCGCTTTCTGGGTGCTCTCCGGCAGGACCGGGCACTGGAGACCGGCATCGTCGATCTCGTCAGCAGCGAAGACGCTGAACCCGCCTCCCCCACCGACCACTGCGACGCCCGGGCCGGCGGGCGCGCTCATGTAGCGGAAAGCCACCGCCAGGTCGGCCATCTCCTCGACGCTGTTGACGCGCACGGCGTTCAGCTGACGGCAGAGCGAGTCGAAGACGGCCAGGGAGCCGGCGAGGCTGGCCGTATGCGACATAACGGCACGGGTCCCCGCGGCCGTGCGCCCGCCCTTGAGAACAACGACCGGCTTGGCAGCCGCGGCGTCGCGGAGGGCTTGACGGAAGCGTCGGCCGTCCTTAACGCCTTCGATGTAGGCGCAGATCACGTTAGTCTTGGGGTCCCGAGCAAAGTATGAAAGCAGCTCACTCTCGTCGACGTCGGAAGCGTTGCCGTACGAGACGACTTTCGAGAAGCGGATGCCGCGCACGGCCGCTGTGTAGATCATCTCGCCGGCGTTGCCCCCGCTCTGCGAGATGAAGCCGACAGGGCCGCTCTCCGCGGGAAAGCCGGGCATGAAGGCAAGCTTCGACTCGGGAACGTAGAGGCCCATGCAGTTGGGGCCGAAGACGCGAATGCCGGCACCCGTCAGACGCCCCACGACCTGCGTCTCGAGGTCGGCCATCTCGTCGTCGCCGGTCTCCCGAAAGCCGGCGGTGAAGAAGTGGACGCTGCGGACACCCTTGGCGATGCAGTCCTCGACCAGCCGGGGAACGATGCGCGCGGGGACGCTGGAGATCACGTGATCGACCGGCAACTCGATATCGAGCACGCTGGCGTAGCACTTGAGGCCTTCGATCTCCTGGTACTTGGGGTTGACGGCGTAGACGGCGGGGAAGCCCAGTTCCATCAGCGAGAGGAGGAACCCCAAGCCGACGCCGGCAAAGCCGGGCTGCTGCATGGAGACGCCGGCTATCGCGACGGAGCGGGGGTGGAAGATAGCGTCGAGGGAGGCGGTGGCGGTTCCCGGCTTCGTCTCAGCGGTGGTCATCGGACGAACGTTAACGTGCGCGTGAGGTTTGGAGCGAGTTTAGCAGCGAATTCGGCGAGCGGCAACGCTGTCGAGCAAGTCTCGCTTTGACTTCGCTGGAATCAGCCCGCGCTGGTGTCGGTCATGCTCGACAAGCTCAGCGGAAATGGACGCGCTTAAGAGCTCTCTAGGGACGCTAGTCGATCTCTAGCTCGCGCTTGATGTCGCGGACGGCGTCGACCATCACCTGGAGCTTCGCCTCCGCCTCATCCGTAGTGCGGGTCTTGAGCCCGCAGTCTGGGTAGATCCAGAGCCGCTCCGGCGGGAAGAGCTTGAGGGTACGGCGGATGCCGGCCTTCACGTCCTCCACGTCCTCGATGAAGCGAGTGTGGATGTCCGTCACGCCCACGCCCAGGTCCTTGCCGCTGTCGAACGGCACCTGCTCCATCAGCTTCAGGTACTCGAAGTCCGTGTTCATGAAGGCGAGGTGGATCTGCTTGACGGGCAGCCGTAGCATGTCCGGGTAGATCTTCTCGACCTCGCCGTAACAGATGTGCGTGTGGAACTCGGCGTCGATGCCATCGACGGTGAGGTGCATCGCCTCGACAGCCAAATCGAAGTCCTCGGCCGGGCGGGTGTGGATCGCCGGCTCGTCGATCTGGACGTACTTCGCGCCGGCCTTAACCAACTCCTCGACTTCGCGGCGGATGATCGGCGCCATGTCGAGCACTGCCTCGCGCCGCGAGGGGTAGTAGTCGTCGAACGACCACTCGACCATCGTGTAGGCGCCGGTAAGCATGCCCTTGACTGGCCGGCGGGTAAGGCTCTGGGCGTAGCGCCACATGTCGACGGTCATCGGACCGGGCCAGGTGAGCTTATCGACGATGATTGGCTTGTGGTAGTAGCGGTTCCCGTAGGAGCGGACAAGGCCGCCGAGCTTCATGCCGCCGATCGGGTTGCCGCCGGGCTCGCCGGCGAAGTAGGCGACCATGTCGCCGCGCTCCATCTCGCCGTGCACGAGCACATCGAGGCCGATGCGCTCCTGGCTGCGGATCCAGTACTCCGTGGCCTTGCGCTCGAGCTTATCGAGCTCGGCGCGGTCGATCTTGCCCTGGGAGAACTGGGAGCGGGCCTGGGCGAGGTATTCGGGCTTGGGATAGGAGCCGACGGCGTTTGTGATCAGTGCGGGCATGGGTTACCTCATCTGGTGGTCATTCTCAGGGGTGAGACCTTCGGCTACGTGACTGCGAGAAGCAGCAAGCTTTCAACCCGCAGCGTTCACCTATCACCTTACCCCATCGACGCCTACGCGGCTACGGGCTCCGCCTTGCGCGCGCCGTCCACCATCCGCTTGAGCTTCTCGAAGGCGGTTTCGCGGGGGAGATATTCGAGGCCGCAGGACGGGTTGACATAAATACGGTCGGGTGTGACCGATTGGGACAGCCGGCGGATCGACTCCTCGATCTGCTCGATCGACTCGATGCGAGTATTTCTGCCGTCGACGATGCCGGCGCCGAGCTTTTTGTCGAAGCGGACCGACTTTACGGCCTCCCAGTTATCGCGACCGGACACGAAATCCAAGCCGATGGTGGCGACCGGGAGATCCAGCAGGGCGGGGAGGATGCCGGCGGCGCTGCCGAACCAGGTGTAGACGGCCGTTTCCGTCTGCACACCGTTCAGCATGCGCGTCAGAGCGCGCGAGAAGATATCGATATCGTCCTTGTTGAAGACGATCACAGGGTCGTTCACCTGGATGATTGGCGCGCCGGCCTCGGCAAGAGCCTGCACTTCATTTCGCAGTTCCTCTGCCAGCGCTAGCGCGAGCTTCTCCCGGCTGCCGTAGTGCTTGTCGAGCGACAGCGCTGCAAGCGTGTAGGGGCCCGTGATGATCGCTTTTAAGGGCTTGGCGCTGTTCTCGGCGGCGAAGCGGTAGTCGCGAACCAGGATCGGTTCGCGCCAGGAGACGGGCCCGGTGATTTCCGGACGGCGGTAGTAAGTATTCGTATCGAGGTAGCGCTCGAGGCTGCCGATTTCAACCCCACCGAGGCGCCGCATGACATAAGTCTGGTCATCGTCCCAGCGCGCCTGGCCGTCCGTGATGACTTCGACCCCCGCCTCGATCTGCTCGCCGATCACCTCGACCGTCACCTCGTCCTCGATGCGCGCAAGCTCCTCGCTCGTTATTTCGCCGCGGTCGCGGCGGTTGATGGCCTGGCGCAGACGGGCCGGGCGGGGACGGTTCGGGATCTTGGGGTAGTTGCCGACGACAGTTGTCTGCATGGTTCAGCCTTTCTCTTCTGTGGAAGATTTCAGCTGCTCGATCTCTTCCTTGACCTCGCTCAGCTCATCCTCGTCCTCACCGCGATCCTCCTCGAGCATCTTCAAGTACTCATCACGGCGGGAAAGCGCCAGGCGCTACGGAACCAGAAGCCGAGTGGCGGGGCGAACCGAAGCGGAACCAGCGTTGCGGCAATGTCAGACAGGAATCAGCGCAGAAATACGAGCGAAAGCCAGTCTAGCATCGGGTATTGAACCCGGTCAAACGGGATCTGCAGTCCCGGGTAATATGTTCGCACTATATATGTTATGGTACCTGCCACGTGCAGCAGAGTGGCTGGGGGCTGCCCGGAAGCGCGCTCTTCCTGACGCGGCGTGAACCTGCAAGGACGGCGAGAGGACCTCGTGCGAACCACAGTCCTCAAATTGCCAGGCGGGTATGCCGGTGCTACACTAATTGGCGATTAGCACTCATCCGAAGCTGGCTTTACATCCGAACTATCTCACGAAGACAGACGGCGGCCTGCGGGCCGCCATTTATGTCAAAAGCTCTGAAATCGAGGTGACTGGCTGATGTGGAAGACGATCAAGCTTGGGACGGCGGCCGTCGCGCTGGCGTTCGTCATCCTCATGGTGGGGGTGGTCGGTTACGCGATTGGCGACACCGGCGCTTCGAGTTCGGGCACCTCGCGCCAGGCGGAACAGAGTAGCCAGAGCCAGGGCTACTCCATTCTGGATGAAATCCAAGGCATTCTGAAAGAGGACTTCGTCGCGCCCGATGCGGTGAACCCTGATACCTTGCAGAAAGGCGCGATCAACGGGCTCATTCAGTCGCTCGGTGATCCGCACACGGTATACATCTCGCCTGAAGACTTTGCGGTCGGGATAGACATCATCTCCGGCGCTTTCCAGGGCATCGGTGCGCAGGTCGACCAGGACCCGGCCACGGGGCAAATCGTGATCGTCGCGCCCTTCCGCGATTCACCCGCGGAGAAGGCGGGAATACTGCCAGGCGACGTGCTGTTGTCGGTCAATGGCGAATCCGCCGAAGGCTGGACAGTGGCCGACGCCGTGAAGAAGATCCGGGGCCCAGAAGGAACTCAGGTTACGCTGTCGGTGCGTCACAGCGACAAGAGCGAGGCGCAGTTAACAATCGAGCGCGCCACCATTCAGATCCCGACCGTCTTTCCGGAAGAAGTGCGGGGACAAGACGGCAACCCGGTGAGCGATCTCGCCTATCTGGAAATCCAGCAGTTCACCGAGCAGACGGCAGGCGACTTGAATAAGGAACTGAAGCGTATACAGGACGCCGGCTACAAGGGGCTGATCCTGGACCTGCGGCGTAATCCCGGCGGCGGGCTGGACGCGACAGTTGATGTTGCCGACATGTTCCTGGACGATGGAGTCATACTCACCCAGGTGGACCGCAACGGCCACGAGACGGTCTACAACGCTAAGCCGGGCCACGTCACGGACCTGCCGGTGGCGGTTCTCGTCGGCCCCGGCTCGGCGAGCGGCTCGGAGGTCCTGGCGGGGGCTCTGCGCGACCATGGGCGGGCGAAGCTGATCGGCGAAAAGACCTTCGGCAAAGGCTCCGTCAACCATATTCGCAATCTGTCCAACGGCGGCGCCCTATACGTCACGATTGCGCGCTGGCGAACGCCCAACGGCGAATTGATCGAAGGCGTGGGGCTCCAGCCGGACGTGCCCGTCGCACTGACTCCTGAAGATGTTCAGGCCCACCGCGACCCTCAGCTCTTCGCCGCGATTGACTTTCTGCAAAACGGCGCGCAGGCGCAGCGCCAGTAGTTTTATGTAAAGCCCTACCCTGCCGGAGAGCAGCTTGGGCGAGAAGACCGTTTCCGTCAATCGCAAAGCCACCCACGACTACCACATCCTGCGCACCGTCGAGGCAGGGCTGTCGCTCCTGGGCACCGAGATCAAGTCGATCCGCGACGGCCACGTCAGCATTCGCGAGGCCTACGTCCGCCCGCAAAACGGCGAGATGTGGCTTGTGGGCGCGCATATAGCCCAGTACGCGCCGGCAGGCCGTGACAACCACGAGGCGACCCGCTCGCGCAGGCTCCTTCTGCATCGGAGGGAGATCAACGAGTTGGAGCGCGAGAGCCAGTCGGGTGGGACGACCGTCGTCCCCTTGAGGCTCTACCTCAAGGACGGCAGGGCAAAACTGGAGATAGCGCTGGCGCGCGGTAAGAAGTCTTATGACAAGCGCGAAGCGATCGCCAAGCGCGACGCGGACCGTCAAATGCAGCGCGCTCTGCGCAGACGACGCTGAGCACGTTCGCCTCGTGCAACAAATCGCCCGTCGGCCGCTGCAGGGCCGGCGGGCGATTCGCTTCGAAGGTTCAGTAATTACTCAATCAGGCGGCGCACTGAGACCGAGCTGAGCGGGTCGAAGGCCCCGATGAAGCTGGCCGCCTGGGAGTAAATCGCGTCAACCATCGTGATCTGGACCTCCCAGTGGCCTTTGCCACCCGTGCAACTCGTGGCGCCGACGCAGGTGTAGCCCTGCAGATAGGCGAGCGCCCATCCCTGGATCGTAACCGTCTTCACCGGGTCTCCGTTCAGCGTGACGACCGGAACAATTATGATCCGCGGGCTGGCCGGGCACGCCACTTCGTACTTTGGTACCCCGGAGGGGTTCGGGCCGAACACTTCGCCGAAGTCGTCCTTGCGATTGCCGTTCTTGTCGCAGCCGGCGGTGGGCTCGGCAGTCAGGCGCTGGTCAATGCCGTGTCCGGTGCCGCCCACTTTGTTGCCGTCCAGGGCGTCAATGACGGAAGTCTGGCATGCAGGCTCAGTCTGGCCCTGAGCGCAGTAAACGGTATCGGCCGTTCCGTCGATGATGTTGGATTGGTATTCGCTGGAGCCACCGCCATTACCATCGAGGTCCAGCGCGCCGTACCAGCCGGTGGGCCCTATGCCGGCACCCACCTTGACGCTACAGTTCATATCAACGATCGGGTTGCCTGCTGGGTCCAGGCAAGTCGAATCACCGAGTACTATCGCCCACGGCATCAAGTTATTGTTCCCCGACACCGACCCGATCCGGGCTGCCGCGCTGGCGCCGACACCGCTGCTGGTCTTACCGAGAACCCGGCCAAATATCCAGCTGAACTGACGCTCGACCTCGACGTACATCGTGTCGTTAGGGTAGTCAGTCGTACGCACCTCTATCGTCTTGAGCTCGCCGGATGATACGCCGTGCTTCGCGGCCCATTCGGCCGCTTTAGACTTCGCGGCTGCCGGGTTCGCTGGTAGTTCAGCGACGCCGGCCAATGCAGCGGCGTCGGCCGTGTTCTGAAGGTGTCGCCGGTCCTCGAAGAAGAGGCCAAGGTCAATAGCCATGGCTGTGAAGCCCAGAAGGACTGTCAGGGCCAGGACGAAAATCAGAAGGGTCTGCCCTCGTTCGCGCCTGTCGACTGCTTGTGTTGTACTCATAAGTGCTTTCCTCTCAAGGCTCTTTACCTGTTATGTAGGTTATCGTGGAGGTACGCCCGGTGTCGGTTTACCTGCAGTTAACGTTGGTGAATGCTCGGTTAAGGCTTTCAGGCGCAAGGTGGCACAACTAAGCGAGGGCCTGTTCGTGCAGGTCGCCGCTTGTTCGGAGGAAGAGACACGCGCAGCAGTGCTCCCGCGCCCGCTTGGGTAAACGAGTCCCAGTTCGGCTGGGAGCTTGGTTAAGAGATTTATGTCGAGGCGGCAGCGCCGGATACTCAGGCGTGGTAAAATGATTGCACGGGGACGAAAGGGTTCGACAGGGAAGGTTGAGCCCGGATTGCAGGCCGAGTTCGTCACCAACTCGAAAATCAGGTGGCGCTAAAAGTAACTGGCAGAACAAACCAGTACGCACTGGCTGCCTAATCTAGGCTAGTCACGTTGGGTCCAGGCCTCACCCCGATGGGCAGGGCCCGACGCCGCAATGTCGGGGTGCTGTCTCTCCGACGCCGATGCAGAGAGACCTAAGACTTTTCGGCTGGCGCGGCGGCAAGTTAGCCGCGGACGTACGTCGCGCGAGATTGAAACGACGGCTAAGCCTGTAGGAGATTCGGGGAGGCTTTCCTCTGGACGAGGGGTTCGATTCCCCTCCGTCTCCACCATGAATATTGCTGGCCCCTTCCGGCAACTAAACGCGCTGGAAGGGGCTTATTGATTTATGTCCACCAAGCCCCGCCTGCCGGGGCGGTTCGGGACGCCGGCACGCGGTTTCGTGTACAGGGATAACACGACGGGGGTGGCGCCTGGGTGTAGCGGGGAGAGCTTCGTTCCGTCACGGGCACAGGACCACCCGCGACGGCGCGATTCACTGCGACCCGCGCCTTCGGACCTGGGTTCGCGGGTTGGCGTCTTTTCAGTGGCTGAGGCGATGAAGATAGCGGTCTAGGGCTCCACGCGGGGTTTGTCTCGGAGCATCTCGTTGGTGGGCGCCCGGATGACAAATCACTCTGCGGGTGAGGCAGTAGACTAAAGGTGCTGGAGAACATCCCGTGTACGGCAAGCTAGGGACGAAGGAACATGAGTGACGTTGCACTACACGGACGCCTAATCGGCCGCGACCGGGAAATGCGCGCTCTCGCGGATTTACTGGCCGGCATCCAGGAGCGCGGCGCTGCGGTCATAGTTCGCGGCGAGGCAGGCATCGGCAAATCCTCGCTGGTCGCAGCCGCGAGCGACAGGGCTCGAGAACGCGGAGTTCAGGTTCTGACGGCCGCGGCTGTTCAGTGCGAGACGCACCTTCCATTTGCGGGTCTGCACCAGCTTCTGCTCCCCATCCTTGCCGACGCCGATCGCCTTCCGCCACCGCAGAGGCGAGCGGTTGATGCTGCGTTTGGAGTGGTCGACGAGAGGGCTCCCGAGCCCTTTGTTATCGCGCTGGCGACCCTGCAGCTGCTGTCGGACGCCGCAGCCCGCGCCCCCTTGCTACTTATCGTTGAAGACGCCCACTAGTTGGACCGACCGACGGCGGACGTCTTGACCTTCGTTGCCCGCCGTCTCGAGGGCGATCCGGTCCTTATGCTTGTAGCGATTCGCGACGGCTACAAGAGTCCGCTCGATGCGGTCGGACTGCAGGAGTTGCGCGTCGATCGCCTTGATGAGGAATCGGCTGCGGATTTGCTTGACGCGCACAACCCTGACCTGCTTGCGGCTGTCCGAACTCGATTGCTCGAAGAGGCCGAGGGTAACCCACTGGCCTTAGTTGAGTTGCCGGCGGCTCTGAAAACCGACGACATTGCGGCGACGATGAACCCCCTATTGCTGCCGCTTACCGCTCGCTTAGAACGGGCCTTCTCGGCGCGCGCATCAGAGTTGCCCGATTCAACTCGTACCGCGTTACTGGTGGCCGCCGCGGACGATCAAGGGTTGTTAAGCGAAGTACTGGCCGCGACGAGTATCGTCGAAGGTCCAGAGCACGACGACGCAGTGCTCGCGCCGGCGATTGACGCCGGACTCGTCAAACTGGAAATGCCGTACCTTCGCTTTCACCATCCTCTCGTCAGGTCGGCCATCTATCAGTCTGCGAGCATCTCCGAACGTGGGGCGGCGCACACGGCGCTGGCTAAAGCGCTGACCCACGATCCCGACCGCCGGGCGTGGCACCTGGCTGCGGCCGCGACCGGACCAGACGAGAAAGTGGCGCTGGAACTTGACGAGGCGGCGGCCCGGGCGCAGCGGCGAGGGGCGACCGCCGTGGCGGTCGCGGCACTGGAAAGCGCAGCCCGGCTCAGCGACGACCCTGCTCGCCGGGGCAGCCGGCTGCTACGCGCGGCCGAGCTAGCCTTCGAGCTGGGGCGACTCGATATCATGCTCCCTCTATTTCAAGAGGCGGAGCGGCTCGAACTGGCTCCCCTTGAGAGAGGGCGGATGACGTGGATTCGGGAGATGATGGATCCTCGCGGCCTCGGTGACGTCGCGAGAGTACGTTCCTTAATAGACACCGCCGATCGTACTCGCGAGGAGGGGGATACTGATC
>Ga0209803_1000229_pt1 | contig 35895 bp, 32 predicted proteins | sample GraSoiAngelo_138_FD_185895 | JGI IMG/M metagenome (GOLD analysis project Ga0209803, IMG submission 185895) | Grasslands soil microbial communities from the Angelo Coastal Reserve, California, USA - 14_0929_09_40cm (SPAdes) (version 2) | ecosystem: Environmental > Terrestrial > Soil > Grasslands ...
GCCTGTTCAAGCCGGGCGCTAGGGGGTATTCTTTTCTCCACGGTGCAGTCCTCCTTTGGTGACTGTTAGCTTCTTCACCGCGGAGACTACACCGTTTCGTTTTTACAGCAACTCTGGGACGCGACCGTTCGGCTCGAACAAAGGCTGCAAGGACACAGCGAAGGCTGTCGCAAACGTTGCGGTCGACGCTGGCTGCAGCGGTACATGTCCCGTGTCAAGAAAGTGAGACAGTTTCCGGGGTGAAAAGATTCGAACCGCTAGGACAGTCGAAGTCCCGCCAGGCCGAGAGCGGAGTGCGGAAGGCGATCGCCTCGTGCGGGCGGACGTCGTTGTAGACGGTCTGGTGGCAGTCGACAGCGGCGGCGAGGGTAGCTCCGTCACCGATCTCATTGCGGTAGAGATACTCGTACTTGAGAGCCTGGAAGAAGCGCTCGATGACGCCGTTGGTCTGGGGCGAGCGGTGGCGGGTACGGACGTGGGTGAACTCGGGCCGGGAGGCGATGTAACGAGCGAAGGCGGCCGAGCGGAAGGCGGCGCCGTTGTCGGTGACGATGGCAATCGGCAGGACCTCCCCGGTCTCCGGATGCAGGCACTCCTCGAGCAGCGAGTGGCCGAGCCAGGTGTCGGCGTTCATGCGTGCCACCTCCAGGGCGGCGATGGCATCGACGGCGGTCTGGGTAGTGGTGACCGGGCAGGCCAGCGAGACCTTAGCGACGTAGTCGACCACGCCGCAGAGCCGCCAGATGCCGCCGCCGATCGTCTCGAACTCGCTGAAGTCGGACTGCCAGACGCGGCAGCGGCGCGTCGGCGGCTCGAGGAACACAGCGCGCCGGGCCCGAGCGAGCTGGCGTCTCTCTGCCTGGTAGCGCTGGGGCAGGAGGAGCCCACGCCTGGCCAAGGCACGCGCCACCGAGGACATCGAGACCTGGTAACCGTCGGCATGAAGGAGCGCCCAGAGCTTGCGATGGCCCCAAGCGGCAAAGGTAGCAGCATAGCCGGCGGCGACTGGCTCCAGGGCATCTACGACGGGAGCCGGCCAGCACCCTGGACGCGTTCTTACGGCGCTCTTCCAGCGGTACCAGCTCGCACGGGGGATGCCAAGCAGGGCGCAGAACCGCAGGACCGGGAGCGCTGCCTCGCTGCGGATCAGCTCGAGGTCCGCGAAGCCGGGTAGATCGCCCCTTTTTTCCGCCACACCCGGAGTTCTGCGTGCGCCTCACCGAGCGCGGCCTTGATCTCCTCCAGCTCAGACTCGAGCTCCGCCTCCCGGCTGGACTCCCCGCGCCGGCGGCCATTGGCCAGCGCTGCTGCACCACCTGCCAAGAACGCGTCCCGCCACTTCGCCAGCGTAACATCGGACACCCTGTGACGACGACCGATCTCGGCCACTGATCCCTCGCCGCGGAGCACGCTCAGCACGAGCGGCAGCTTCTGCTCAGTGGTCCACTTCAGTGGTTTTCCCATGCCTACTCTCTTTCGACACCAGCCTACCTCAAATCTCCGGCTGTCTCAGAAAGTCTGACACGGGACACTGGCTTTGGCCCGCAGGAGGACGCGGTGCTGAGAGAAAAGTCATTGAGAATCCTCAACCAATTGACTGACATGGGTGCGCTCGAGGTCTCCTATGACGACGCTTCGTACACCTTTTACCGAAGGTCCTCGCGGCCGCCGTAGATGTGCGGCAAGCCTTACGCTAGGGCGCTGTCTTTAGATTCTACACGCGCAGATGTGGCACCCCCACCTCTGCCGGGTGGTGCACTGTCTCCGTGTACTGACGTAGCACTTCTCGCGCCGGGCCCTCCGCCCGCATGCTACCGTGCTCCAGCCAGATCGCCCGTTCGCAGAAAGTGGATATCAGCTCCAAGCTGTGCGACACTACGATGATCGTCATGCCCGTCCGCTGGAATTCGTGCATCCGCTCCATGCACTTCTCTCTGAAGAAGGCATCACCGACCGACAATACCTCGTCTACCAACAGGACTTCGGGATTGCTGTGAATAGCAACCGCAAAGCCCAGCCGCATGTACATCCCGGAGGAATACCTTTTGACCGGAGTGTCGATGAACTCCCACAGCTCGGAGAACTCCACGATGTTATCAAAATGCTCGCGGATTTCGCGGCTCGGCATGCCAAGGATGGACGCGTTCAGATAAACGTTCTCGCGGCCTGTTAAATCGGGATGGAACCCAGCCCCCAGTTCGATCAGGGGCGAAACACGCCCAGCGACTCGAACCTCGCCTTCGCTAGGCGCCATGACGCCTGCGATCAATTTCAGGATGGTGCTTTTGCCGCTTCCATTGCGTCCGATTATTCCCAGGGTTTCGCCACGATCGAGAAAGAAGCTGATATCGCGAAGGGCGTAGAAGGGATCGGCCCATCCCTGACCTCGAAAGAGCGCCGGGACAAACTCCCGTAGCGTCTTCCCTTCCTGGAGTTGGAAGCGCTTACTTACGTGCCAGAACTCGATCTCGCGTTCGCTAAATGCGGTCTGCAAACGCCGGCTCCATTTTCTTGAATAGATAGTACCCCACGAGAAATGTTGCGACTGCTATGACCAAGCCGAGAAGTACCTTCTCCACTCCCGGATCCTCTCCGTGTAGCAAAACACGCCTGTATGCATTGATGAAGAGGGAATTCGGGTTGATTTCGTAGAGGAATCTGTATCGTGGTGGCACGATGTCGACCGTATAGAGCACCGGCGTCAGATAAAACCACATTGTGAGCACGACTCCAACGAGAAACCTCACATCATGGAAGAAAAGGTTCAGTGCGGCCAGCGGGTACGCTAGGCCGAGAGTGAAAATCAAATGGATAGAGAACAGAACCGGCAGCCACCACGCGGTCAATTCGGGCGGGTCGCCGTAGTAAACCATCAAGCCCATGAGAATGAGAATGCCGAAGCCCAAATCCACCAGTTTAGTTAGTACCGCCGCCGTCGGAAGGACCTCTCTGGGAAAGTAAACCTTCGTGACAAGACTCGAGGCGCCTACTACGCTTTCTGTGCCGGAGGCGATCGCGCTTGAGAAGAAGATCCACGGAATCAATCCTACGAACAAGAAGAGAGGGTACGGCGTACCCTCGCTGGAGAACCGCAGGATTGTGGAGAAAACGAACGTCATGATCAACATTTGGCTGAGCGGATTGACAAAAGCCCAAGCGTAGCCCAGCACAGACTGCTTGTACTGACCGCGCAGATGCCTGACCGTCATGTGCCAGAGCAGCTCTCGCCTTCGCCAAAAGCCTATGAGATGTGCGCCGACATCGTTCACGCCGAAGGTATGTCGCAAGGGATGTCTGGTTGCGATTTGGAGATGAGTCACGGCTTCCCTTCTGACCATGCTACTAATGACTAACGCGTAAGCGTCCCTCAGCGTTTCACCAATGTTAGCCATCGCGAGGTGGGGCCGCAACTTCTTTGAGACTACGGGCCTTATCGCTTCGAACCATTGCAGACTGCGGTTCCTCCATAGAGAACGAGAGGTTTGCTCGGCGCGTTGTAAAGTGTCGGAAGGCGGCGTTCGGCTACAATTGCCAGTAGCCTAAGTGGATCTATGCCTAATCAGGTAATTTGGTTGTCCAAACCAGAGGTCATCTGTGCGACGTAGCAGAGCATCAAGGCTCGTCCGCAGGCTGTTAATCGGTGCCTATTTCGTCGTGCAGCCAGTTCTGAAACCAGCTTTACGCGCCACTGTTGGCCGAAACGAACGTCTCTGGCGGAGGCTGGAGTCGGTTCGCGACCGGCTGGTGAGTGGGTCGAGCCTTCCTGCTGGACTGGACGCACCACTTCACCGTCGATTGTATACAGGCATATTTCTCATTGTTGGCACGCCAGTACGGTGGATGCTCAAAAACACAGTCGGCCGGAACCGCCGCCTGTGGCGGCAAATACGCGGCATTCACAAACTCATGATTGATGGCGCCCCCGGCGAGACTTGGTCACCGGACCCGGCACTGCGGATTTCTCAGCGGGGCATACGCCGCCAGCCATTCGGCGTAAACTTGGCTGGCTACCTCACTTCGGAGAAGGGGACCGGAGAGGCCGCGCGCTCGGCCGCAGCGATACTACAGGCCGCCGAGGTGCCGCTCGCGCTCAACAATCTGATCGATTCGGGGTCAGCAAACCTCGAGATGCCCACACAAGCGCTAACGAACGCAAATCCCTACGCTTTCAACCTCGTGTACGTCAACGGCGATCAGGCCGCAAACTTCGCCTTTCATAAAGGCAGGCCGTACTTTGAAGGGCGCTATAACATCGGAGCTTGGAACTGGGAGCTTACGAGCTTCCCCGAGGAATGGATGCCACGCTTTCAGTACTTCGACGAGATCTGGGCCCCGACCAGCTTCACGCGTGACGCCCTGCTGCGCAACTCGCCCATCCCCGTGGCGACGGTCCCATACGCGGTAATGCCACCGGCACCAACCATTCTTCCTCGCTCCCACTTTGGGTTGCCAGAAGACGAGTTTGTCTTCCTTTTTATGTTCGACTATCACAGCGTCCTTGAACGCAAGAACCCGCTCGGTCTAATCGAGGCGTTCAAGCGTGCGTTCACGCCCAGCAAGGCAGCAACGCTTGTCATCAAGTCCTCCCACGCCGACAAGGGGACAATCCGCATGCTGCGTGAGACGGCGCACGACGCAAGGATCATCGTCACAGACGAAGTTCTTAGCCGCGGCCAGATAGGCGCGCTGTATCACCTCTGCGACTGCTACGTTTCGCTGCATCGCTCCGAGGGTTTCGGGCTAACGCCCGCAGAGGCTATGGCGATGGGCAAGCCCGTCATCGCGACCGGCTATGGCGGAAACACAGATTTCATGACGGACGACAACAGCTATCTTGTAAGATACAAACTGATTGAACTCGACCGCGATTACCCTCCGTACGAAAAAGGATGGGTCTGGGCTGATCCAGACGTCGACCATGCGGCCGAACTGATGCGTTCCGTTTACAACGACCGCGCGCACGCGGAGGCCGTCGGGAAGACGGCCGCTGCCGATATTTCGCGACTACTCGGCATCGAGACAGTCGGTAGAGCCATGCGTGAACGCCTCAAAGCAATAGCAAACCAGATAGGCATAGCGATGCCGCAGGCAGGAATAGCAGGCGCCGAGGCGCGATCACTACGGAGAAGGGAAGCAATATGACAAAGAAGGCGCTGATCACAGGCATCACTGGCCAGGATGGCTCTTACCTCGCGGACTTACTTCTAGAGAAGGGCTACGAGGTTCATGGGCTGATCCGTCGCACTTCAACCTCGGATCTCAGCCGAATAAGGCACATCCAGGACCGCATTAAGCTTGTCCCAGGCGATCTGATGGACCAGCATTCGCTGACAACCGCTGTCCACGAGATTCAGCCGGACGAGGTCTATAACCTTGCGGCGCAATCGTTTGTCGCTGCCTCCTGGTCGCAGCCGGTCTTGACCGGCGAATTGACCGGGATGGGCGTCACCCGGATGCTGGAGGCGGTCCGTTTAGCGAAGCCGGACGCGAGGTTTTATCAAGCCTCGTCCTCTGAGATGTTCGGCAAAGTGAAGCAGTCGCCGCAAAACGAGAACACTCCCTTCTACCCGCGAAGTCCCTACGGCGTCGCCAAGGTTTACGGTCACTCGATCACAGTCAACTATCGCGAGTCCTACGGGCTCTTTGCCAGTGCGGGGATCCTTTTCAACCACGAGTCGCCTCGCCGAGGGCTTGAGTTCGTCACCCGGAAAGTAACAAACGCGGTCGCCCGGATCAAACTTGGGAAACAGAATGAGCTGCGGATGGGCAATCTTGACCCACATCGCGACTGGGGTTTTGCCGGCGACTACGTTGAAGTGATGTGGCTTATGCTTCAGCAGGAAGAACCGGACGACTATGTTGTTGGTTCAGGAAAGGCCACTTCCGTCCGGGATCTGGTTGAGCTGGCCTTCCGATACGCCGGACTGGATATGGAAAAGCATCTCGTGATTGATCAGAGCTTCTTTCGTCCCGCGGAAGTGGATAGGCTGCTGGCGGACAGTAGCAAGGCAAAGAGTAAGCTCGGCTGGGAGCCAAAGGTAAGCTTTGAAGAACTCATCGAAATGATGGTCCACGCCGATCTGGAGCTCGAGGCCGCCAGCGCTGATCGCGGTGGCGAAAGTCTTAATAGAGCGACCCGGGTCGCCCCGCCGTCAGGCTGAAGCCATCGACAAGGTGCTAGTCCTATCGCGACCGACTAGGACGCTGAACGATCTTTGCGACTGGCTCACCGCTGAGCGGCCGCTTCCGGGGCCACCATGGCCCCTGAACGCAGTCCTGCTCACGCTGATCACCGTCGCGCCGCTTCCCCTGGCCGCTCTCGTTCTGAACGATGCGACGCTGCTCTTTTGGCTCCTTCTGATCACAGACCTTGTATTGCTCTTTGTCGTTGCGCTGGCGACGTTCCGCACGCCGGCTTTGTTCATCGCCGTCATCATCATGTGGTTTGCTCTCCAACGCATCGTCGTCGCCCTGCTGGCCCCGCACATCAGTGCCGATCTTGTCCGGCTGCTCCTTACGTATAAAGAGGGCTTTTACCTCATACTTGTCGCGGCCGGCGCTATCAGCGTGGCGGTCCGTCACCTGCGCGGCGAACGAGCGCTTCCAATTCTGTTCGCGGCAGACGCCATCGCCCTGGCGTTTCTTGGTTGGTTAGCCCTGGTCTTTATGAGCGACCCACAGACATCTTCGCCCGAGCTAACGTATCTCAGGCGGTTCGCTGCTCCGCTGCTCCTCTACGTCGGCGGCAGGCTGCTCATCTCACGGCGTGATCAGTTGTTAGACTGCATGCGCCTGTTCGTCGCGATCGCGGTCGGGGTAGCCGCCTTCGGGCTTGTGGAACGTTTCGCTCTCGACTTGTCGTTTTGGCGTGATACCGTTGACGCCACGACTTTCTATGGAAAGCAGGTGGAGTCTGGCCTCCTACCCCAAAACTGGACCGTAATCTACAGGGGCGTCCCGGATGGAATCTTTATCGCCTTACCGCTTCAAGAGCCCGTCCGCCGCCTCGTCTCGACATACCTGGAGCCGACTACGCTGAGCAGTCTGCTCGCGCTGGCGCTGCTGCTGCTTGTGCTTGTGCCGGACCTAGCATGGAACAGAGCCAGCCCGCTTCAAAAAACTGTTGTACTCTCCGCAATTGTCGCCTTGGGAGTCGCCGCTATGGCGACGCTCAGCCGTGGAGGCATGGTCACCTTCATCGCCGCCACCGGGTTCGTGCTCGCTGTGCGCTGGGCTCGCAGCCCCGGCTGGACGGTGAGCGTGCCCCTCCCTTTCCTGCTTGCCCCTCTGCTCGTGTTGATGGGGTTGGGCGCGGTGCTCACGTCGTTCGATAACGTTCCAGCCGAGGGTACCGTTCGGGACGTACTGGCAACGCGGGCAATTTCTGGACTTTCGGACGAACCCCAATCTGCGGACACGCCCCCGCCGCCGGCAAGCGCTGATACACCCCTGCAGGAGATCGGCGTCCACCCACCGGGCAGCACCGCAGATGCTGCGTCAAAACATTTGCGTGGGCTCACCAGTGGCCTCGAAGAGATGCTCACAAAACCACTTGGTCGCGGCCTTGGCGCAACCGGCAACTGGAGCCGCACACCCGGCTCAACCAGCGAGAGCACGGTCGGCGTCATCGCCGCGCAACTTGGAATGGCCGGGTTCGCTCTGTACTCTGGCTTCTTCGCTTCCGTCATAATCGGCCTTACGGCCGCTGCCTGGAATCGGCGCGGCATCTGGTCCGACATTCCCCTGGTGCTCGCAGGGGCGATGCTGGGCTTGTTCATCGTCTCGTGCGTCTCGGAATCCGCCGCTGGCATCCTCGGCAACGCCTTCTATCTTCTCTTCGCCGGCTGGGCGCTCTCCATTACGAGCGCTGCCTCTAACAGACTGCGCCTTCGGCTGCTGCCGGAGCGCACGGACGACCTAGCGGCCGGTAGCGCCGAGCCCTCCTCTTGAGTTGACGCATCGCTCGCATCCAACCACACTAGGGCATCAGCAGGCCGGCGCCCGCGTTCACCCTCAAAGGATTCCATTGCCGAATTTGGAACCGTTTGTAAGCATAGTTATCCTCAACTGGAACGGCCTTGAGGACACGCGGGAGTGCCTTCAGAGCCTTCGGCGCATCGGATACTCAAACCGACGCATTGTCGTAGTCGATAACGGCTCCGCGGCGCGTGAGGCGGCGGCGCTCCGGGATGAGTTTGGCGATGTCTCGGATGTAATCGAAAACGAAACTAATCTTGGTTTCGCTGCCGGTGCCAATCTGGGCATTCGGCACGCACTCAAAAGTGGAGCGGAGTACGTACTCTTGCTTAACAATGACACTACCGTCGAGCCGACGTTCCTGACCGCGCTGGTCGAGGCCGCCGAGTCCCGCGGTGATGGAGCGGCTTTTTGCCCAAAAACCTATTTCTACGCGCAGCCCGACATGATCTACTCCACCGGCGGCACCGTCAGCATCTGGACTGCTACTGCCAGGCAGATCGGCCGTGGCCAGCGGGACTCCGGGCAGTTCGACCGCGTTGCGACTCGCGACTACGCGGACGGCGTATGCATGTTGATACCGCGCCGGGCGCTCGAAACCATTGGCCTCCTCGACGAGGACTACTTCGCCTATTGGGAGGAGACGGATTGGTGCACGCGCGCCCGCGCCGGGGGATTCCGCTGCTACTACATCCCGGACGCAAGGATCTGGCACAAGGCCGCTCGCGTTCAATCGCCCACCAACCAGTACTATTTTCTGTATCGCCGCAATGCGTTAATGTTCGTGCGGAAGCGCGGGACACCGCTTCATCGAGTAGTTGCTCTCCTCGTGCATATATTCTTTTACGGCCCGCGTTATTTCTTGACTCACCCGAGCAAGATAGGGAGAGTCCCGGCGGAGCTGAAGGCGCTGCTCTCGCACGCCAGTAACCAGCAACCGCGAAGGCCGTTTTTGTAAACAAAGCATGGCCACCACGGTTACGGTTACGAGCAAGCGCGAACATACGGCGACAGACGCCGGAAGAGATGGCTCACTGAAAGGGCTTGTGCTCAGCGGCGGCAAAGGCAGCCGCCTGCGTCCCTTCACCTACACGAACGCGAAGCAACTTGTGCCTATCGCCAACAAACCCGTGATCTTCTACACGATTGAGCAACTCGTTGAGGCTGGCATCACCGAGATTGGCATAGTCGTCGGCGATACGGGTGACCAAGTGGCCGCGGCGATCGGCGATGGCTCGCAATTCGGCGCCAGGACGACCTTTATCCAACAACATGCTCCATTGGGTATTGCCCATGCCGTCGCGACTGCGCGCGATTTCCTGGGCGACTCGCCGTTCGTGCTATACCTCGGCGACAACTTCGTGATGGGCGGGATTCAGTCGTACGTTGACAAATTCACGGCCAACGGCAGTTGTTCGCAAATCCTGCTCCATCCCGTAGCAAACCCAGAGGCTTTCGGCATCGCTGAGATGTCCGCAGGGCGGGTGACTCGAATAGTCGAGAAGCCCCGGAACGCCCAGAGCAATCTTGCGGTCGTCGGGATATACATGTTCGATCGATCCGTCCACGATGTCATCGGCGGACTTTCGCCTTCGTGGCGTGGTGAGCTCGAAATTACCGACGCGATTCAGGGCCTGATTGATCGCGGCTTCGCCGTTGACGCCGAGGTCATGAACCGCTACTGGATTGATACAGGCAAGATGGACGACATGCTTAACGCCAACCGGATGGTATTGAGCGCGATGGAGCCGCGCTGCGACGGATCTATCGACGACAAATCCCAGATCCACGCACCCGTCGTCATCGAGAGTGGTGCTACGGTTGAGGATAGCGTATTGCGAGGACCTCTGGTAATCGGCCGTGACACTGCCATTGTTAACTCATACGTCGGACCCAATACCTCCATCGACGCGCGCTGCCGAATTGTCGGCTGCCGTATCGAAGACAGTATCGTCATGGAAGACAGCCGCCTCGAGCGCCTCCACTGGCCTGTGGCCAAAAGCATGATCGGCCGGTTTGTGGAGCTCCACGGCGGCCATAACCTCTACAGCCTCACGCTCGGCGACTACAGCCGCATCGAGATGCCGGACGGATAGACTCATGACGACATATCTCATCACCGGCGGGAGCGGTTTTATCGGCAGCAACTTCATCCTCCGGCTGCTAAGAGAACACGCTGATGCCCGCGTCATCAATCTGGATAAGCTCACGTATGCCGGGAACCCAGCGAACCTTCGCGACATAGACGGTGACGAGCGCTACCGGTTTGTCCGAGGCGACATCTGCGACGGCCAGCCAGTTCACGACCTCATGCAAGCGGCTGATTACGTCGTCCATTTCGCGGCCGAGACGCATGTGGATCGCTCGCTAATGGAGCCCGGCTCGTTCATCCAGACCGACGTCTTTGGCACCTACACCCTTCTGGAGGCGGCGCGCCAGAGCGGGCGCCTCCGCCGTTTCCTCCACATCTCAACCGATGAGGTATACGGCGAGGTGTCGTCGGCTGATACGCCGTCAGTTGAGACGGACCCCCTCAACCCACGCAGCCCCTACGCTGCGAGCAAGGCAGGCGGCGAGATGCAGTGCCGCGCCTATATCGAGACGTACGGCCTCCCAACTATCATCGCCCGGCCGGCGAACAACGTGGGGCCGCGCCAGCACATCGAGAAGTTCGTACCGCTTTGCATAACTAACGCTCTGTACGATCAGCCCATCCCGATCTATGGCGACGGTCAGCAGGTACGCGACCGTCTTTTTGTGGACGACCATTGCGAAGCGCTTGATCTGCTCCTGCACAAAGGCGAGCCGGCTGAGGGGTACAACATCGGTGCCGGCAACCAGCGCCCGAATCTGATTGTCGCCGAGTTGATTCTTGACCTGCTCGACAAGCCGCGTTCGCTTATCTGTTTCGTCGAGGATCGCACGGGCCATGACCGCGGCTACTACCTCGATTCTTCTAAGATCCAAGCGCTCGGCTGGACTCCAAAACACGACTTCCAGCACACGCTAGAGCGGACGGTGGAGTGGTATCTTCAGAACCGCTGGTGGTGGGAGGCCGTGCGCGACGGCCAGTTTGAAGAGTACTATCGAGAACAGTATGGCCACCGTCTGGCGGACGCGAGACCATATTCCGCGCGCGGAGCGAGCCGGTGATCGATGGCGTACGAATAAAGAAACTGACGCCTCATGCCGACGAGCGCGGCTATCTCATGGAGCTGCTTCGCAACGACGACGACATCTTCACGACTTTCGGGCAGTGCTATGTAACTTTGAACTACCCGGGCGTCATTCGCGCCTGGCACTACCATAAGAAGCAGGAAGACTTCTTCGTGGTCGTCAAAGGCATGTGCAAAGTCGGCCTCTATGACATGCGCGAAGGTTCTCCCACCCGGGGCCTGGCGGAAGCCCACTACCTCGGGGACAACAACAACATCGTTCTGCGAATTCCAGTCGGTGTTGCTCATGGCTACAGGACCATCGGCGTCGAGGCCTCTTTGCTGGTGAACTTTCCCACTCAGCTGTACGATCCGGCCGAGCCGGACGAGTTCCGGGTGCCCTGGGACTCCCCGGATATCCCCTTCAATTGGGAGATCGAATACAAATAGGAATGAGGCTCTTCGGTGCCTGCCATCGCGACGCTGTCTTGACTCCAACCGCGAGCGGCTGTCAGTTCGATAGCGATCACATTCCGAAACGGCAAGCATGCGCATCCTGATTACCGGCGGGCTGGGTCAGCTCGGCCGCGCCCTGCACACTGTCCTCAAGGAAGAGCACATCGCGGCCCCAGGACGCTCGGAACTCGATGTAACCGACCGCCAACAGGTACGAGAGGCGATGGAACGATGGCAGCCGGATGCGGTCATCCATGCCGCTGCCTGGACCGACACGGCTGGTTGCGAGGACGATCCCGCCCGGGCGGCGCGCGAAAACGGCGAAGCGCCCGGCCTCGTGGCGAAAGCCTGTCGGGAGATCGGCGCTGTTATGGTCTATATAAGCAGCAATGAGGTTTTCGACGGCGACAAGCCTACCCCTTATCTTGAAGACGACGCTGCCAACCCGATCAATTCTTATGGGCGCTCCAAGCTCGAGGGCGAATTGCGCGTTCGCGCGGTGCTCGAACGCTATTGCATAGTACGCACCTCCTGGCTTTATGGCCCGGGCCGCGTCAGCTTTCCGGAAAAGATCTTGACGGCCGCGAGCGAGCAGGCGTCCCTTAGGCTCGTCACCGACGAAATCGCCTCGCCCACATGGACCCTTGACCTTGCCCAGGCCATCGCAAGCCTTTTACGAAAGGACGCGCTCGGCATATTCCACCTCACAAACGACGGGTACTGCTCGCGGAAGGAATGGGCAGAGGAGGTCCTCCGCTTGGCCGCCGAGAACGTTCCGGTTGAGCCTACCACTCAGTCGGAGTTCGGCGCGCCCTTCCGCAAACCCCCGTTCTCAGCGCTGGCTAACGTGAACGCGAAGACGCTGGGTATTACGATGCGTCTCTGGCGGGAGGCGCTCGCCGAGCATCTGCAGGCGGCCGTTGCTCAGGGGACGCGTTCATGACGCGAAAAGAGTCAGAGTCTGAGATGCGTGCCGCCGCGGCAGCTCCAGGTGCCTACGCGCCGCCGGCCGCTGCCCGAAGCTCGCAGAATCAAACTCAAAGGCTCCTCCGCGAGGAAATCGATATTGAGATCGCCTCATCTGATGTAGAAGCGCTACCTGTCGATGGTTACTCCGGCATCGCCCCGGATGTTGAATGCGGCCCAACTCCAGTGGCCAAGCGCGGAATAGATATCGTTGCCGGCGGCCTTATGATCGGCGTCCTCTGGCCTATATGGGCGCTCGCCGCTGTCCTCATCAAGCTCGATTCGCCCGGCCCCGTCTTCGTGCGCCAGAAGCGCATCGGCTTAAACGGTGCCGAGTTTCGCTTCCTCAAGTTCCGCACGATGCACCATGTCAAGAAACAGAGCGACATCCTCGACCGCCTCCCCCTGGGCGACCTCACCCGCCGCCTTCTCAGCCCTCGCGGTCGCCCCCGCAACGCCACGGCCGTCGGTTGGGCACTGCGCAAGACGACGGTCGACGAGCTGCCCCAGCTCCTGAACGTCGTGAAAGGCGACATGAGCCTCGTCGGTCCTCGGCCGGATATGCCGCAGATCGTCGCCGCCTGGCCCGAGGAATTCCGCCAGCGCCACAAAGTCAGTCCCGGCATGACCGGCCTTGCGCAGGTAAACGGCCGCTCGGACATCACACACTACGAAAAGGTCCGGTATGACCTGGCTTATGTCCGTCATCACCCTATCGCGCGCGACCTGAAGATCCTCGTCAAGACCATCAGTCTCGTCATCAGCAAGAAGGGCGCCCGCTAGCAGGGACGCTCGACCCCGTTCGTGCTGCGCCTGTCGAAGCATCCGTTCCCCCTCCCATCCTTCTTCCTCCTGGCTCCTTGATCCTGCTCGTATGCGAATCATCTTCCTCACCTTCCAGTTCCCGTATCCACCTATTAGCGGCGCCGCGATCAAGACCCTGAGCCTCCTCGAACATCTACGCGCCAGCCACGAGGTTCATCTCCTGTCGCTTCGACGCGGCCCCCTCAGCCCAGTGCAGGAAGAGTGGGCCGCCAATCTCGACGGACTTCGGACAGTCGAACTGAATAAACCGCGCAACGCCTGGAGCCTTCTGAGCAGCTACGTCGCCCGCGTCCCACTTAGAATCGAACGCAACCGAAGCGGCCGAATGGCCCGCGCGGTCGAGGCTCAACTTAACGCTCTCCGACCAGACGTGCTGTTCGTCGATGGCCTGTCCATGGCCCAGTATGTCCCTGATCGGCTCCGGCGACGGGGCATTCTACACGAGCACAACGCGGAATACGTGATCTGGCAACGCCAGAGCGAGATCGAGTCCGGCCCGCGGCGCTGGGTTGCCTCCAGCGAGGCAGCCCGCTTGTGCCGCTACGAGGCGTCGGTTGTCCGTCAGTTCGATACGGTCTTCGCCGTTTCAGATGATGACCGCCGGATGCTCATTGAACTGGGTGCCGAGCCGGGCCGAGTGGGTGTCCTGCCCAACATCCCCGACCGTACTTTGCTTGACAAGGCGGCTCCATCCCTCGCGGACACGGGACCAGTCATCATCTACTTCGGCACACTGAGCTGGCAACCAAACATCGAGGGTCTCGAGCGAACACTGACTTCGATATTTCCCGGAGTCCGGCGGCACGTACCGGACGCTCGTCTGATCGTCGCCGGTGTCGGTGCATCGCGAACGCTCGCCGAGCGCGTGGCTGCAACTGATGGCGCGGAGTTCCGCGGTCGAGTGGATGACCCGGAAACGCTGTACCGCAGCGCCCGCGTCCTCATCGACGCAACTCGCAGCGGCGGTGGTACCCGCCTGAAGGTGTTGAACGCCTTCGCCCGTGGCATCCCCGTCGTCGCGACCACCCTCGCCGCGCAAGGTCTCGAGGTCGTCCCGGGGAAGCACCTGCTCGTCGCAGACAGGGAAACGGAGATTATCGACGCTGTTGTCTTGCTTCTGCGCGATGGCGACCGATGGCAAGCCATTAGCGAGAGTGCGCGCACCCTTGTCCGCAAACGCTATGTCGCCGAGATAGCCTATCGCCCGCTGGACGAAGCGCTCGCCCGTATTTCCGCCGACGGCTCATGAATTCGACGAATACGGTCGACGTGCTCGGTGTTTGCTTCCACAACCTCAGTCGCTTGGAAGCCGCCAATGCGATCGCCTCATTGGCACAGACCGGACATCAAGCGTACGTCGTCAAGCCCTACTCGGAATTCATGCCGCGCGCGGCCGGAGACTCGGAAATTCGCCAACTCCTCAACGGCGCCGCCCTCTGTCTGCCTGACGGCATCGGGATCCTCTGGGCAGCGCACTACCGGTCGCTTCGCGGCGGCAGACTTCGTGCTCTGTGGCAGTTGCCACTATCGCTCGCGTCCATCGCGCTCAATCCGTCCTCGATTAAACGACCTCTCGCCGAGAACATGGCCGGAGTAGACCTCACCTGGCGGATGCTGACCGCGCTGGAAGAGGCCGGCGCCACCGTTTTTCTTCTCGGCGGCACCGAAGCCGAACTGCGCGGCGCCCGGGAGAAAATCGTGGCGCGCTTCCCGAGTCTGCGTGTGGTTGGCGCGCATCGTGGCTACTTTGATGCCATGGGCAGCGATAACGATGCCGTAATCGCTGAAATCAACGCTTCCGCTCCGCAGGCCCTGCTCGTCGCGATGGGGTTTCCCTCACAGGAACGCTGGATCGCCGCTAATCTATCAAGACTCAAGGTAAATGTAGCTATCGCCGAAGGGGGGTCGTTTTCCTTTATCTCGGGTATGACCCGCAGGGCTCCTTTGTGGATGCGTCGCGCCGGCCTCGAGTGGCTATTTCGACTGCTTCGCCAGCCGTGGCGCCTTCGCCGGCAGCTTGCTCTGCCCGCGTTCGTCTGGCTCGTCTTGAAGGAACGCCTGCAACGGGCCGGCGTTTGCTATTGACTCATCTCATCGGCGATTCGTTCATCCTTTTCGAAACCCGAGCCGGGCGGTCAGGCTTTTCCAGGCGTCGAGATAATGCTCGACATCGGCAGGGCGCACGACTAGCGCCTCAGCGATGCTGCCGCCGGAGACCTGGTGATACCAGTACAGCGTAGCGGCCAGCGAAGCGATGTACGCGATGGAGGAGGCGATTGCCGCTCCCTCCACGCCGATTGATGGAATAAGCGCGAAGTCGAGCACAAGAGTCAGGCCTAGCGCGATAAAGGTCGCGTAGGTGTTGTAAATGATCCGTCCTTGGCTGAACAGGTAGCTACCCAATACGCGCGTCGCGCAGGCGGCGATGATGCCCGGCATAAGCAAGATAAGCGGGATTTGGGCAGCGCTGAACTCATCGCCGAAGAGGACGTCGATCGCCAGCGGCGAGACGGCAACCAAAGCGATTGCTGCGATCACGCTTGCCAGGACAGTATTTCGGCAGGCCAGTGGCGTCATCTCCGCCGCCCGCTCCCGCTCCATTTCGGTAAGACGTGGCATTAGCACGAGCGCCACAGATGAGGAGAGCCACCAAACGCTCTCGCTCAGGCCTACGGCGACGGCATAGTGGCCGACACCGGCGCGAGATACGAACGCGGCGACCAGAAACTGGTCCAGCCGGTAGTTGAAGAGCTGTGCCAGGTTTGCCACCTGCCCCTGGGCGCCATATCGGATCTGGTCGCGCAGGACTGCCCAGCGCGGATGCAATGCGCGTCGCACATCGATTCGTTTGAAGCCGACCAGGAAGAGCGCAACGATATCGGCTAGTAGGAACGACGCCACCCACCCGGCCAGAGCGCTAAACACATCCAGCTCGTCCAGCACGTACAGGACTCCAACGACCGCGACACCAATAAGCCCCTGAGCGACGGCTACCCCGCTGAGAGCGCCGAAGCGGCTGCTGCCATGGAGGAACGAGGTTAGCAGTACGTAGCCCACGACAGACGGCAGGGCGACCGCGTAGAGCCAGTAGGACCGGCCCGAAACGAAAAGGTCCGGCTCGAGGATGATGCCATAGGCCACCAGGAAAGCCCAGGCCACCAGCGATGAAGCCCCGAGCACGAAAATGCTGCCCGAAAGCAATTCGTCGTATGAGTAAGCCCCCTTGTTGAGAAAGTAGATGTTGCCCAGCCCGACACCCACGTTCGCGATCGCGCCGGCCACGAGTACGGCGACGAAAAACAGAGAGTACGTGCCCAGTCCTTCGTCCCCCAGTCCGCGCGCAAGCACCACTCTCAAGCAGAAGGCCAGCCCGTAGATCGCGATCTGCGCAATGAAGACGACGTTGATGCTGAAAAGCAGGCCCCTGCGCGCACCCGCCACGGGCTGTTGTTCGACCTGAGCGTCCGACGGGATCGGATCAGGGGTCTGAAGCGTCAAGACTTAAACCGTAACTCTATTCGTGTGGTCAGGTAGAATGGAACCATCCGTCGGGGTGTAGCTCAGTCAGGCTAGAGCGCACGGTTCGGGACCGTGAGGTCGGCGGTTCGAATCCGCCCACCCCGACCACCGTTGCGGCGCTGCCGATCTCGATTCATCTCCCCGTCGTATTACGTTGATAACATGTTTTCCTATTCGAACGCAGATAGCTCCACTGAGTTGCCTTTCGTCGCGGCAAGCTCGGGCTGGCGTCTTCGGACTCCGCTCAGGCTAGTCTGTGGTTACAGACCGGTAACAATGTGCCAAAGCATGGCGTCTTACGACAGAAGCCGGGGAACCAACAATATTTCTTGGCGTTATAAACATGATGTAACCAACAGCGTATTGCAGTGACTAAAACCCATCGCTAAAATGCGGCGCGAAATCCAAGAAGAGGGACACACAGAAGATGGTTTTTCAGACAGAAGATAGAGCGAGAGCAAAGAAACAGCACGCCGAGCAAGCCATACAGCTTGCCCTCCAGGGACAATGGAGTGAGGCTGCCCAGCTCAACCGGGAGATTGTCGAGTCATTCCCGACGGACGTAGATGCCTTCAACCGTCTCGGCAAGGCCATGACCGAGCTGGGACGGTACGGCGAGGCGCGGGGCGCCTACATGAAGGCTCTTGAGATCGACCAGCTGAATTCAATCGCTCGCAAGAATTTAACACGGCTCGCCACCCTCAGCGAGGAGGAAGCTGCCCCCCGTCCGGCCAGTCAGAAGCTTTCTCCCCAAATGTTCATCGAAGAGACAGGCAAGACCGGTATTACGGTGCTCGTGCGGCCAAACATGGACATCGCCGCGCGGATGACCGCCGGCGATCAGGTGAACTTAGCGCGCCAGAACGGGTCGCTCGTCATCCAGAGCATGGCTGGAGAATACGTCGGCGAGGTCGAACCGCGGCTGAGCCAGCGCCTGACGAAACTCATGGATGGCGGCAACGAATACATCGCCGCCATCTCCGGGCTCGACGAGAACGAGGTGAGGCTCTTCATTCGTGAGACGTTTCAGCATAGCTCTCAAACCGGGAAACTCTCCTTCCCACCTACCGTGACCGAGACGTTCCGTCCCTATGTTAAAGGGCGTCTTCTTCGTCGCGACGTCGACGACGACGAAGGCTACTTTGAGGACAGCGAGGACGAGTGGGCAGCGGGCGATGACAGTGAAGAGTCTGACGGCACTATCCGCGAATTCCAGCTCAGTCCCGATGAGGCTCCTATTGCGGTCGAAGACGCTGACGACCACGAAGACGAATAGCTGATTTTTCACCAGCAACTGATATCATCGCCCGAGTGAGCGAAGGCCAGGACTCCGGTCGGCTCTACCCTGCTGAATGGCAGCGCGGTCCCCGCTATAGCGGCGCCTACACCTTCGCGCGCTGTCCTGTGACTCGAGACCTATGGCTGGCGGATGTCGCCGTCATCGGCGTGCCGATGGACATGGCCGTGCTCTATCGCAGCGGTGCCCGCTTCGGCCCGCGTGCTATCCGGGACGCGTCGGGACAGCTTCGTCCCCATCACTGGGAGGCCGACAAGCTCGAGCCACCCTTCGACGCACTCCGCGTCATCGACTACGGCGACCTGGACGTTTTCCCCGGGTACATCGAGCAGACAGTTGCGCACCTGCAGTCTCAGCTTGCCCCCGTCTTCGACGCCGGCGTCTTTCCCGTCATTTTAGGCGGCGACCACTCGACGACTCTTCCAGTGCTTCGCGCCTGCTCCCTGAAGCACGGACGTCTATCGCTCGTCCACTTCGACGCCCATCCGGACTTCTGGCCGCCCTCCGACAGCAAAAGGCCTGTCCATCACGGCACTGTCTTTCGCATTGCCGTTGAAGAAGGCCTGATTGATCCCGCCGCGTCGGTCCAGATCGGTATTCGCGGCTCAGTTTCGGCCGGTATTCTAGACGAAGTCCGCGCGGCTGGCTTCAACGTCATCACCTGCGATGAGTTCTCCCGTCAAGGGGTCGAGTCTACGGTGCGAAGGATTCAGGAAGTAGTTCGCCACCCTGTCTATGTGTCTCTCGATATCGACTGTGTCGATCCCGCTTTCGCGCCGGGAACCGGCACACCGGAAGTGGCCGGCATGACGAGCCGCGAGATCGTCGAACTCGTTCGCGGCCTTCGCGGTATAAACCTGGTCGCCTTCGACATCGTAGAAGTGGCGCCCGCCTACGACTCCGCCGAGATAACCGCACTGCTCGCCGCCAACCTCGTTTACGAGTTCCTCCTCATCCTTGCCCAACGCGGGTAAGAACTCCTACACGGCCCGCCCGCCTAAGACCTGTCACCTATCACCTGGCACCCAATGCCTAAGCCCCCGGTGCCACTTCCCCCTTAGACTTTGCGCCCGCCTCCGCTATCCTGATACCGAGAAGATCGCCATGCTCTCGAGCGAGCACCGCGTCACCCGAGTCCTGAATGGGGCCCTCAATCAATTGTCTGCCAAGAATATTCAAGGCCAAATCAATCAAGATTTTCTCGACTTCTTGAGCACGGCGACTGCCCAAATTGCCGCTTTTTCCGAAAAGCAATCAAGCCTTAAGCGCACATCAATAAGGCTCCCACCGTCGGGTTTGATTCGCCGCCATCAGCGCGGGTTTGCTGACCCCCCGCTCGTTCGCTACGATTCCTCGTGAATGAGTGAAGGACCTCTAGTCGCAGTCCCGCACTGGCGCGCGCCCACCTGGGAGCGCACCAAGTTCTACTACGATGCGCTAGAAGCGGGTGGCGCCCGCTACGTCGTCGTGGAAGACGAAGACCTTCCCGTCGGCGCCCGCGGCCTGCTCCTGACCGGCGGTGTGGATGTCGACCCGCACCTCTATGGGGAAAAGCGAAACCCGCTGACCGATCGGCCGAATCGCAAGCGCGACGCCCATGAACTGCGACTGCTGCGCCAGGCCCTGGAGCACGACGTACCCGTCCTCTGCATCTGCCGCGGTCATGAGCTGCTAAATGTGGCCATGGGCGGTTCACTCATGCAGCACATCGAGAGCAACGAGCACCGCTGGCACGAGAATGGCACCTCGAATTGGCATGACGTAGTTATCGACGGCTCCAGCCGCCTGTCCGATGTTTATGGGCCGGACCGCACCCTTCGCGTGAACTCGCGCCACCATCAGGGGGTGACAGAAGGAAGGCTCGCCCCATCGCTGCAATCGACCGCACATTCTTCAGATGGTTTCGTGGAAGCGATGGAAAGCACGGAGCATCGCTGGGTCATGGGTATCCAGTGGCACCCAGAGCGCAGCGAAATGCATCCAGACTCCCTCGCCCTGTTCCGGGCGTTCGCTGAAGCATGCGGGTAGTGGGTTTCCCGGGTCGTCTTCGTCCACAAAATCGTCGGTAGATCCTAGTACGATCCTGTCCGGCCAGGGGTTCCCCTATCCTATAATGGGTTCGTCGTCCACGATGCTGATGGTTCAGCGCTCAACTAAGCATCCCATTCTTCTCCTTCTTCGCCCATCGTTCTAGATGTTTGCCCATCTGCATACCCACACCGAGTTCTCTCTTCTGGATGGACTGTCACGCATACCACAGCTCATGGACCGTGCGGTGGAACTGGGTCAGCAGGCCATCGGCCTTACCGACCACGGAGTGCTCTACGGCGCAGTGCAGTTCTACAAAGAAGCCAAGGTGCGCGGCATCAAGCCAATCATCGGCATCGAGGCCTACGTCGCCCAGGGTTCTCGCCACTCGCGCGAACCTCAGGACAAGCAACCCTACCACCTGACGCTGCTCGCAAAGAACAACGCCGGGTATGCCAATCTCCTCGCCCTCTCCACGAAGTCACACCTCGAGGGCTACTATTACAAGCCCCGCATAGACGGCGAGCTGCTTGAGCAGCACCGCGATGGTCTGATCGCGCTCTCTGGATGCGCCACGAGTGAGATATCGCGGCACCTTCTCGACGGCCGCTTCGATGCGGCCGTGAACACTGCCCGCTACTATCAGCAGCTCTTCGGCGGTGACTATTACATCGAGCTTCAGGAACACGGCATCACCGAGCACGAGCCGCTGAGCAGGGGGCTCCTACGCCTGGCCGAAGAGACCGGCATCGCTGTAGTTGCGACCAACGACCTACACTACGTAAAGCCCGAAGACGCTCCCTTTCAGGACGTTCTCCTCTGCATCGGGACGAACTCGACTGTCCAGCAGGACGACCGCATGAAGATGTCCGGAGACCCCGCCTGTTATTACCTGAAGTCCGAAGATGAGATGCGCGCGCTCTTTCCCAACCACCCCGAGGCGATCGATAACGCCGGGCGCATCGCGGAGATGTGCGACCTGACCCTGGAGTTCGGTAGAGTGCAACTGCCGAAAGCCGACGTCCCGCCCGGCTTAAGCGCCGACGAACATCTTTCGCGCCTCTGCCTCGAAGGTCTCGCCCGCCGGTATCCGGGCGAAGCTAACGACGCGCGGCGCCGGCTTGACTACGAGCTCGAGGTGGTCCGGCAGACTGGCTTCGCCGACTACATTCTCGTCGTCCACGATTTCTCCCAGTACGCTCGTGAGCGCGGCATCCTCATGGCTGTGCGTGGCTCCGCTGCCGCCTCGATCATTCTCTACGTCCTTGGCGTAACCGACATCAACCCGCTGGAACACTGGCTGGTCTTCGAACGATTCCTCAACGTCGAACGACGAGAGATGCCGGACGTAGACCTGGACTTCGCCGAAGACCGCCGGGACGAGATGATCCGCTACGCCGCCGAGAAATACGGACAGGATCGCGTGGCCCAGATAATTACGTTTGGCACCCTCGGGGCTAAAGCTTCTATTAGAGATGTCGGGCGGGCGCTCGGAATGAGCTACGCGGATGTAGATCGAGTCGCGCGCCTCGTGCCCACGATGCCGGCCTCTTTCGGCGCGATGACCATCGAGAAGGCGTTCGAGGAGAGCCCGGACTTCAAGGAGTTGTACGGAGCGGACGAGCAGATCGCGAAATTGATCGATACCGCCCGCGAACTCGAGGGTGTTGCCCGCCACGCCAGCACCCACGCGGCAGGAGTAGTGATTGCTCCCGAACCGCTGGTCAATTTCCTGCCTCTTCAGCGTCCCTCCTCCGGTGACCCGAACTCTCTACCCACTACGCAGTTCGGTATGTGGGATGTGGCGGAGTTGGGACTGCTAAAGATGGATTTCTTGGGCCTCACCAATCTCACGATCCTCGGCACTGCCGTCCAGGTCATCGAGCAGGTCCATGGAGCAAAGCTCGATGTATCACACCTCCCCGATGGAGACGCCAGGACCTACGATATGCTCGCCCGCGGCGAGACCTTCGGCGTCTTCCAGCTTGAGTCAGGCGGCATGACTCGCTACGTCCAGGAGCTTCGCCCCACCTCCATCAAAGACCTCGCCGCGATGGTCGCTCTCTACCGCCCGGGCCCCATGCAGCACATCCCGACGTACATTCGGGCCAAGCACGGGCTGGAAGCAATCCACTATCCGCATCCCGACCTCGCCGACATTCTCGATGAGACCTATGGAGTCATCGTTTATCAAGACCAGGTGCTCCTCATCGCGCAAAAGTTTGCCGGCTACTCGCTAGGGCAGGCCGATGTGATGCGGAAGGCGATGGGCAAGAAGGTTCGCGCCATGATGCGCGCCGAAGAGGAGCGCTTCCTGAACGGCGCGGCAGCCAAGGGATATGCAGCGGAGGAAGCAAAGCAGATATACGATCTAATCGAGCCGTTCGCGGGTTACGCCTTCAACAAGGCCCATGCCGTATCGTACGGAACAATCGCCTACCAGACGGCGTACCTCAAGGCGAACTACCCGGCTGAGTACATGACCGCTGTGATGATGATGGCGGGCGGTCAGCAACGCGTCGCCGAGGCGTACGCCGAATGCGTGCGCGCGGGTATCCCTGTCCAGCCGCCTGACGTGAACCACAGCGCCACAAACTTCTCTCTAGAGAGCGCCGAAGACGGCACGCAGCCGATTCGTTTCGGTCTCGCCTGCGTAAAGAACGTCGGGCAGGGCATCGCAGAGGGCATTATCGAAGCGCGAGCGCAGGGTGGGCCGTTCCTGACTATTCAGGACTTGTTCGAACGGGTGGATACCCGCCACCTGAACAAGCGCGCGCTGGAAAGCCTGGTCAAAGCCGGCGCCTTCGATAAGCTGGCAGAGCGCGCCGCCCTCCTGGCAAACCTCGACCGCCTGATTGGGTACGCCCAAAGAGAACAGAAGCAACGTGAATCAGGGCAGACGTCACTCTTTGCACTAATGGCGGGCGATGGTCCCTCGATTCAGGGGCCGGAGCTAGAGCCGGCCCCAGAAGCGACCCAACAACAGAAGCTGACCTGGGAGAAGGAGCTGCTGGGCATATACCTCTCGGAGCATCCTTTCGCCCGCGTCGCTCAGGAGCTGCGCGGTATCCTGACTTGCGGCCTCGTCGAAATCAACGCCGACTTTTCGGGTCGGGACCTCGTTGTCGGGGGCGTCGTTTCGGGGATGCGTTCTCTCAGTACCCGCGACGGTCGGGCGTTTCTTGCGGCAGAGATCGAGGATATAACCGGTAGCGTCGAGGTGACCGTCTGGCCCGAGACATGGGAACAAACCCGAGACATCTGGCGGGCGGGCAATATCGTCGTTGTCAACGTCCGTGTCAAGGCGCGCGACGATCGTCTTCAACTCTCAGTCCAGAAGGCATCGCCTTACGGCGATCCATCTTTCGACCCTAACGACCTGCTCACTACCAATGGCCCGTCAAATGCCGTTCCGCGCCGCCGCAACGGTAATCCGAAAAACCATAACCCTACAGCAAACGGTCACTCCGCCAAAGAGCCACCAGGATCCGCATCTGCTCCATCCACTGGCCCGTCGGCCCTCAGCATCGTGCTGGAGGAGACTGACGACGAAGACGGAGACCACGAACGGCTGCGCGCGCTTCTCGCGACAATCGGCGACTACTCGGGCGAGGCCGAAGCACGCCTCGCGATTCGCCAGCGCGACGGCGCAGAAGTCGTGATGGAACTGCCGTCAGTGCGTGCCTGCCCGGAGCTTACACAGTTGTTAGGAGATATAGTCGGTCCCTGGGGAGCCGTAGCCGAATAACAGGAGCCCGCCACCGAACTCAGCAGCTCCGGTGATTCCAGGCCCGCCATGCGCTGAACCCCCACGCGTGGCAGGCGCTATTGCTGCGGGCTAGCTTTTGGCTGGGGCCGCCTCGGCTTTGGCCGCCTTCTGGAAGTGAGGGATGACCTCCTCACCCATCAGCTTTATCGTCTGCATCACCTTGTCGTGGGGGATCCGGCCTACCTGCACCATTACGATCAGCTGATCGCAGCCCGCGTCAACGTATTTCTGGACGGCGTCGCGGACCCGCTCGGGTCTGCCAATGCAGAGCGTCCCCGAGTCCCATTGCTCCTGGAAGCGAAACGCCCCATCCGGGTCCTGCTTCAGCCGCTCTTCCGCCATCTGGGCGAGGCTCACGTAGTACTGGTACGAAGATGGCGCGTCTGCCTTCTTGGCCCACGGTACGAATAGGATGCCGATCGCTTCCTGGAAGAACTCCGCGGCGGGCTTGCCGAACTCGAGCGCCTCTTCATCCGTCGGTGCTACGCAGGCGAAGCTGGTGGCCGCGAACTGATTGTTCACGAAATCGCCGACCGGCTGTGCGTCACTGATTGCGTCGCGATAGATAGAGAGGGAGGCTTCGAGCACACCGGGTGCGATGAATCCGAACGATAGAGCGCCGAGTCCCTTCGACCCTGCAATGCGGAAGCTATCCGGCTGTGTACAAGCCATCCAGAGCGGCGGATGGGGCTTTTGAATGGGCTTCGGCAGCACCATGCGCGGGGGCACGACGAAGTAGTCGCCTTCCCAAGCAAACGTCTCGTTCGTCCACATCTTCGGGATCATTTGGATTGCCTCTTCCCACATCGCCCGCGAATCCGCCGGGTCTATCCCGAACCCGCCCAACTCCTGCTCCGTGATCGACCGTCCGGTCCCCAGCTCCAGCCGCCCATCCGAGACTATATCCAGCGCGGCCGCCCGCTCGGCTACTCGAATCGGATGGTTGAAGGGGTTCGGCAGTAGCGCCACGCCCTGCCCGATGCGGATGTTCTTCGTACGCTGGCTCGCAGCCGCCAGGAACACCTCGGGCGCCGAAGAGTGCGAGTACTCCACGAGGAAATGGTGCTCAACCTCCCAGACGTAGTCGAACCCCACCTTGTCCGCCAGCTCGATCTGGTCGAGCGCATCGTGGTAGGTCTTGTGCTCCTGGTTCTCGACCCAGGGCTTCTGCTGCTGGAGCTCGTAGATCAGTCCGAATTTCATTGAGCGGCCTCCTCACTGGACTGGGGGTTCAGGTTTAACATTACATACTGACTGGTCAGTTATCTACCACGGTGGCTTCACGCTGTCAATCAGTCATTTCATCTCTAAAGAAACCCAGGCGGCACCTCATGCCCCAGCAGCGCCCGCCCAGCTGCCTCAAAGCTGGACGGTCCGACCATAACGTGTTGCGTGAGGGCATGGATGTCCCGAAACCGCCGCTGCAGCCGGCTGCTCTCGTAGATCGACGACCCGCCCCCCAGGTTGTACGCGACATCGACCGCGCGCACGGATCCCTGAACTGCCTGCGATGCCGCCAGCCGCAGGAGCGCGCGCTGTTCGATCGCCGGTTCCTCGCCTCGCTCAAGCGTGGACCACATCGCCCCGACCGACTCCAGCAGGAACGCGCGCCCGGAGCGCAGCGCTGCCTCCCCCTCCGCGATCGCCACCTGCGCGACGTTCCACTCCGTTAGCGGCTTGCGCCGTCCCATCGGGGTCTTGTTCGGCGCGATGTCGCGAATCTCATCGATTGCTGCACGGCCGATGCCCAGCGCCACTGCTGCCACTGAAACGGCGAGTAAGCCTATCAGCGAGAATCCGTAAAGCACGCCCGACTGCGCCGGCCGCCCCGCCAGCGAGAACGAGTAATCGGTGGGCACATAGGCGTCGTTCACAGCAATGTCGTGGCTTCCCGTGCCTCGCAGCCCGGAAACGTGCCAGGTATCGATGATCTCGATGGCCGTCGCCGGGAAGAGCATCATCCGCACATCCGGTACATCGCTTCCCTGAACGAGGGACGCGCATGCGAGCCAATGGCTGTGCTCGCAGCCGCTGGCGAATGACCACGTCCCGTTCACGCGATATCCACCATTCTCCGGAACAGCCGTGCCGCGTGGCGCCACGACGCCACCGGTGATTACGCCCGGACGGTAGATTTCGCGGGCGACCTGCTGAGGGAGGTAAGCGCTGATCAGGCCCGTTGTGGCGCCGATCATTGCGATCCACCCCGTCGACCCGTCCGCCTTCGAGAGCTCTTCCAATACGCGCACGCCGATCGCGACGTCCACCTCGCCCCCGCCGAACACGCGTGGGACGAACATGTGAAACACGCCGGCCGATACAAGCTCACCAACGACTGCCTTCGGCACCCGGCGTTCGCGCTCGGCTTCGTCTGCGTGATCGGCGATCAGTGGCGCAAGCCGGCGCGCCGCTTCCAGCAACCGCGAGCCCTCCACTTGGTGTGCCCGCTCGATCGTGCGCATTCGTCCCGAAACGCGCTCTACTGCGCGGACATGCTGCTCAGGACTCGCTGGTCGGCGCCGTAGCCGCTGGGAGGTCCCGCCTGGAAGCCGCCGTCCACCGGGAGGGCGACGCCCGTGATGAATGACGCCTCGTCCGACGCCAGGAACGCCACCGCCTGCCCCACCTCTTCCGGCTCGCCCACACGGCCGACGGGGTGAGCCCTGGCCATCCGTTCCCAGAGTTCCTCCGGTGTTGCGCCCATCGCCTGCGCCCGCTGAAGGAACGGGTCGAGGATCGGCGTACGGATCACCCCCGGACACACGCAGTTCACCCGAATCCCCATTGCGCCCCACTCCACAGCGAGAGACTTCGTGAGCAGGACTACGCCTCCTTTTGAGGCACAGTACGGCGAAAGCATCGCAGTGCCGATCAGGCCGGCATCCGAGGCGGTGCTTACAATGGCGCCGCTGCCGTTCTTGAGCATCTCCGGAATCGCGTGCTTGCAGCCGAGGAAGACGCCCTTGAGGTTGATGTCGATGAGCCGGTCCCACTCACTTTCCGGGACCTGTGTCACCGGCATGCCGTAACCTATCCCGGCGTTGTTGTAGAGAATGTCGAGCCGGGCCCAGCGCGCCACGGTTTGCGAGATCATATTTTTCACGTCGGCTTCTACGGACACGTCTACCTTGATCGATTCCGCTTCCCCTCCCGTATCAACGATCTGCCGCGCTACCGACTCAGCGCCGTCGGCGTTGACATCCGCGCACATCACCTTTGCTCCCTCGCGCGCGAACACCAGTGCCGTCGCCTTCCCGATTCCGGAAGCCGCCCCTGTGATGATCGAAACCTTGTCTTTGAGCTTCATCTCGTTTCTCCTATGATTGTTGACCGTTGTTCCGGGCGATACGAGTGGCTGCCTATTCGAGGCCTATTCGTTGACTACGCGCCCACGGGTACTTTCGAGAGGAACTGCGCGACCTCCTCGACCACTTCGTCCGCCTCCTCCCAGAAGAAACAGTGGCCCGTCCCCTGCACGACCCGTACACGTGATCCCGGTACCCGTGAATGGAGAATCTCTGCGTTCTCCACGGGCACCAGGATGTCGCGATCGCCGTGAATAATTAGCGCTGGCGATTTGATCTGCGGCAGGCGGTCGTACGTATCCATCGCCTGAATGGCGGCGAATTGAAGGCCGAAAGTCTCCATCGGCGTCGGCGTCGCGATTCCGAGTTCCAGGATCCGCCTGAGGAAGTCCGCCCGCTCATCCTTGAATTCCGGCGTCACCGTAATCTCCCAGAATCGCTCTATCCTCTCTTCCACCGGCAGCTGCATGATCTGCCCGAACTGCGCCAGTGTTTGCGCCGGCACCGGGACACTGTGGGCGGGCCCGCACGTCGTGCAGCCCAACACTAGGCCTTGCACGCGCTCCGGATGGTTAAGCGCCAGCTCCTGAGCGATCATCCCGCCCATCGATATACCGAACACGTGCGCCTGGTCGAGCCCGATGGCTTCCATTAGCCCGGCTGCGTCGTCCGCCATCTGCCGGATCGTATAGCCACCCACCGGCTTATCGGTGCCCCCCGTTCCGCGGTTCGAGAAGCGGATCGTTCGGAAGTGCGCTTGCAACTGTTCGAGGAGCGGCTCACCCCATGACGATGCCTGCCCGCCGAGACCCATGATCAGAAGTAGAGGCGGCCCGGAGCCCTCCTCGTAATACTCGATGTTGAGGTCACCAGCTTTCGTCATCGCCATGAAGGACGCTCCTTGTCTCTGCGCGCTCTAAACACCTATTGGGGCCCTCGTGAGGAACTCCACAACGGCCGCTGACGACTCCTCCGGAAACTCCCATGTGAACACGTGGCCGGCGCCGGGCAGGACGCGAAGCTCAGCGCCCGGTATGCGGCCCTTCAGCACCCGAGCGTTCGGGACCGGCACAAGGACGTCGCGATCGCCGTGCAGGACCAGCGTCGGTGCATTTATCCGGGGCAGGCGGTCGAAGCTGTCGAACGCCTGTATCGCAGCCATCTGTCCGATGGAAGTCTCGATAGGCGTGGGGTTGATTAGGCTGGTTTGCAACCTCTCTTCCAGAACGTCGCGATGCGACTCAATGAATTCCGGCGTGGCAATGGCCGGCCAAGCTCGGCGGACCTGCTCCTCCCGCGACAGTCCCGGCTGTGGCGTGAGCAGCGCAATTACCTCCGGCGCAGCCGGTACAGCCCCGCCGTCCCCATGAGAATGCGACCCACCCGCGCACGTAGTGCACCCTAGCACTAGGCGTTCCACTCGGTGCGGGTGATTGAGCGCCAGCTCCTGCGCGATCATCCCACCCATCGAGACGCCTAGGACATGCGCCTTATCAATGCTGAGCGCGCTCAGAAGACCCGCCGCGTCGTCTGCTAGGTCGCGTAAGCTGATATCGCCGGTCAGGCGATCGCTCGTCCCGGTACCGCGATGAGAGTATCGGATGAGCTGAAAATGCGAGTGAAGCAGCCGTACGAACGGCTCGTTCCAGCCCGACGCTTGGGCCGTGAAACCGGAGATCAGCAGAAGCGGGGGCCCGCTGCCCTCAAGGTAGTGCTCGATGTTGGCGTCGGCGACTCGGGCCATCGGCATGGGGCGCTCCTTTCGCTGAAGGGGCCGCTGGCGCCTGCACGATACCGTAACTTTTACGCGCACGTCAAGGAAGAAGCAGTGATCCCACCGTTCCGAGCCCGCGGGGCGAGGCCAAGCGGTACCGGGGCGGAGGCGAGAGCCTGCCCTGAGTGGGTGGGGTTGGTGTGGGAGGAAACGAAGGGAATCTCCGCCCCGCAGCTTCCCGGGGAACGCCCTTCCTAGCTCCTGGCTCCAACTCCTTACAATCCTCCCATGACAAACGAGACGTGGATCATCGCGGCCGTGCGAGTGGCCGGCTCTCTTCCCGTGTTTCGCAGGCCGCTGTCCGGCGCCTCCATGGCTATCTTTGTCGATCGCGGCGATCGTTTCCTGCGCGACTGGATCGTGTGGCGCTTCCTGACGCCCCGGTACTGATCGGCTTGACAAGGGCTCTGATGGGTAGGGCCTTGTGTTAATCTTTGGCGCGTCATGACCCTTGAGTATGGCATCAACCTCTGGCCCCACCAATGGCAAGACGTCTCTCGCATCGAGGAGCTGGGATACGAGTCCGCCTGGACGAGCGAGCATATCTTCTTCTACTTCCCTACTTACGATGCGCTTACTTCGCTCGCGGCGATGGCCGCGCGTACTAGCCGCATCCGTTTGGGCACGGCCGTGCTTCTTTTGCCGCTGCGCCCGGCGGCGCTGGCGGCGAAAGAGATCGCCTCCGTTGACAATATTTCCGGCGGACGGGTTATCCTCGGCGCCGGCATCGGCGGCGAGTACCCGAAAGAGTTCGAGGCGGTAGGCGTGCCTCCGCGGGAGCGCGGAGCCCGCGCCGATGAAGCCTTGCGTGTCCTCAAGCTGTTATACACGCACGACAATGTCCAGTTCGAAGGCCGCTTCACGAGGCTCGACGGCGTGACTCTGATGCCAAAGCCTGTGCAACCTGGCGGACCGCCTATCTGGGTAGCCGGACGCTCCGAGGCAGCGATGAGACGCGCCGGGCGCCTCGGCGACGGCTATCTTCCCTACTTGTTCTCGCCCGAGCGGTTTCGCGATGGGTTGGCCAAAGCACGCGAGTACGCCGAGAAGGCAGGTCGCGACCCCAGCTCCATCACCGGCGCGATCTACCAGTTCATATGCCTTGCGGACAGCTACGATGAAGCGAAAAGCATCTCAGCCGCCGATCTCTCACGCCGATATAATCAGCCCTTCGAGAAGATCGTCGACCGCTACGTTGTCATGGGCAACGCGGACGACTGCGCCGCACGGCTCGCCGACTTCGCCGAGGCCGGCGTCGAGCACTTCATCCTCGTCCCCATCGTTCCGGCGCCGGCCGACTTCATGGCGCACGTCGAGGCTTATGCCGCGGAAGTGCTCCCGAAAATGCGGGCCTGAGCGGTCTACCTACCTTCTCGAGTTGTAAAACTCGGCCTGCCATCGCTGGTCCATGAAGTCCTCGGCGTGCCAGCGGCTCTTAAGGACTGCGACCTCGCCTCCCGGGAGGATTTCCCGCGGCTGTCATCGAAGGACGCCAATGCTCTGAAGCCTAGCTTCTGGCAAAGCAATCAGGCCGAGACTAGCTCGGCCCGGAATATTTCTGCGGCGGTTTGGGCTAGTCGCGCGTGCCGGCCTCCACCGGTCTTGCGTGCGGGGTTTCGAAAGACGTAATTGGCGATGATGGGGGGACGATCAGAGACTCATCCGGCCCCATATCAGCCTCGCGTGGCCAGATCCGGCCGTATTGGGCCTTCCTACCGATCATCCAGAAGACCGTGCGGTACAGATGAGCGAGAGACCCAAGCTCGTTGACAAGGGACGGTTTATTGGTAGCTGTGGATAATCGCATGACAACCGCCTCCCAGCGGCACCCGCGTCCCCAGGGAGATGTACCAATGCTAACGGCCCCTCGCTCTCGGTCAACCCCCTTTTCCACAAGGTGTAGAGCAACCTGACGGTTTCCGAAACGCCTACAAAAATCGGGCTATAATACGGTTCGTTCGTCCATGTACAAACTCCTCGCGCTCGATCTCGATGGGACTCTTCTTAACAGCGGGCTTCGGGTGTCCGAGGCTAATGGCGAGGCAGTCCGGGCGGCGATGGAGCGCGGAGTGCAGGTGGTCCTTGCCACGGCCCGCTTCTACGGCATCGCGCTCCGCACGGCATCCCGCCTTGGTGTAGAAACGCCGCTGATATGCAGCAATGGAGCTCTCGTCAAGGGACCGACCGACGGCCGTGAGTTGATCCATCTCTATCTGGATCCCGATCTGGCCCGCGAGGTGACCACGCTCGGCGACGAGCAGGGCTGGGAAATGTTCACGACCATCGAAGATCTGACCTATATGCAGATGCGACCCGGCATCATTCCGGAACGTCTGCCCGGTGGCCTGAAGATCGCTGAGCGCCAGTCGGATCACCTGCACGAAGGACCGCCCACCTGCGTGCTCGTCTTCGGGGAGGATGCGGTCAACGAGATCTTGAGCCGGTTCCTCCCCGCCTATAATGGCCGAGCCCGTTTCTCGATCAACCGGCCGACGAATAGCGCGCATTACGTGATACTCACACATCCCGATGCGGAAAAGATGCGCGCGCTCGACGTTGTGCTCAAGGAGCTGGGCGTGCCTCCCGATGAGGCGATCGCGATCGGCGATTCGGAGTCCGACATCGGGATGTTCAGCCTGGCCGGCCTCGGGATTGCGATGCGAAACGCGCCCGATGAAGTGCAGCGTGCTGCCCTTCATGTCGCCCCTTCGAACGATGACGATGGCGTCGCCTGGGCGATCCGCAAGTTCCTGCTGTAACATGAGTGCGGAATGGCCATACTCGCCTTGCTGGTGGTGATCGGGACCACGATTGTCGCCGTCCGCCTCTTTCGCAACGGCGCGCGCGAAGCCCAAGCCGGCACAACTCCAGCCGCAAAGGCTCCAACCGTTGCAGAGTCGCGGGTCCCGGGCCGGCGTCGCCGATCTGCCGCGGCAGGGACCTCGGCGGTTCCTTCGCCATCGGCTGGCGATCGGTGGCCGGGCGGGCGCTGCCCCGCCTGCGGCAATGAGGTCCCTGCCGGCGCCAAATTCTGCGGCGAGTGTGGGAACCGGCTGGTGAGCTAGCAGTCTTAGCCGCGCGCCCGAGCGTTTGGTCGTCCCTCGACTATCCGTTGGCGCTTTCTGGTCGTTTTCCGAAAAATTTCCGTTTTAGGGGCGTCTTTGCGTTGGGACGCGCCCTAAATGTTTGGTCGTTTTGCGTTTGGTCGTTCTTTGTCTGTCACAGTCATTCAAATCCGTCAGGCGCGCTCTCTTTTTGGGCAACGCTCAACCGAGTTCAGGATAGCGTAAAGAAGCTGGATCTCTAAGAGGGAAATGGCACCTCTCCTAGAGAGCCGCGTCTCGCCGAGGGATTCCTGACCGACCCAAATTTGTCGCGCGCGTGTAACTATACACAGACTAAGGGAGTCTTTAATCCTGCAATGAGTAGTGGATTTGCCACAGCCAGGTGCTTGCATTGCGGCTCCTATACCGAAGGCGGGCAGTTTTGCGCTGACTGCGTGGAGCGCCAGCGCGCCGAGGAGAAGGCGCGGGCCGAGCGCGTCGCGCAGAGCGTCGCCGACCGGCCTGCGGCGGCGTCGGCATCCTCACCCGCTGGGGCGCTGTGTCCTTCCTGCGGCAGGTTCGCCTCGCCCGACGCGAAGTTCTGCGGGTACTGCCGCTATCAGTTCCGGGCGTATCAACCGGGTGCCGGCGAGCTAGCGTACGCTGGGTTCTGGATTCGCTTTCTTGCGTGGTTCATCGACGGTGTGATCCTTGGCGGTGTGAACGTCGTGATCAGCCTAGGAGTGGCCAACCCCTTCAGCGCGTTTGTCCTCGAGATCATTCTTGGAGCGATCTATCACATTGCGTTCTGGATCGGGCAAGGTGCGACGCCGGGCAAGATGGCGGTTGGGATCAAGGTGGTGATGGCGAACGGAGAGCCAATCGAGTTTGGCGCGGCCGTGCTGCGTTACTTCGGGTACTGGCTCAGCGGTCTGATCCTGGGCATCGGCTACTTGATGATCGCCTTCAGCGCGGAAAAGCGTGGCCTGCACGATAACATCGCAGGCACGGTCGTAATCAAGACGCGCTAGGGCGGACTGCGCGCAACTGCCGTTCACACCCCGCTGAACCGCCAGATTCCCTCCACGGCGGGCAGGCCTTCGCGAAGATACGGATTCCGCGAGCAGGTATGGTCCTCGCTCAGAATGACTGCGCGGCGGAGCGAGCCCGCGCCCCTACAGTCTGGACACCCATTCTGCTTGCACGATCCGATAGACCTCGGCGAGAGCGAGGCCCGTGGCTTCCGCCAACCGTTTGCAGGCCTCGTATTCGGGGGCGATGGTTGGGGGCTCGCCCGCAAGGCGCTTGACTTTGACGGACGCCGGGCCCAGGGACGATTCGAACTCCAGAAGCTCGCGTTCAGCCTCCCAGCGGTGCACCGGCCTGACTCGAACGCCGAGGGTCGACGTCTCGCGGAGGAGGAGCCGTGCAATCTCCTCTTCCTGGGCCTCGCCGCAGATGACCGAGAGCGCTACGCCCGGGCGACCCTTTTTCATCTGAATCGACGTGAACCAGACGTCCGCGGCGCCGGCATGGAGCAGCTTATCGCGGGCGTAGCCGAGCATTTCGCCGGTCATATCGTCGATGTTGGTCTCGATGAGCACCATCTGGCGAACGCCGCGCTCAGTTCGCTCGCCGAGCCAGATGCGGAGGACGTTCGGCCGCCCTTCGATCTCGCGAGAGCCGGCGCCGTAGCCGGCGCGCTCGAGCGTCATCGCGGGCCGCTCGAAGCGCCCGACTATCGTTAGGATAGCGGCGCCCGTAGGTGTGACGAGCTCTCCTGAAGCGCCGTCCGCGGGCCGAAGCGGCGCGTTAGCCCGCGAGAGGAGCTCGAGGGTCGCGGGGGCGGGCACCGGCAGCTTGCCGTGCGGCCCATCGACGGCGCCGGCGCCGGCAGGGAGGGGGGATGCGAACACTTCGTGAACGTCGAGAAGGCGCAGGCCGGCCAGAGTCCCCATCACGTCAACGATGGCGTCGACAGCACCCACATCGTGGAGATGCACGGCCTCTACCGTCTCGCCGTGGACCTTGGCTTCCGCCTCAGCCAGCCGCTGGAAAATCCGGGCGGCCTTCTCCCGATCCTCATGAGGCAGGCTGGACTGGTCGATGATGCCGAGTACGTCGCCGAGCGTACGTGGAGCAGGTGCGCCGGCAACCTCGACGACGGCCTGAGTGGCGGCAAGGCCGGAGCGGGTGACTCTCGTTGCGGAGAGGTTATAGCCGTCGAGGCGGAGCTTCGCCAGCTCACCTCGCAGATCGCCGACGGACACGCCGCAATCGATAATGGCGCCGAGGAGCATGTCGCCGCTTACGCCGGAGAAGCAGTCGAGATACGCGAGACGCCCCATGGCGATCGAGGGTCAGCCCTCGGTTGTGCTCCACGACTGACGGTTGATGACGGCGGCGAGGTAGCCGGCGCCGAAGCCGTTATCGATGTTAACCACGGCAACGCCGGCTGCGCAGGCGTTCAGCATCGCCAGAAGCGGCGCCAAGCCGCGGAAGCTGGCGCCGTAGCCAATCGACGTTGGCACTGCAATGACGGGCGCCGAGACGAGGCCGGCGACGACGCTGGGGAGGGCGCCTTCCATGCCGGCCACTACGACGAGGGCCTTCGCTGCGCGCAGCCGTTCGAGCTTGTCGAGGAGCCGGTGAAGGCCGGCGACACCCACATCGAACATGCGGTCCACGGCGCTGCCCATCAGCTCCGCCGTGACTGCGGCTTCCTCCGCGACCGGGACGTCGGATGTGCCGGCGCAGCAGACGGCCACGCCGGGCCGGCGGGGCTCCTTGCTGCGGTCGAGCGTCACGGCGCGCGCGGGCGCATGGTAAACGGCGTCCGGCAGGCGTTCCTTGATCGCGCGATACATCTCGATGCCCGCGCGGGTGACGAGCAGCCGGTCGCCGCTCGCGACGAGCCTCTCAGCGATGGCCGCCACTTGCTCAGGCGTCTTGCCCTCGCCGAGAACGACCTCGGGGAAGCCCTTGCGCAAGGCGCGGTGATGATCCAGCGAGGCGAAGCCCAGGTCTTCGTAGGGAAGGTGTCGCAGGCGCTCGAGTCCTTCGTCGACAGGCAGATAGCCGTCGCGGATCGCCTCCAGCAGCTCTTTCAGCCTCGTCTCGTCGATTCTTGAACTCCTTGCCCGCGGACCGGGCGCTACCAATGCTATACGAGAGCTGTCACAGCGAGAAGTAGAGCACGATGAAAGTGCCCGCGATGAGCCGGTATACGACAAATGGCATCAGGGTACCCGTCTGGAGAAGGCGTAGGAGGGCGTAGCATCGCCAGCCATTCGCTCCAGAAGAAAGCGATGACAGCGGCGGTAGTGCCGAGGTGGAGCGCCACGTCGAAAGTAAGGTCATCGGCAAACTTCCAGCCGAACAGCTCGCGGGCGACGATGAGGTGGCCGGAGGAGGAGAAGGGCAGGAATCCCGTCAGACCCTGAATGACGCCAAGCGCGATGGCGCGCAGGATGTCCTCCATCCACCGGCCAGCATACGGTCCTCTGTCTCGCCGCGTCTATCATGGTCTGGTGAATAGATGGACGCCTCTAGTAATCGCCTGGGCTGCGGCGCTGGCCGGTTTTGCGCTGCTGAGCATCCTTGCCGTTTTCAATGATAAGTTCCCGGGCGACGTGTGGCTGGCGCACCGCACTCAGGAGCTTGACATCCCTGGCTTTGCGCATACCGTCGATTGGGCGGCGGACACCGCAGACCTTCCGGAGGTCGTTATTGTATGCGCCGCGGCTGTTGCCCTTCTGTTGCTGGCGCGGGATATAGCAG
>Ga0209803_1000231_pt1 | contig 35809 bp, 20 predicted proteins | sample GraSoiAngelo_138_FD_185895 | JGI IMG/M metagenome (GOLD analysis project Ga0209803, IMG submission 185895) | Grasslands soil microbial communities from the Angelo Coastal Reserve, California, USA - 14_0929_09_40cm (SPAdes) (version 2) | ecosystem: Environmental > Terrestrial > Soil > Grasslands ...
TCGCGTGTTGATCGTGCCTTGGGACAACGATCACTTCATCCGATATTGCAGCGATCCGATCAATACCGGCGGCACCAGCTACGAGGTCAGCTCGATTTATGACAGGTAGCCGCTACGGACTTGTGGTCGGCTCGATGACTCACGACGCCTGGAAGACCGGAGTGAATTACCGCGGCTCCGACGGCAAGCTGAACACCTTCACTGTCTACGGTGGCGCCTCCTCGAAGGTGACGCGGGACACGATGCCGCACGGCTCAGTATCGGAACCACCGTTGCTTCGACACCTGTTTGTGGGCTACTACGATGACTGGCGCACCGGGACAGAAGAATTTGCGGCGATGCACGCAAATCCCAGAGGCTTCCGAGCAGGGCGCCACTAGTGCATACGGGAAATTCCTAGGTGAAGCGACTATAACGGCGCTTGCCTCCGGATTCGGCTTGCTCGAACCTGATGCAAGCCGGTCAATGCCGAACCGGTAGGCAACAAGGACAGAGTATTGGGTCGCCTCCGGTGCCGGTCCCTTGCCTCAAAGAAGGCAGGCGCGAGTCTGTCCGGCGTGTGTATGCGATGGATCGTGGGCTGCTTTTTTACCTTGGCTAGGTGATGGAGCTTTTCTCTTCCAGATTCTCGCGAGAGGCGGTTTAACTTTAACTAGTAAGCTCTCTCTCGATTTGTTCCAGAGTTTTGCCCTTGGTTTCAGGAACTCGCGCTAGCACGAAGAGAAATCCGGCGAGGCAGATTCCCGCATAAGTCCAGAAGGTCCCGGAGGAACCCAGAGCCCGATTGAGGATCGGGAAGGTGAGGGTCAAGAGGAATGAAGCGATCCAGAGAGAGGAGACAGCTATGGAAACCGCTATGCCCCGTACGCGATTCGGAAAGATTTCTGAGATGAGCACCCAAGTCACGGGAGCCAGCGAGAGCGCGTACCAGGCGATTGTGCACAGTGTGATGATCAACACTGGCAAACCCTTGATGTCGGCCCTATAAACGAATCCGAGCACCGTCTGGGAAACTGCAATTCCCGCGCACCCCCACAACATGAGCGCACGGCGCCCGAACCGATCAACCGAGCCGAGAGCCAACAACGTAAAGACCAGATTTATCGTCCCAGTGATCACAATGTTGAAGAGAATCCCGCTGACGCCGTAACCCGCGTTGCGATAAACCTCTTCGGCATAGTTAAAAATGATGTTGATTCCGCTCCACTGCTGAAGAATCGCGAGAGAAATTCCGATCACCAGCACCTTCGCGATCCCTGGAGCGAGCAAATCGCGCCAGGCAACCTTGGTCTGCTCTTCTGATCCCAGCAAGCTCTCAATTTCTGCAAGAGTCCGATCCCCGTATAGTTTTCCGCCAATACGGGCGAGTATGCGGCGTGCACCCTCTTTGTCCCCGCTTTTCGCAAGCCAGCGTGGGCTCTCGGGAATGAACATTGCGCTTATAAAGAAAACGATGGAGGGAACAGCGACAGCCGTAAACATCCAGCGCCAGCCGTATTGCCCGTTCCAGGAAAGCCGGATGATTTCGGCGGTCGCACTTTCGGGAACCCGGTCCGCGATCAACCAGTTGATGATTTGCGCGGCCAAGATGCCGACGACGATGGTCAACTGGTTCAAGGTAACTAGCCTTCCTCGCCATGCTGCGGGGCTCACCTCAGCGATATAGGTGGGGGAAACGTTGGACGCGATTCCGATGGCAACCCCACCAATGATTCGCCAAAACACAAAGCTGGAGAAATGATGTGCCCAGCCAGTCAGAACAGAAGAGACGGCAAAGAGAATCGCCGAAAGAGTGAGCAATTTCTTGCGGCCAAGGCGATCGCTCATTCCGCCGGCGATCATGGAGCCAAGGAGACATCCTACCAAGGCGCAACTGTTCGCCCACCCCACCAATCCTTCCGAATTGAGCTGAAAGTACCTTTCGTAAAATGGCTTGGCACCGCCAATTACAACCCAGTCGTAGCCAAACAATAATCCGCCCAGCGCGCCCGCGGAAGAAATTGACCAGACATATCCGCTATTGTAGTGACCGAAAGTTTCGGCTGGAGACAGGCTGGCGTTAGTCTGCATAAATCTCTTAATTAGGTGCCGAAACCGCGGAGGAGAACAGTTCGATATCGGAAAGCAAGTCGGCCGCGAGAGGATGATTCCCGTCAAGTGCCAGAACTTGAGTGATTAGACCCTGGCTTTTAACTCTTTCTCCTAATCCAAGGTAGGCTTGGGCTTGTAACAAGAGAGCTGTCACCATGTTTCGCCTTCGTGGATCGTCGTTGAACAGCAACATCGCCGGAAGTGATGTCGCAAAGTAATCTATCTTCGTCTCTTGCTGGGCGAGTGCTTCGGCATGCGCCAGCAGCGCGCGCAGGAGTTCCTCGGCATCTCTCGTTCGATTGAGACGTTTGAGCGCGAGCGCCTTGTAGTAAGTCATCTCGGAGAACTCCTTTACGCTCATTTCTTCAAAATCGCCTTTGTGGTGGGCAGCACGCTCCCACCATTGACACGCGGCAGCATCGTCGCCCAAGCCTTGAAAGGCTGTGCCCAACCAGAAATAGACGTCGCTGTAATCGGCCAGTAGATGCTTTGCTTCTCCGAGGTTTTCGGGGGCATTCAGCGCAGCCTCGAAAAAGTGCCGCGCACCGGTCGCGTTGCCCCGTGACAGTTCGTGCTTCCCCAGCAATATGTGAGTTCGCAGGTGCTGCGCCAAGGCCAGACCTTCGCCGCCCTCCCACGGCTGGAATCTGCGCTGTTGCAGGACCTTCAGAGCCTCATTGTGCCGCCGTGTTTGGTTGTAGAGACTTACGAGTTCAACAGACAGATCATCGCGGAGAGACACCAGTTCATCGTGTTCCTCAAATTCAGGCAACCTGCGGTGTGGCGACTCCCCGAGCCGTTTCCATAGTTGGTCCCGCTCGTAGAAAATGCGGGCATCTGTAGGGGCTGCCTCGATTGCTTTGTCAAAATTTGAGCGCGCCAAGTCCGCATCTCCCATGGCGTTGAAATAACCTATACCGAGATTCCGCCATGCCACCGAGAAGGAGGGATCCAAACGTGCTGATTGTTCCCACAAAGAGATTGCTTCTCGATACCGCCGCCGGTCGTATAGAAGGTTTCCAAGGTAATAGGGCGCGCGCGCATCGTGAGGATTGGCGGCAATAGCCGCCCGTAAGATGATTAGTTCCTCTAAACGGCTCGGAAAGCAATAGTCTGGGGATACTTGAGCTGCCTCCAAAGAGATCTTATCTGCCCCGCGTGTATCCCCGATCAACCGATCAAAGTGAGCCAGAGCATACAAGACGATCGGAACACTCCCATCGTTTACGTTGCGGTTGGCGCGTTTAACAACTTCAATCGCGTCGCGAAAGAGGCCGCCACGTGCGTAGTCGAACGCCAGGTCCAAAACAAGTTGGTTGTCTGTGGGCTGTGAATTAGTCTTGAGATGGCGAGCCCAGCAGTCGAGAGGGTCCACCGACAATGTTTCGTCGAGCAACCTCGCTGCTTCCCCTTCTTGGCCGAGCGCTCGCAATGCAACCACAGCGAGATTGCGAGCGTTTGAATTCTCAGAGTTCGTCCGCAGCGAGTTTCTGAGGTGCCGCATTGCTGTGTCCCAGTGGTTCCGCTTCACATCGAGTTCTGCTAACCCCAAAAATGCCGCCGATTGCCATGTGGCATTCCACGTTGCCTTGTAAAACGCATCGTAGGCTTCTTTCTCGCGATCAAGATAGCGCAGTGTGACTCCCAGGTTGTAGTAGGGTTCTCCGTCGCAGGGATTTGGATTTCGTTGCGTCAGTCTGCCGATGGCGCGACGAAAATCCTCTTCTGCTGCTTCAAACTCACCGCGGCGTAGATGCCGCATTCCCATTGCATTGTTACAGCGGCTGTCGCACGGATCTCGCCGCAATGCCTCGCACCAATAAGCATCAGGGGCTCTGGTGGCGTGACGGTATTGGTCCAGATGCAGGCCCGTAACGTACAAGTCGTCATTGCTCTGGATCTGTTCAGGCAACAGAGGTTCAGTTGCGGGGGGAGGCAACGGGCGATCAGGTATCGGACGTGGGGCGTAACGCAAAATCTCGCGGCCATCATTGCTCTCGACCACTACCTCGAGGTCGGTATCAAGGCAATGCGGGGGGATTTCGGAGGTTTCAACGAATGGCTTGCCTGGAACCAGATCAAATACCCAGACTCGCCTTACCTCCAGGCCCTTAGTTGTTAGAAGCACTCTCGCGTGACGAAAGGCGTGAGTTGTGCAGATTCCGACTAGCGCCTTCCCGTCCATCACTCGCAAGCTCAGTGCCGCATCTAGGTTGGCCCATCGTGCGGGGCCGATTTCCTGGATTGGATACCAGTACTGATTGAAGGCCCTGGTTTCCCACGGACCCAGGAACGAGAAGTCCGGCTGGTTGTCCGTGAAGACACCCGCCATTAGTTCGACATAAGGCCCATCTTCGTCGGTCAAATTTCTGTCCCAGGCGTAACCGAATTCGTGGTTGCCCCAAGTCCATTGCTTTTTGCCCGGTGCGATGTGGTGATCCGCAACGTGGACCATGCCGGCCCTGCGCTTATGGTCATAACCTCCGAGAAAGTCCTCGGAAGAATCGAGAGCCATGTAACTGGTCGGCACCGGAATGTTTGCGTACCAGCTCAAATCGTTAGGAGCATAGTTCCCGGGTGGAATGAACTTTTTTGGCTGCTCGTCGACAGGCACGCCATTTTTCGAACGGGTTCCGTAGTCGACGCCATAGTAAAGACCGTCGCACAGAGGGAACCGGCTCACGGCCCGTTTCGCGTGATCGGCAACGTGCTGCACGTCGGGCGGAAAGAATGATTGGTAGAGCTCATGAACGTGAACCGCGGCGTTTGCCCACCAGAGAAACGTTTGCGTGAAAGGTGTGCGATTGTAAAGCCGGACCTTAAGTTCAAGATAGGCTTTGCCCGGGTGCAAGCAGATGCCATGCATGCCCTTCAAACGGTTCATTGGGTCATGATCGGAACACCAAATGGTGCGGGAGCCGTCTTCGTGTTCCTCAAACAGGATCTCGACCGGCATGAATGTGGCCGGGCGGTGGTGTTGTGGCCAGTTGAATTCGACACCGCCAGAAATCCACGGACCCGCCAGACCGACCAGCGCGGGCTTGATCACGTTCTGCCGATAAAAGAAGTCATAGCCGTTGGTCTTGTCCATTCCGACGTGAATACGGCCACCGATTTCCGGCAGCACCATAACGCGCAGGAATTCATTCTCAATATGCGCGGCCTGCCATGAATGATCGACGGCTTCTGTGGCGATACGGTCGATGAAGGGCAGAGGATACACGCGCCCGCTGCTGCCCTGATATACCCGTTTCTCCAGAAACATGGGATTCTTGTCCGGCGGCAAGGGGAGATAGGTAGGAATAGTGACAGGTTCAGACCATGCTTTGACAGAGCCGGTCTGATCCGACGGTGCATTTGGCAGTTCGAATCGCTTCAAGATGATTTCTCTTCAGGTTGCAATTATGGTTTCCAGTCCAAACCGAACGCGGAAAACCCGGTGGGCCGCACCGCGTCGAATCTGACGTGGAGTGGCACGCCAGCTTGACTAAACGCCACCTCGACTTTGATTTCGGCTCCGGGCAGAATCTCCGGCAGCTCCACCTCGCGGTACTCGACAGGAATGAGTCCCTGACCGTAGAGGATGCCTCGCAATTTGTAGCCTGACAGAGTGTATGCGGGCAAAGACCGGCGCGTCTTCAGTCGCAATTGAAACGAATTTAGTTGGTTCTCCACCACCATTGACTCCACGGGGCTGGACTCGGTTCGCAGAACTTCATAGGAAGGTTTTCTTGCGCCGTAGAGATCAACAACGCCGTGAACACGTTGCTTCATCTGGCCAACGCCACGGTCGCCGATGTGCGTGCGATAATCGTTGTAGCAGAAAAAGATTGCCCCCCCTATGTAGTCCTTCGCGCGGATCACTTCGTCGTGAGACTTAAGAATGCGAACCCGATGTTCGTCTCCTTCCGGACGGTCATCGGTGCAAGCACAGTATCCGTACTCGGAGACGACGATCGGTTTACCTGAAAATGTGGTGTGAAGTTCGTCCAAGTGCCGCGCCAAGGCTTCTACTGTTCCAGGCTGCCAGCTGCCGAAGTATTCGTTGGTTTCGATAATGTCCATCAGTCGAGCAGCGTCGCTTTGCGGACTTTGACGCAAGGAATGTGATGCGTAAGAACAGAGCCGGTGGGGATCCAAGCGTTTTGCTTCGGCGAGCATGCGCTTGGCAAATTCAAAGGCGGGAGGATTTTGGCCATCAATCTCGTTGCACAGACCCCAAATCACAATCGAAGGGTGATTGCCGTCTCGCGCGATCATTTCGCGCAACTGTTCGACACCGTTTTCCGCGATGTCCGCATCGGGTTCGTTGCCCATGCCTTTGAAGGTGGCCGGACCCCAGGCTGGAACTTCGGACTGGATCAAGATGCCGTGCCGGTCGCAATAATCGAGAACGCGAGCGTCCTGAGGCCAGTGAACCCGCGTGAAAACACAGTTCAAGTGTTTGAGATCGTCATGATCTTGGGTAATCAGCTGCGCCGGCTCGGCCATCCCATATTCAGGGTTGCTGCCGGCCATCCGCTCCACGCCCATCAGCCGCACATGCTCGCCGTTCAAGTAGAACTGGCCGTCCTTCACTTCCAAGCTGCGGACTCCGAAGGTCGTCGTAACCTCATGCACGGAGTCGCCGTTGGAAATGAATAGTTCCAGGCGATAGAGATTTGGATGATCGAAATGCCAAAGCTGGGGATTAGGCAGTGTGGCTTCAAGCTTCAACTCCCGAACAGCACCCGGGCCCATTGCCAAACCATCCTGCGAACTCGTCAAAACCAGCAGCCCGGTTTGCTCGTCCACAACTCGGAACGACGCGCCACCTGTCCAAGGACTCGAGCCGCTGTTTCTGCACACACCGGTAACTTCGACCTTTGCCTCTCTGTGAGTGAGGTCTGGTGTGGCATGCACGCGAACTCGCTCGATATAAACCTTCGGCGTTACCAGAAGTTTCGCCGGGCGATAGATTCCACCGTCATGCGCCCAATCGCTCGAACGACCTCTGGGCAGCATGTGTTCGTTGAATGCGTTGTCAACCCTTACAGCGACAATGTTGGTCGCGCCCCAGTGCACAAGAGAAGTGATGTCAAAGGTGAAACCCGTGTACCCCTTCCGTGCGTGCTCTCCAGCTGGTTGTCCATTCACCCACACAGTCGCGGTATGGAATGCGGCTTCAAAATGAATCCGCACAGCCGAATTCCGCCAAGAATTCGGAGCATCGAAGCCGCGTCGGTACCAGCCAAAGCCGCGAAAATCGGCTAGCTTCGGTTCGGTTCGCCACGTATGAGGCACTCTTACCTGCCGCCAGCCCGAACTGGACGCGTCCGGAGTGGCCCAACCTGCCGATTCACCCTTTTCATCAGGATCGGGACGAAAAAGCCAGACACCGTCCAATGAGACCTGTTCTTGCCTGCTAGGTAGCGGGGCATCGGCTAAAGCGTCGGCCTCAGTTTCGGACAAGGAAGCAAGCAAGGCTGTCATACCGGCAGAAATCATACGGCGTCGAGTCAACACAGGGGTGTCTCCTAAGTCACTTTAACGCCTGTTACGATCCGCTCGCCCTACTGCCCAGAGTGCCAAGGGAGACTGTCGCAGCCTTTTCCGATCGACCTGATTCGCCCGCTGGATTCCTCACTCAGCGGAACGCCTGTCACTTCTTCGCATCTTCAGCCGTATCCCGTGCGTGTAGTCTCCCGTAAAGTTCCAGTTCCTGCTGGGCGCGGAGCATGTCTCCGCTTCGCCTGTAGGTCTGAGCCAGTCGATAGTGGGCACTAGCCGAGTCAGGTTTCAGGCGAATAGCTCGCCGGTATTCAAAGATCGCCTGCTGTAACTTGTCCTCCTCGGCGTAGAAGTTGCCGAGATGCAAATGCGCCTCTACCATGGCCGGGTCGAGAGCGGTGGCCTGCTTTAGATGGCCCTCGACCTCACGTTTGTCACCTTCTCCCTTCGGTGTCCGTTCACCCTTCCAGAGGCTCATCGCGTAGTAGTAATGCGCCATGGCGTCCCGTGGGTGGGACTGTACAAACCTCCGAAGACGCGCTTTCACCTGCCCGGCCTGACTTAGCGAAATATCGAACATCTTGCCCAGGAAGAGGTAGGGGCGCGGATCTAAGGGGTCAAGGTCTGAAGCGCGGCAGAGCACGCGCGCAGCATCGTCATAGAAACCGCGAGAGTAGAAGGCAATTCCCAAACCAATGTGGAGCCGCGACGAGTTCGGATGGCGCTCGATGCCAACCGAAAAGACCTTCTCCGCGTCCTCGAAAGCGCCATGGAGAAGCAGTTCATTGCCCCAGTCGAAGATATTCCGTTCGCTCGGCTCCCGCTGTGCGGCGATCTGGTACTCCTGCGCTGCACGCACGGGGTCCCCGGACTTCTCTTCCACGTCTCCAAGCAGATTGTGAAGTTCAGGGTTGTCCCGCTGTCCCAGCATCCCCTGGATCTGCCGGCGAGCCCTCACCAGATCCCCTGTTTCAAAGTAAACCAAAGCCAGATCGTAGCCATTTGCGTAATGCGCGGGGTTAAGCTCGTGGGCTTTTTCGAGGTAGGGAATTCCGGCTTTTAATTTCCTCATCTGCACGTAGAATTCTCCGAGTCTGTAATTCGCCTCAAAACTGGCGGGGTCACGTGCAACGGCTTGGCGAAGCCTGATTTCCCGCTGTGAATGCACACCTTGGTTGCCGGGCACGCGAGGCCGCGAGGAAGCAACTCCTTGTGCAGGGTCCGGCACAGCGTCAGCGGCCGAGAGTGCTTGTAGGGTGACGAGAAGAGCTCCGAGCAGCTTCAAAAGGCATTGTCGCCCACGACAACCGCTACAGGTTGCGTCGATGCGCGGCGTGGACCCCCTGGACCTATGCATCCAACCCTTCCATCATTTGGCCAAAATGAGGCGGCGGCACGTGGCGGGGAGACACCCCACCACGACCGGTTCGGCCATATCAGAAATAGAACTTCAGCGCGAACTGGATCTGCCGCGGATCGTTGGGGCTGTCGATCGTCGAGGTGATCTGCCCGAAGTGTGCCGTATCCTTGTAATTCCTTTCAGAAGGGGCTGCGAAGTTGGGATGGTTCGTGAGGTTGAAAAACTCCGCACGAAACTCCAAGCGAGTCGTCTCTGAAGTGTTGAAATCTTTGAACAGTGACCAGTCCATCCGATGAAAACCAGGGGCAGTGATGGGAGTGATGTAGCCGCCCAGGGGGGAGAAGTCCGTTTGTCCGATGGTCGTCGCCGGTGGAGGATCCATGAATGCCGCGGGGTTCATCCACTGATCGACGTTGTGTTTGCCAGCATATCGGTCTTGGCCCGGCACCAGCAGGGCGTAGCAGCCCACTCCCGCCGCTCCAGGCGTGACGCAATTGATGGTGACGGGCTGACCATCATTCAGCGTCAAGATCCAGTTCATGGTCCACCCGCCAAATAGGGCATCTGTGGCCCTGCCGCCTGTACTCAGGAAACGCTTGCCACGGCCGACGGGCAGCTGATAATTTCCGCTCAGCGAGAACGCCTTCCGGATGTCGAAGTCTGCGAGTCCGTAATCCCGCGCGATTCCAAACCCGGGGATACCGGGGGCTCGGAATCCGCCGACATTCCCACCACTGAGAAGATCGCCCGCATCCGTCAGTGCTTTAGCCCAAGTGAACGCAGCAAGAACTTCCAGACCTTTGGCCATCCGCCTAGTGTACTTGGTCTGCAGCGAATGGTAATTGCTATTGGCATTGGTTGTTGCGTATGGCGAGCCACGGGCGAAATCCGGAAACGGAACATATAACTGGGGATCTGTTCCAGGTGGCAAGAGCTGCGACACGAGGTTTGTCCCCGCAAAAGTTTCGATGTGACGCCCGAGCGATGCGACGTACCCGACTTCCAGTGAATTGCCCGGGGCCAACTCGTATTGTGTGGTTAGGTTGTACGACTGTATGTAAGGAGTTTGGTAGTTGAGCTGGATCCCCCGAAAGGCCAAGCCGTTCGCCTTAACCAAGTCGGGCTTGAGAGGAATGCTTAGAAAGCCCCGTTCCAGTGTCGCAATTTGGCCGTCCGAGTAGGTTACGGGTGTCCAAGAATTGGGACTGGGGAAGGAAAATGCGTACTGGAAGGGGTAGTTGTACCCTAGCGCGGGATAGCCACCTCGATTTTCGAATCCGCCATAAAAGATTCCGTATCCTCCGCGTACGACCCATTTGGGCTTTAGCTGATAGGCGAAACCGAGGCGCGGAGCAAAGTTGGTTTTCTGGGTCGTGATCAAACCCAAACCGTAAGAATCTGTGTACACAAGCTGAATGCCGTCGGCTTGGAAAAGGTCAGTAAACGACGATGAGAGGGGATCGCCTTTCCGTCTAGTGGGGACTAGGAACTTCGCGGAACCTGGGGGCCCTGGAACAAAGTTGCCCTGTGCCCCGTGCTTGTCGCCGACAGCACTAAAGAAATCCCAACGAATCCCCAGGTTCAAGGTTAATTTCTGTGTGGCCTTCCAATCGTCTTGGAAGTAGGTGCCGTAGTAACGCTTAAAGGGAGAAAGCTCTCCGAAATTCGAGGCTTGAACACTATCCGTGCCTCCAAGGTTGTTGATTTCCCCTGCGACGGTTGCAGTGGTAGGTAGCAGCAGGAATTGTGCGCGGCTGGTGCTGCCGTCAGTAATGTTTGGTATGGAGGTGTACGCACCGCTGAAACTAAACTCGCCCCGAGAGAAGGGAGGGGCGATCCAAGGGAAATCGATAAGCTGAATTTCCCCGCCTCCCTTGAAGGTATGCGACTTGTACAGCTTGGTTAAATTCTCGGTGAGTTGATAGGTGCTGCTGAATCTTTCGCTCACCAGCCATTCCCCAGAGCCCAATTGACCTCGCACATTGGGCTGAGGAGTTTGGCCTAATCCCCCAATGAGAATGGTAGGCAGACCTCCGTTTCCTTTTACTTGCGGTATCCCCTGAATTCCAAACTGCGCGGGGATGTTGCTCGTGTCGTCACCGAAGGGCTGAACACGGTAGACGTGCTCCCGGTTGAACCCGACCCGCGCCTCATTGATCAGGGTCGAGGAGAACGTGTGGGTCCAACTTAAGCCCGCGCCCTGGTTACGGTTGGTTTGGGTGCCCTGGGCGAATCCTCCGCCATCGGCAAAACCCGAAAATGGCGCGGGTTTAAAGGATGTTTCGTCATAGAAACTATATCGCCCGAAGATCTGGTCCCTTTCGCTGAAGTTTTGGTCAATGCGGACGTCGAACTGATCAGCCCGATCGGCGGCGACAGGGCTCTTGAAATAATTGTTGACGAGGCCTGGACCGATCGGATCGGGAAAAAGGTTAAGTAGTTTTATGGCATTCGGGTCCAGGCGGCCCGGGCAGATCGTGTTTGCCATACCGTTGCATTGGATCTGGTCGCGAACGTAACCGCTGCCCTTGGCAGTCAGACCCGTGACAGAATCCACCTGTCCTTGAGTCACAGGACGAGTCGTGGCGGGGTCGAAGATGGTTCCGAGCGGGAACGAGCGGCCTAGGAGGTCCGTACCCGCAATGCCGTTTTGCCCCGTGACAAGATCCCGGAAATCAGTGTAGCCGCTGGCTCGTTCGACCGCAGTGGGCACGCTCGCCACCCAGGGGGTTGCCTGACGGACTCGCAATCCTTCGTAGTCGGCAAACCAGAAAGTCTTATTTTTGCGAATCGGTCCGCCGATCGAGCCCCCGAACTGGTTTTGCCGGTACTCCCCTTTTGGCTGGCGGGCAGCATTCTGGAAGTAGTCGGCTGCGTCGAACTTGTCATTGCGGACAAATTCCCATGCGCTCCCGTGGAAGTTGTTGGTCCCCGACTTTAAACTGACGTTTAGGACTGCACCGCCCGCGCGCCCAAACTGCGCATCGAACGCGCTGGTTTGTATCTTGAACTCTGCAACTGCATCGACCGGAGGCTTGAGGACATACGCGGCCCCGTTCAGAAAATCCACGTTATTGCTGTTGTTGTCGATGCCGTCCAACAAAAGGTTGTTCTGGGCAGGACGTGTTCCGTTCGCAGCAAACCAGCCGTTTGCGTCCAGTCCTCGCGTGTCAGGCTGTGCCCGCGTAACTCCGGCGGTGAGTCGCGCCAGGAAGTTAAAATTCCTGCCGTTAAGCGGTAGATTATTGATTGAGCCCGAATCCATCACCTCTCCGACGGACCCGCTCTGCGTCTGAAGCAAAGGGAGGGCGGATTTGACTTCCACGGTCTCATTGACGGCGCCGGGCACAAGCATAAGGTCCACCACTACTTGAGCCTGGATGCTGACTTCTATGCCGGTACGCTTGACTTTTCGAAACCCCTGATACTCGGCTTCTACCGAGTAGGTACCTATCTTGATCGGTCTGAAAATGTAGGTGCCATCGTGGGCTGAGGTGGTGGTGACCGCAAACGAAGTTCCCTCGTCGATAAGGGTCACCCTGGTGCCGGGAACGACCGCCCCAGATTGGTCTTTCACCGTACCCAATAGCGCCCCGGTGTCAACTTGCGCCAATGCCTGTTTTGAGAGGAAGAGTGGCGTCGAAGCCAAGATCGCGAAGAGTAGAACAACCCGCATGCAAACTCCAGCTGATCGTTGCATGGTGGAATTCCTCCCGGCTATTTTTTCGGTCACCAGTAGAGGCCGTGGCCCAATAACGCGGCAATGAGCATATCCAGCATGAAGTCTTCGCTGGTGGCTTCTCAGTTGTTGTTCAATCCCTTATTTATTTCTCTTCGGCCATCCCTTCTCAAGAAACCAAACTCCACCCCCGCAATGAGGGAACTTCTTGTTGGCGGTTAACGTCCCGTTTTTCGATTGGGAGAGGCCGTGCACGCTCCCAAAAACGTTCACGTGCACGGACTCTTTTAGCCTTGTTGCTCACAGATGTCAAGGAGAAATTCGCTTGCGGGTCGTTGGTGTCCGGGCAGCCGTTTATGGAGCGCTCCCGCCGGACCGACAAGATAGACGTGGTGCAGAATGGCGCAAAGGGGCAGCCATTTTCCGGGGGTGTGGCACAATCAAGCGCATGGGAAAGAGTCAAAAGTCGCTATCGCAGACCTCCTTAAATCAGGTGGGGGTGCAAGACATTGCCGACGCGCTTGGTGTCTCCCGGGGAACCGTCGATCGCGCACTCCACAATCGCGACGGTGTACATCCGGCTACCAGACGCAGGGTCTTGCGTGCCGCGCGGCGCCTCGGTTATCGCCCCAACCTGGCTGCTCGTTATCTTTCGTCCCGAAAGCACATCACGATCGGGTTGAGTCTGCCCCAAGAGGTGAGTCATTTCTATGATGATGTGAGAGAAGGCATATTCGAGGCGGCAAGCGCGTTCGAGGCTTTCGGGGTGAAAATTCTGCATCGTCCCTACGACCGATTCGGACCGCACGAACTCGAATCGTTTCGGGATATCTTGAATGAAGACATTCGAGGTCTAGTGATCTCGCCGGCTTACCCAAGTCGGCTTCGGCCTTGCATCGACCAGGCCGCTCGGCGTGGAATTCCGGTTGTGTGTGTTGCTACGGACGCGCCGGGGTCGAAGCGCCTTACCTCCGTCTCCGTCGATCCTTTTGTAAATGGAGCCCTCGCCGGCGAGCTGATGGGGCATCTAGTTTCGGAGAAAGGCAATGTAGCCGTCTTTATCGGTATGCACGCCACGACAGATCACGAACAAAAACTGAAGGGCTTTCGTAACAGCTTCGAAGCTTCCTGCCCGCGCGGGAGAATTGTCGGGGTGGTGGAAATGCATGACGAGAGTAAAGAAGCAAATGAAAAATGCCGCAAGCTTCTTCTGCAACACCCTTCTATCAGGGGGATCTACGTTAGTACGGCTAACTCACTTCCCGTGATGCGGGCCTTGGACGAACTCGGGCTAGCAGGTAAGGTCAAGGTCATCTGTACGGATCTTTTTTCGGCGATCGTCCCTCTCATCGAAGGTGGCAAGATTGCAGCTACGCTTTATCAAAGGCCTCGTGAACAAGGTTTCACCGCTTTTCGTGCTATCGTCCGGTTTCTCACCGAGGGCCTGCGTCCTCCACCTCAGATTCGCCTAGATCCGACAATTATTATGCGAAGCAACCTCAGTTTGTTCTTGCAAGAGAGATACCTGAGACCGACCACATCGGACGGGACACGATAGCAAGCCAGGCACATGCTGGCATCGGCGGACCTTCTAGTCTTCACGGAACGACCGACTCCGAATTCGCGCACCGTGGGTTACGCGATGAACAGGATTACACACAACGCAGCGCCCAAAGCGAAAGGTGTCGCTCATGAACAGAGTAAGGTTCGTCGGTCTGGATGTCCACGCGAAACCCATTGCCGTCGAGTCGCAGAGGCGAGCGGAGGTAAGGTCCTTAGATTCGCCGCGCGACACCGGCGGAATGCGCCCAGTCGCTTGCTCCAACGTGGGACGGATGGCATCGTGCGCGATCCTCGCGATGAGGACGGTTTCCCGACGCTGTTTGGGAAAATCGACCCAGATTACATATTGCCGGCAATGCGCGGTGATGGTTCAGTTTTTCTACGAGCTGCACGATCACGGGCAGAAAGTCATGGCGGAGATCCCCCTTTCCCGAGGCAGTGATCCACAGTCTCCCTCCCCGAATCAGGTCGCGCCTATGTGGTCAGCGACATCCTGTACGCCAGCGTTGTGCATGACTTGCCAGCGTTCGACGACCTAGAGCAGTATCGAGTGTATCCAGTAAGAGCAGTTGTGCAGGAGCGCAGGTATGGCTATACTGTCCGCTCTTATCCGTAATTCATTCTCTCCGCTTAGCAGTGGCGACTCATGCTCCGCCTTGGAGCTGTGATTCGGTATCGGTGACGCTACTCGTGCTTTGCAGTCTTAAGGAATCATTCGTCGTACAAACTCGGAGTCAAGGAGCCCCTCATGAACCACATCCGAGGGAGTGTGATTTTACTGATGATCGTGTGTTCCGCGGTCATCGCACATTCACAACTCGTAACGGCGAACTTGCAGGGCGTAGTTACGGATTCCAGCGGCGCCGTGATTGCCGGCGCCAGCATAACGGCTTCGGATTCCGAAACCGGGCTGCAGCGCACCACCACCACCAACGCTGACGGTTTTTATCGTTTCAACCTGCTGCCCCGTGGTCAATATGAGGTTCAGGCCCAGAAAAGTGGGTTCGCCGGGGAACGATTGAAAGTCACTCTGACCGTTGGCGACACCATCACCGCCAACCTGGTGCTGAAGGTTGCCGGAAGCTCAGAGCAAGTCAATGTCACCAGCCTCGCGACTCAGGTAGACACTTCGACTTCGCAGATTGAGCAGCCGGTGTCGCAGGCACAGATTGCCAATCTGCCCATCAACGACCGCAATTTCCAGCAACTTGCAAACCTGATTCCGGGAGCAGCGCCATCGCCTTCCTACGACCCGACCAAGCGACTCTATGGCGGAGTGGTTTCGGGTGGAGCGACAGCGCGCAGTTCCGGCATCAGCATGGACGGTGGCAATTTCAATGACAACATCGTGGGTGGCCCGGTGGGGCTCGTGCCCGAGGACGCAATTGAGGAATTTCAGGTCATTACGAACCAGTTTTCGGCGGAATACGGACACTCGTCCGGGCCCTTCATCAACGTGGTAACGAAATCCGGCACGAACACCCTGCACGGGAGCGGCTTCCTGCTTTACCGCCAAAAAGATTTGCAAGCGAACGGATTTTTCGAGAAAACCAAGCCCGACTTTAATCGCGAGCAGTTCGGAGGCGCGGTGGGCGGACCCCTGATCAAGGACAAGACCTTCGGGTTTTACGCTATCGAACGCAATCGCCAGCAGAAGACGCAGACCATCGACACAGGCGGCGTCTATCCCCAGTTCGAAGGATCATTCGCCGCACCCTTCCGCGACCTGTTGATGGTGGGAAAACTCGACCATCATTTCAACCGGTCGGAAAGCTTGAGTTTCCGCGCATCGTTCCAGCGCAATACCTCGCGCGAAGGCTTGCGAGTCGATCCCAATCTTCTATACGGAGGTCCGCCGACCGAGAGCGCCTTTCAAATTGCAACCAACGAAAATATTTCGTGGCAGGCCACCGAGACTTCTCTAATCTCGAACCGCACGCTCAATCAGTTCGTGCTGCAGTTCAACCGTTTCATCAACAACCTGAAGCCTACCAGCTTGGGCGTCAACCTTCGTTTCCCATCCGTGGTCATAGGGCAGAGTTCATCCACGCCACAGAATGTGCAGCAGGATCGGCTGCAGTTTCGCGACGACTTCTCCACCCAGGCCAACTGGCATGGGCTGCACAATATTAAGGTCGGTACCGATCTGAATCCCCACATCAAGTACAACGCACTTTTCGATCTGGTGAAAAACACGTCGTTTTTCTTCTCCGCCGACGATCCTGGGATCACCTGTTCTTCTTCTACGAGCTGTACGACCACGCTGCCCCCGTCGGACTTTTTCGCCCTGCGCGGAATTGGGTCCACCAAAGAAGATGGCGGCACAGCCTGGCAGATGGCTTACTACGTACAAGACGACTGGAGAGTTAGCCGCCGACTGACGTTGAATCTCGGCCTGCGCTACGAATTCGAGAGCGGTTTCATCGATGCCGGCTTCCAACAGCCACTGGAAGGGTCGGCGCCTTTCTTCGATAGCCGAACGCGCAAGAATCCAAAACTGAGCTTCGGACCACGCGTAGGCTTCGCCTATGACCTGCGCGGGAAGGGCAACACCGTGCTGCGGGGCGGTTTTGGTATCCTCTACGATTCTACGGTGTGGGAGATCGGCTACATCGATCGCACGTTCAACGGAGTGAAATACTTCATTGATGTATTCTTCCCCACGCAGCCAGACGTGAACGATCCGGCCTTTCAAATTACCCCGCCACCGCCCGGAGGCTTTGCCGTGGACGGCCACGTGAGTCAGCCTTACACGGAGCAATGGTCGGTTGGCGTAGGACAACAGTTGCCGTGGGGCGTTGTGCTGGATTCCAGCTACGTGCATATTCTGGGAATCCACGGCTGGATGAGCCGAGAACTGAATCCGGGCGGATTGCGATACCCGACGCTGGGACTGTTCACGAGTTTCCAGACCACCAACATCAGCCACTACAACGGCTTGCAGGTAAGCGCCCGCAAGAATCTGGACAAGCGGGTGCAGTTTCAGCTTTCGTACACGCTCTCGAAGGCCGTCGGCCTGTCTGATGACATCTTCGAGCCGGGAGTGCCGCAGGACAGCAACAATATCTTCGCCGATAAAGGCCCTACACTACGTGATGCGCGCCACCGCTTCGTGCTCAGTGGGATCGTCAACCTGCCTCTGGGTATGCAAACCTCGAATATTCTTGCGATTCAGAGTGGACGGCCGTTTAACATCACCACCGGCACCGACGATAACGGAGATGGCCATCTCAAGGATCGTCCCTCTGGCGTGGGACGGAACACCGGTCGTGCAGCCGCGACCTACGTCTGGGATACGCGCTTGTCACGTCCGTTCAAGATCGGTGAACGGGTGGAGATTAGTCCCACAGTGGACATGTTCAACGTGGTCAACCATCCGAACTTCGATGCCGAATCGTACAACGGGGTGATCAGTTCCCCGACCTTCGGCAGGCCCAGCGACATTATCTCGCCGCCTCGTCAGTTGCAACTGGGAGTGCGGGCGACGTTTTAGGGATTTTCGATTAAAAAACGGCAATAATCACGAAGGACACGAAGGAAGACCTTTGGAACGTGGCTTTTCCTTCGTGTCCTTCGTGGTTTATTTTGTGACAGATGCAAAACAGGAGGACTGCGTGATCACTAAGTTTCTGACAGCCACGCTATGGATTGGAGGTGCGGTCAATGCGCTGGCGCAAGCGCCGGCGAGTAATCTCGTCAAATACCAAGCCACGATCAATGATGTGAAATATGTATACGCAGTGGTGCAGCCGGTGGCCCGTCTCAAGTCCGGCGACATTCTAGAGACCAATACCGTGGATGCCTTCGGTAATGTGATTCAAAAACCTGGCGACCCTCTGAGCTTGGTGAAAGGCGACAATCCGCTCACTGGTCCGTTCTACATCGAAGGCGCCGAGCCAGGCGATACACTGGAGGTGAAGATCCTTCATCTCGAAGTGGACAGCAACCAGGGCGTGGGCGCATTTGCCCCGGGATTTGGGGCGCTCAATGAGACAACCTATACTCCCATGCTGCATGCGCCGCTGCCTGAGAAAATCTGGTTTTATCCCATAGACCATGCCACGAACACTGCGACTTTCCGCGCGCTAGATTCGGATTTCTCGGTGAAGATCCCACTCCATCCATTTTTCGGCTGCATCGGAGTGGCGCCAGCAGGAGGCGAGGCGCGCAGTTCGATAGTTCCAGAGGCCTTTGGTGGCAACATGGATTCTCCCGAGGCGAGCGTGGGGAACACCGTATATTTTCCCGTGAATGTGTTAGGAGCGCTGTTGTACATGGGCGATGGCCACGCTGCGATGGGTGACGGCGAAGTCGCGGGAACAGCGATTGAAGTTCCACTGCGGGCACGGATACAGGTGAGCGTTATAAAAGGCCACAAGATCAACTGGCCCCGCTTCGAGAACGAAGATGCGATCATGACTGTCGGGGCCTATCGACCCTTGGATGATTGCCTGCGCATCGCGTTCAAGGAGCTGGTGGGATGGATCCATAAGGATTATGGATTGTCAGAACCGGATGCGTATGAACTGCTCTCCAAAGTGGCGAGGATTCATTTGAACGAGATGGTGGACCCCAACTACGTGATCGTGGCCTCCATCGAGAAGAAGTTCTTGCCGCCGAAGAAAAAATAACTGCTTTCGCTGCTATATTCCATATGACCCTTGGTTTTGGCAGCAATGGAGCCGCCGTTGGCTCCTTTGGGTCGTTGCGAGTTCGTTTATTTTGTTGTATGGTGAGTGTATGGCGCGGATGATCTCGACAACGATTCGCTTGAACAAAGAGGATGTTCGCGCTTTGAAACGCGCGAGAGCGGCGGGGCACTCCGCTTCGGAACTGGTTCGGAAAGGCCTGCGCGTCGTCGCTTCGCGGTACTACACCGGTCGCCGACCGCCCTCTACGTTACTGTTTGAGTCCACGGACACGAAGCTGGGAGACGAATCCGAGCTGTTTCGGGATCTCGAAGACTGAGTGGCCCGATCATCGCCGACACGGGCGGGCTCCTCAAGGCACTCGCCCACACGCCTGATCACAAACCGACCTTTCCGGAATACCAAACAATTCTGACCACCGCGACGGTCGTGATCGTACCAGCGCTGGTGCTCGCTGAGGTGGACTACTTCCTCAGAGACAATCGGGCGGCCATGCGCAAGCTGATTGCCGAGATCTTCGATCCAGCGACCCGCTACGAGTACGAGCTGCCGCTGCCTTCCGATCTTGTTCGCGCGCTCGAATTCGACGCCAGGTTCAAGGAGCTCGATCTTGGATTGGTCGACGGCACGGTAGCCGCCCTTACTGAGCGCCGCAAAGTCTATCGAGTGCTGACCACCGATCGGCGCGACTTCGCCGCAATTGGTGTAGGGCCGCGCTTCTTACGACCGCTCGAGCTCCTGCCGTAGCGACGTTGGTCGAAGGCCTAAAGTGGAAAATATTGTCAAAGGACCCTGTCGCATCCCTTCTCAAGAAGCGCTCAAACAAGGCTTGGAATTCACGAGTAGGGATTCTGAAAGAGCATTGCCGCATGTGTGTGCCAAAACGTCGGCATATTGTAAGCCGTTGTGGGTCGTGAGTTGCACAATTTGGTTGCACAACTGCTGCCGAACAGGAGCACCTTGCCCCGCACAGCGGCCTCCGATCCGAACATAAGCTATTGAATCCGAACAACAGGGCGGTGGAACAGGCAATTTGCTAAACCGTTATACGGGCCAAAACCTGTATCGAGGGTTCGAATTCCTCCCTCTCCGCCACCCTATTCACAATTTAGCCGCTTAGCACGTTTGCCAGTTTTTGACGACATCCTGCTGCACATTGTGCTGCACCTCGTGTGCGGAACAAAGCGGAGAACAACTGGGCCCGAACAACGCGCGTATTTTGCTCTCAGCTACCTTAACTTGGGTCATCGTTCCGGTATTCCTCTCCTGATTCTGAAGCGCTCAGGTTCTTCATCGTAGGCATCTCGATTTCCGCGGCTTAATCCATGGCCCGTTGGTTCGTTGTTTTCCTCGGCTGAATCCAAGTGCTTATCTGACATCTGTTGCTTATCGAGCCGGAATCTGCTCTCGGTATCGAAACTGGCCGACCTAAGCAATTGCCGTCATCTTGTCGAAGGCAGAGCCCCTGGCGATGGTTGACATGGCGAGGGAGCAAACAATATAGTTCACCGCTCGAACTATACATCCAATGCTGGTATCTTTTCTGCGAGAGGAGGACAGGCGTTTGCGGCGGATGAACTTCATCGATGCGCAGGCCGCGACCAGCGAAACGGCTCGCGGCATTAATCGCGGCATAGTCCTGAATCTTATCCGGCGTCGCCAGCCGATTTCCCGCGCCGATCTGGCCCGCGCCTCCGGCTTGCAGCGCAGTACGGTATCACTGATCACAGAGCAACTCATTCGCGAGAAGTGGGTGACTTATGGTGCGACGGGCCGGCTGCCGCGTGGACGCCGCCCCACCTATTTGCAATTGAACAATCGCCGCGGAATCCTGGCGGTCGATCTTCGCCCGGCAATGACGACGTTTGCTGTGTCCGATATCAGCGGACGGTTTTTGTCCCAACAGCGAATCAGCACACCACCGAATCCCGACGCTGCCGCCAGGACTTTTTCCGAAATTGCCGGACAGATGGTGCGGAACCACTCCGATCTATGTTTTGAAGGAATTGGTATTAGCGTGCCTGGAAGGTACGATCCGGCGCGCCAACGCGTCGTGTTCGCCCCCAACTTGAAGTGGCCGGAGTTCGATCTACGAGGCCCGCTGCAAAAGGCGACCAGCCTTCCCGTGGATCTGGAAAATGCAGCCAACGCTTGCGTACTGGCGGAAGTCTGGTTCGGTCAAGCGGAAAAAACGCCGAACCTGATCGTGGTAACGGTCTCGGAGGGGTTGGGGGTCGGCATTCTTAGCGACGGGCGCCTGGTCCGTGGCCTGAACGGAATGGCAGGAGAATTTGGCCACGTCCCGATCGAGTCCAACGGTCCGCGCTGCGGTTGTGGCAGTCACGGCTGTTGGGAAGTTTACGCGTCGAACTGGGCAGCGTTGCGCTACTATCACGAATCCATTGCCGTCCCGAAGGGGCTCAGCTTTCAGGACCTGCTGTCACTTGCGGGTAGCGGAGACACCCTGGCCGGTAAGGCTTTGGATGCCATGGCCCATGCGATCGGTCGAGGAATGCGGATGATTATCGCCAGCCTCTCCCCGGAGGAAGTGGTGTTTGTAGGAGAGTTCACGCGCCTGTGGAATCGTTTGGGTCCTGTGATCAAAGGTGAAGTGGCAAAATCAGTCCTGGTCGGAAAGCCGCCGCGTGTCCGGCCCGCAGCAGCGGAACCGAGCGTCGCCCGTTTGCGCGGCACAGTTGCGCTTGTGTTACAGAAACACTTTGGCCCCTTCGTCGAGCCACGACGTCAGTTTGACGGTCCTCGAGGGCCGCAGGCACGGCTTCAGTCAGCTGGCGCGATTTCATCGATGTAGTCCGCAAGCAGCGGCAAGTCACGGCATTCGCCCGGTCTTGCTGCCAGCATACGGTCTGATCTCCGGCTAGTTTGATTCGCCGGAGAGTACTCGGATAACAGAACACATACTCCGCTGGGCGCCTCGGCGTCAGCTCACCTTGAGCGTGCAACGTCGGGGAAGATGGGTTCCTCCTGGAGGGACGGCAGTTGAATATCGAGGTAAGGGCTGCACTTCTTGTTTGTCTCTCCATCGTCACCACGACCCTGCATGCTGGAGACCTGCCGCGCGTACAGATGAGGAACGGATCCGGGCAGCTCATCGTCAACGGCCAACCTTTTCTTATTCTCGGAGGCGAACTCGGTAATTCTTCCGCCGGGACATCAGCCCAAGGGATGTGATCATCCCCAACCTGGCCCGCATGCATGTCAATACGATTCTGATTCCCGTCGCCTGGGAGCAGATCGAGCCGAAGGAAGAGAGCTTTGACTTCAGCATCCTGGATCACTGGATCGAGATCGCCCGACAGCACAACATGCACTTGGTGATACTGTGGTTCGGCAGTTGGAAAAATGCTTTCTCGAACTACGCCCCATCCTGGGTGAAATCGGACCTAAGGCGGTTCCCGCGTGCTGAAGCTGCTGATGGAACGCCGCTGCAAATTCTTTCGGAACTCTCGTCGGAAGCTCGGCGGTGCGACAGCCGCGCCTTCGCGTCGTTGATGTGCGCCACATCCGCGAGAAAGACTCTGAGCAACAGACGGTCCTCATGATCCAAGTTGAGAATGAAGTCGGCTACCTGGGATGGGGCCGCGACCGCTCTCCCGAAGCCAATCGGATGTTCAGCGCTCCCATTCCCGGGACGCTGGTCCGTAGTCTGCAGGAAAGACGGTTTCAGCTCCCGCCCGAACTGTCGTCGCACTTCAACGAGCACGGCCGCACCTGGAGTGACGTGTTTGGAGACGTGGCGAATGAAGTGTTCATGGCATGCAATTTACATCGAAGCCGTAGCCCATGCTGGCAAGCAAGAGTACGCGCTGCCGATGTACATCAACGCGCAACTCCCTGCCCCACTCGAGAAAGCAGGAGAGTATCCGAGCGGAGGGCCGCATCCCTATTTTCTTGAGATCTACCGTGCGGCTTCCCCCAGCATCGACTTTTACTCGCCCGACATCTACTGGCCTGATTTTGAATACTGGGTGCAGCGGTATGAAATTCCAGGCAATCCGATCTTCATCCCTGAGGCGAGGATGGAAAGCGCTCCCTACAACGCGTACTACGCCTATGGTGGAGCACGGGCATTTGGTTTTTCCGCTTTTGGTATCGACAGCCTGCGGGCACCGCAAGATGACCAGCCTGAACCCGTGTTGATGCAGGTGTACGGCCTGTTTGAAAGTGTTCGTGATCTCTTGCTGTCCGCCCAAGCAAGCGGCTCTACCCGCGGTTTGGTTCTGCACACGACGAGCCCACGCCCAACGCAAACGGTTGCCCTGGGAGGATACCTCTTTGAGGCCACGCTCTCGCGTTCTTGGCCGGCTAAGAACCTCCTTGCGGATGACGGCGCGATGTTGATCATGCAGACCGGTACTGGAGAGTTTTACATTGCCGGCAGCGGCCTTACCGTCAGTTTTGCGCGCGATCCTGATGTCGAGCCGGGAATGGCCGGAATTGAAAGCATCGAACAGGTTTCGCGCCACGCTGGACAATGGACAACCGAGAAGCGTCTTAACGGGGATCAAAGCAACCAGGGCCGGCAGTTGTTGCTGGACCCTCATCAGCAACATATCTTCAGAGTGCGGCTCTACTCCATTCCTTTGGCACCCCGCTCCTAACCACCTTGAGGCAACCTCACGGCTGTCTGGACAAAGCGGCAGCCCGGAGGGTTCCTGACGGTGTCGGGATGGCTTGACAAAGTTCCAAGGAGCAAAATATAGTTCGGGCCTCGAATTAAGGGGCGAACTGGTTCCGCCCGGGGACCGTCGTAGAACACCGGATGCGTCAGACCAAGTCTAGTGACGCCCAAGCAGCAACCGGAGAAACACACTCGTGGCATCCATCACCGTTTCGTTGTCCGGCTGTTCGGCGGGCGACAGCAGCAATCTTTCAATCAAGTAGAAGCAGCTCATCGATGTAGATCGGGAGAGATTCCGAACCGCCCGGTGTTCAGGATCACCGCGTTGCCAGACCGGAGTGCAGAAAGAAAGCAGAGGTCGATATGTCCAGACATTCGTTGGTATTCGCGTCCAGTAATAGTTCGATTATCGAACTAAAGGCGATCATCGGATTCGTTTTGTTTTTCAGCGCGATTTCCCTGAGTAGTTATGGTCAAGTGCTCTATGGATCCCTGACCGGCGCAGTGACCGACCCTAGCCGTGCCGCGATCGCCGGAGCCAAGGTACAAGCGACAGAGGTGCGAACGGGAGTAACCCACGAAGCGACCACGGATTCGAGTGGCATCTACCGCTTCCCTACCCTGGTGCCGGGAACCTACAAAGTGACGATCTCGGCGTCGGGATTCGCCATCCAGGAGACGCAGAATGTTGTGGTAACGGCCAACGCTGTGCAACGTGTCGATGCACAGCTCAATGTAGCCCAAGCGAGCCAGAGCGTTACTGTAACTTCGGAAGCACCGCTGCTGCAGACGGACAAAGCAGACGTGCATACCGATCTGAACACGACGCAAATTTCCGTGCTCCCGGCTATCTCGTCGGAAGGCAGAAACTTTCAGGCTCTGTACAGAATCATTCCGGGCGCAAGCTTGCCATTTGAGAACAATTCTGCCGCAGGAAACCCGCAGCGTGCCATGACCAGTAACGTTAACGGCCAATCTTCGCAGGGCAACAACACAAGAATCGACGGGGTTCAGGACGCCTATCCCTGGCTGCCGGCCAATATCGCCTATGTGCCTTCGGTCGACGCGATTGACGCGGTCAACGTGACCACCAACTCTTTCGACGCCGAACAGGGTATGGTGGGCGGAGCTGCCGTGAACGTGCAGATCAAATCAGGCACCAACCGCATGCACGCACAACTGCACGAGTTTCATACCGATAATGCACTCTCCGCGTTGAACTACTTCAACCCACCCAGCTTCCGCATTCCGCTAAACGTGTTCAACCAGCTCGGCGGATCGCTGGGAGGGCCGATCAAGAAGAATAAGTTGTTCTTTTTTGGCAATTGGGAATCGACGCGTCAAGTTCAGGCCCCCAACGGCGGCAACCCCCAAACGGTGCCGACTGGAGGACTCGCTTACACGCAAGCCCAAGCCAATGGCTTCTTTGATTTTCGAGGTCTGATTGCCGACAAGGCAGGCAACCCGCTGCACGTCTATGATCCCAGAAGCGGCGCGGCCAATGGGACCGGGCGTTCACCAATTTCGTGCAACGGGGTCCTCGACGAAATTTGTCTTTCCGACGTGGATCCTGCGGCCCTCACCATGTTGTCATTCGTACCGGAGGCCAACCTTTCGGGTACAACTAACAACTATTTCGTCTCCAAAACAGGATTTTTTCATCGTGACAATTTCGATGGCAAAGTGAACTACATTCCGAGCGATCACTCCACTGTGTTTGGTCGTTACTCGCTGTCGCGCAGCTTCATTTTTGATCCTCCGGCGCTGGGAAAGGCTGAGGGGAATGCCACGCTTGGTGGACAGCTAGGAAACGCGCACTCACGGATCCAGGTGGTGGGCCTGGGCGGCACCTATGCATTCTCGCCAACCCTCGCCGCTGACATAAACGCTGGCTTCACGCGCCAGCGCATCAACGCGGAGAGCACCGATATCGGCAGCAACTTCGGTCTGGACACGCTTCACATTCCAGGGACCAACGGACCGGATCACCTGCAAGGAGGAATTCCAGCCTTCCAGTTCAATACCTATTCCAACCTGGGCAATCCAAACACCGGCAATCCCTTCGTATTTCGCGATAACCAGTACGTTGGCAATGCCAACTTAACCTGGATCAAAGGACGCCACCAGGTACGCTTCGGACTTGAATACAACCATGTTCAGATGAACCATTTTCAGCCGCAGGGCGGGATGTTTCAGACGGCTCGCGGAAGTTTGCGCTTCACGGGAGCCGCGAGCGAACTGAGTGGCGGAGCCACACCCGCTTCGGCGCAATACAATTCCTTTGCAGATTTCCTTCTCGGCCTACCGGATGAAGTTGGTAAGGCGGTACAAAACCTGAATCCGAACGCGTTGCGGTGGTCGCAGTGGGCGTGGTACGGGCGCGACCAATATCAGGTTACCTCGAACTTGACCATCAACTACGGGGTGCGCTGGGAATATTTCCCCATGGCCTATAGCGATATCGGGGGAGCCCGAGTTCTGGATCCGAACACCATGAATGTCTTAGTAGGCGGCAGCAGCGGCATTCCTATTGATGACGGGGTGGACGTAGGACATGGCTTATTCCTGCCCCGTCTGGGCATCGCCTACCGCCCGACCAGAAAGAATGTCGTCCGTGCGGGCTATGGAATCAGCGCCGACGCGAACAACTGGCGGTTCCTGAGAAATGCTTATCCGGCGGTAACCATCTCCGACTTCACAGGGCTGGCCGGAAATTCGTTCGCGCCGGCAGCCAGCTTGACAGGATTGAATGCAGTGGGTCCGTACGCCAGCTTGCCGATTGGTATTCCGCAAATCGCATTGGCGGGCGGCACAACTCCGGGCGTGTATCCCCTGCCCGACGGAGTCGGGACCACGACGATAACGCGTGATTTCCGCAGAGGCTACATCCAATCTTTCAATCTGACTATCGAGCAGGAATTCGCCGGATTTGTCGGTGATGTTGGCTATGTCGGATCGCGAGGAATACGCCCTCTCACGAACAGAAATATAAACCCGGCACTGGCCATCGAAGGCCAGCCGGCCACTTTCGGGCAAGATGGGAGAATTCTGAATGCCCAATTCGGCCACACCAGTAGCAATGTTTGTCCGACCGCGGCGAATCCGAGCGCGCAATGCAAGGGCTGGCCTGACGTTGGCCAACTGATTCCCCTGGGTAACAACTACTACGATTCGTTGCAGGCCAAATTGACACGCCGCCTCGGCCACGGCTCGCAAATTGGCTTCACATACACATTCTCGAAGGCGATCGATTACGAGGACAACGAGGAGTTGGGGTTCCTGCTGTGGCCGACTCCCTCGCGTTATCCCTTGAATCGAGCGCTGGCCGGGTTCGATCGTACTCACAATTTTGAAGCCTACGGCGTGTATGCATTGCCGTTTGGCGCAGGCCAGCCCTGGGCACAGAACGGAATCGCCAGCAAACTTGCTGGAGGCTGGCAGTTCGGCTGGGTGCTAAGCGCCATGAGCGGCACACCGTTCACCATCACAGACGGGAACGGAAGCACCCTGAACGCCCCGGGCAGCACCCAGGTGCCGGACATCGCAGCTCCCATTCGGATTCTAAGCGGGCAACCACAGGCCGCAAGTTGCGCCCCCAGCCTCTCGTGTTACTACTTCAACCCGAGTTCGTTCCAACATGTCACTACGCCGGGTGTCTTCGGTGACGCCCGGCGAAACATACTACGCGGTCCCGGCTATTTTGATCTGGATATGAGCCTGAACCGGGACTTCAAAATCTCCGAGCGATTTACATTCCAGTTACAGGCGCAGGCGTTCGGGGTTACGAATACGCCGCATTTCAATAATCCGACTGCCGACCGGAACAGCAGCACGTTCGGAAGGGTCACTTCCACCCTGGTCACCACGAACGCCAGTCTAGGTGGCAGCGGCGGCCAGCGGCAATGGTGGTTCGGCGGGAAACTTATCTTCTAGCGAGGGGACGAATGCGATTCACGTTCTTCTCCGGGTTTGCGGGTCTCAGAATCCCAGCGCGCTAACGGCAGACAGAATCAAGCTGGGCGGCAAAATTGGTGTGAGAGGGTGGCGTCAGCCCACGAGTATTCATTGCCTCTTCGAGTGTGTCAGGTCCTGGTGGAAGACTGTGATCGGTAGCTCCGCGATAGAATTCGTCGCGCTCGGCTTCCGGAAGAGTCACGAACTCGAAACCTTTATGGCGATATAGCTGCAACAAACGTTGCAGCATCTCTGCGTCGAATGCGCCGACATGCACGAGCAGCACATAAGGGATATCGCGCTGATAAAGAGTGTGCGAGATGTCCCGAGAGTATTGAATGCTCTCGTCGGCTGCGGTTAGGTAGCTGTTCTCCAAGGCCGCGACTCCTGCGGCATCGCCCTTCGTTTTGCACCGCGCGTACGGCGGGTTCCACAAGTAGTCGCCAAAGCTCATGGTGACCGCGGCAATTTTGTAACCGCGCTCTCGCAGGAAATTCCGAAAGCCTGCTCGTTTCTCAAGGGTATCTCCTTCTGCCAGGAACGGGTATCGGAACCAGTGCCAATCTTCATCTTTCATCACGCTCGCCAACACAGGCTCATCGCGAGCGACGTCTTGCTCAAAATCGTCTAATAAATGCTGGTTCAGGTTCATGTGCGACCAGCTATGGTTGCCAAGGGGATTTCCCGCCGAGTGCCACGCCTGCAGCACGGCGGCACCGGTTGGTTGTTCTTCCATGCGCAATCCATTGACGAAACCATACGTCGGCGGCAGGTTGGCCCCGCGTAGTGCTGCAACGATCTTTGAGATCACCTCCATTCGTGTTTCGCCGGGAGGCAACGGGCCGTGCGCCGGCAGATCGTCAAACGTGATCGCAATTTTTGGCACCGCTTCCGCGAAGGGGGCAAATAACGAGAGCGGAACGCCCTGGGCCATTGCGGCGTAGCCTGCCGGCGTTGGGTGGAGATGATCGCCAGAATCAAACGCGGGCAAGAAGCGCTCGGGATGCTCTGGGTCACGGGTAGTCTTGTCGAAGTCGATGACCGCATCGAAGTGGCCGGCAGAACGGATCCATTGATTAATGGATTGACGATCTGCTTCGCTGGCCGGGCCGGGATGATAGTAGTTCGATCCCACAAACGGCATTAACGTAGCACCGATCACCTTGATGTCGCGAGCGTGAGCGCGCTCGATTTTCTGCTCATATGCCGCGATAATCCGCCGAACCAGCGCATCATGCTCGGCACGGGAGACATCGCCGCTCCGCGTCAGCATACCGATATCATTGATTCCCTCAAGAACGATTAAGTAGCCGACCCCGGATTGTGCGATCACGTCGTGATCGAAGCGGGCTAAAGCATTAGGTCCCAAACCATCCGTCAGCAGACGATTTCCTCCGATTCCCTGATTCAGAACGGCCACATCGCGGGTAGTTGGCGATGTTTGAAGGCGCTGGGCCAGAGCATCCGTCCACCGATCATTGCCATTCGTGGTTGCGCCGTGGCCGTCGGTAATCGAATCCCCGAGGATTACAACTGCTCTCGCTTCAGGCGGAGCAGTCACGTCAATTCCGGCGATGAAGTACCAGTGATCTACTGCTTTAGCGCCGGGAAGTTCAGCCGCAGAAGTTACGTCTCGATGTGCGAGATAAGACGTAGCCCGTGAACCCGGATGTCCGGTCTGTCCATCCGGAGGCACATCAATATGCATTGTGATGGCCAGATCGGAGAGCGCCTTTACCGGAAACGAGAGTGGGTCGGAAAGGTAGTCAGCGTGCGCTGGAATTGTGACGGCCGCCGAGCCGGAAAATGTGAGCGCCTTGTCAGTGCCAGGGACGATCTTGTCGGAACTTGGAGAGGTTGGTCTAGCCACGCGCACAGACGTCAGGTGCAGGGGCGTGGCTCCAAAACGATTCGACAGGCGCAGCCGAATTTCGGCCCCTCCGAGAGAGAGATGTACGATTTGCCGCAGGCTAGCATCGCGGAGATCTTCTGCATCTAGCGCATTGCTTGGCTCAACCAGTTGCTGAGATGCGGCCCAGGAGCCGACCCAGTGCGCTCCGGGTTTGCCGGCATCGTCGCTAAATGCTGAAGCTGCGAGAAAAAAAAGCGCGGTGAACAACAGAGTCGAGCCCATGCGCGAGGGGCAGGCGATCACTGGTTCGTCCCGCTGGCCAGAAACCCACCATCAACAACCAGTAAATGGCCGGTTACAAAGCTTGCCGCATCCGACGCGAGGAACACGGCCGCGCCTACCAGTTCCTCCAAATCTCCGAAGCGGCCCATGGGCGTTCGCATCAGGCACTCTCGCCCGCGTCCGGTGCCGTCAAGCATCTCCGCGTTAAGGGCGGTGCGGAAGACGCCCGGGACCAGCGCATTCACGCACACGCCGTATCGCGCCCACTCCACGGCGAGCGATTTCGTCAGCGAGGCAACCGCAGCTTTGCTGGCCGCGTATGCCGCGACCTCGTAAAAGGCCACCCGGGACGTAAGAGAAGCAATATTAAGAATCCTCCCATATTGCCGCTCAACCATCTTGTTTCCAAAAATCTGACATGATCGCAGCGTTCCAGTCAGATTGGTGTCCAGGATCCGATTCCAGTCAGCTTCGCTTTGCTGCAGTGTGGGCGTCCGCTGCGTGATGCCGGCGCAGTTCACCAAAATATCTGCTTTCCCGAATTCGGCGTGGACGCGCTCGCACAGCGTTTCTACGCTGACGCGATCGGCGACGTCGCACTCGATCGCCAAAGACTTGCGGCCGGTCTTGGTGATCTCGCAGACCGCATCCTGCACCAAGTTCTGACGACGCCCCGTCGGTATTACGTCCGCCCCGGCCCGCGCCAGTCCCTTCGCCAGAGTTAGTCCAATGCCTGAAGTGCCACCGATCACGACCGCCGTTTTCGAATTGAGGTCCAGCTCTGGATATCCCATCGATCTAAGGTTCTACCCTCGACAGCTCGTCAGGGCTCGACGAAGTAGACGGGATAGCTATTATAAAATTCTTGGAAGCCATTAAATTCACGCCTCGAACTATATATTCTACCGGCAGCTGTCAAGGGGAAATCCAGGGCCGGAGCGGCATATCACCTAATTGCACTGCGGGGATGACTTCAATGTAGTCCAAGGGCGCCCGGTCCTGCTGATCGGGAACTCCCTCGATCCGGATCACGTCACCGGGGTGTAACTCGAGTCCGTTGATCCTGCGTCGTACAGACGAATCCGCACTCGGCGCTCGGCCTGGCAACACGTCGTCGGCGCGCCATCGATCCACGACCCTATCTCCGACGAATACGTTGAATTGCGAGACGCCAGTACTAACATCAAAGTATTCGACATCCAGTTCGTACCGGCCAAGTGCACCTTGAAATCTTGTCTGTGCGGAACATGATTGTGCCGATGCTGGACACAGTACGCCCGCGCCGCCCGAAGCCCCCTCCCACGAGGCCGGCTCAAAGCTCTCGTAGCCCTTCAATTCCATCGCTTCCGCCTCTACCCGATTCGGATGATGTGCCACTCTTCCCTTTTCATCGGCTATTCCGGAAATCCGATGGAACCAGTCGTTGATCGCGTCGCGCCACACAATCGCATGGCCCGATTGATACTCCAGCTGCGCCAGAACCTCGTCAAACCGCTCATAATCGAGGCGCCCCTTTAGCGACTTCCAGATCGTCACGAAATCATGTGCTTTCGACGCGCCCTCATAATGCCCGTCATAGATGGTCTGAATGACTGTCTTGCCTGAGTGCAATTTATAGGTGTACGGCACGTGATGGAAGAAGAGGACGAGTTCATCCGGAGTGTTAGCCAGGGACTCATAAATTTTCTGAACCATCGGCGAATACTGCCCGATGAATCCTGTTCCCGTTGCGATGGTGCGGTCCATGCCGACAGCATCGCAATCTGCGCGAATCCACTGTCCCCATCCGTTGCGTTCCTGCGACTCCGGCGCGGGACCATAATGCGAGCCGGTAATATTGGTGAGCGTCTGCAACCCCAGCACACCGGTATAGCTTTCATAAGCAGGCCATGATGCCAGCTGGATTTCCGTCGCCTTCCGGACGACATCGGGATCGTCTCCAAGCGTAAGCTTCGTCCACTCCTCGGCGATCGCTTGCGAGCTAAGGTTCGGATTCCAGGCCAGCCGTCCAAACCCGTATAGATTAGCCATGGCCAGATGATTGGCCAGCCAGTTTGTGCTCAGCCCTACATTGGCAACGCCGACATATCCGCCAGCCGTCCGATGAAAACTACGGCCCGCGACAATATCCTTGACCGGCGTATGCTGTCCGTTGACGCCCATATCGAAGTCCAGAATTTCCTTCCACATCGGCACCAGGAACACCGTATGCCGCTGCTGGCCTGTGTATTCCTGGGTAATCTGCAGTTCGATTGCTTCGTTGGTCTTTTCCAGTCCACCGAACAGGGGCGACGCCGGCTCCCTCACTTGAAAATCGATGGGGCCATACTTGATCTGCACGATCACGTTGTCGTCGAATTTCCCGTCCAGCGGATGAAAGATGTCATAGGCCGCCCGAGCGCGGTCCGCCTTCAGATCACTCCAGTCAAGGTGGTGGCTGTAGACAAACGCGCGATAGAAAACCATGCCGCCGTGAGGCTTCAGCGCTCTCGCAATCGCATTGGCAGCACCTGTGGGACTTCTTCCGTACACCGAGGGCCCTAGCTGTCCTTCGGAATCCGCTTTGACCACCACGCCGCCGAAATCCGGTATTTCCCGGTAAACCTCGCTGAATTTGGCCCGCCACCAGTCAGCCACCCGCGGGTCGAGCGGATCGAACGTGTCCAACCCTCCTACCTGCTTCGGCATGCTCACATTCACCGCGACGCCCAGCTGAATGCCGTATGGGCGAAACACATTAGCAATTCGCGCCAGTTGTGGAAGAAAATCGGAATCGAGAATATGAAGGTCAGCATTCACGTTGCTGACGTTGCATCCGTTAATTCCCACCGAGGCAAGCAATCGTGCATACTCTGCCGCCCGCGTCAGGTCCGCGCGCACGTGTCGGTTCTCGAAGAAGATGGACCTTCCCGCGTAGCCGCGCTCGATCGATCCGTCAAGGTTATCCCACTGGTTTACCCAGCGCACTGGGGCCGATGGCTTTTGCAGCTCATTGAGCGCGGTGACGCTCTCGCCCCGTGCGATTTTGCTCAGCAGTGTGAACGTTCCATAGAGAACGCCGCGATCCGTGGCGCCGGTGATGACAAGCGCCTTTTGGCCACCAAGTCGCGCACATATCAGGGCATAGGCGTCACCCCGCAAATTGGCGCCAGGCTTGAATCCCGCCTCCAGTCCGCGAACCTGGTTGACAGTTCCGACAACAATCGCCGCGTTCCTGGGAACTCCGCCACTTACCCGCAAGGTGCGGTCGAGCATGCCGTGAACTCCGCGCAGGAGTTCGGCTTGCGCGGTTTTCACCAGCAACGAGTTGTTGAGGACAATCACTACTTCGGGCAGCGATGAATACTTGCTAGCGGTTGCGGCATCGAGTCGCGCATAGCGTAACCAGCCCTCCGCGCCGTTCTCGGCGAGCCCGGCAGAAGCAAGAAGGAATAGAATTCCGAACGAAAAACTAAGTCGTTGCATTGCCAATAGTACTGGTATTATTTCTCCGCGCTACATTAGTTTGAACCTCAAACGAACGCCGGAAGCCTAACGGCACGCCCTTGGATTGTCAACACCAAGGATCCAGACCAAGGATCCAGAGTGCGGGGCTTCCACCAACAAGAGAGTCGGGCAAGATTGGAACGAGTGTTGAACTTTATTCACGAAAATTTCTTGCTGCATTCGCCGACGGCACAGCGCCTTTATCACCAGTACGCTGAATCGCAACCGATCATCGACTATCACTCGCACCTTCACGCAGCCGATGTCGCCGTCAACCGTCGCTTCGAAAACCTGTACGAGATCTGGCTTGCGGGTGATCACTACAAATGGCGAGCCATGCGCGCTAACGGCATTCCCGAGTGCCTCTGTACCGGCTCGGCATCGCCCCACGAAAAGTTTCTCGCTTGGGCGCACACGGTTCCGCACACCTTGCGGAACCCGGTTCACCATTGGACACATCTCGAATTGAAGCGGTATTTCGATATCAATGATCTGCTCAACGAGCAGACGGCGGAATCCATCTGGCATCGCGCCAACGAATTCTTACAGACGGACGAATTCACCGCCCAGAACATTCTTCGGAAATTCAAGGTTCAGGTAGTCTGCAGCACCGACGATCCAACCGATTCGTTAGAACATCACATTTCCGTTAACTCCGGGGATGTTGGGTTTCGTTTTTATCCGTCGTTCCGCCCGGACAAGTCACTTCTGGTGAACCAGCCCGATCTTCTCAATGCGTGGATCGGTCGTCTTGAAGCTGCGTCCAACGTCGGTGCTTCGAGTTTGACTGGATTACTACATGCTCTCGAGGCTCGGCACACTTATTTCCATGAAAATGGATGCCGCCTCTCGGACCACGGGCTGCCCTATTGCTACGCGAACCCCTGCTCTGAGACCGAGGCTGCGCAAATTTACGCCCGCGCTCGAGCCGGCCGGGCCGCGTCCTCTGCTGAACACGAGCGCTTCGCGTCTTTCATGATGGTTTATTTCGGCCATCTCGACGCCGATCGCGGTTGGACCAAACAGCTTCATCTCGGTGCGATTCGTAACCTCAACACCCGCAAACTTCGCGAACTCGCGCCCGATTCCGGCTTCGATTCCATTGGTGACTTCCCGCAAGCGATTGCGCTTTCCGCCTATCTTGACCTGCTGGAGGCAGAACATGCTCTGCCGCGGATGATCATTTACAACAGCAATCCGGCAGACAGCTACGTTTTCGCGACTGCAGCCGGCAACTTTCAGGATGAACCTACTGCGGGAAAAATCCAGTTCGGGAGCGCCTGGTGGTTTCTTGACCAGAAGGAAGGAATCGAAAGTCAGTTCAACGTACTCTCGAACGTGGGTTTGCTTTCCCGATTCGTGGGCATGGTCACTGACTCGCGCTCCTTCATGTCATTTCCGCGGCATGAGTATTTCCGGCGCGTGCTCTGCAACCTACTGGGAAACGACATGGAGAGAGGAGACCTTCCGAACGACGAAGTGCTCCTCGGCGAAATGGTTCAGCGTATTTGCTTCCAAAATGCCCGCGACTACCTCGGCCTTGAGTTGTCTCCCACGGTCTCACCATCGGACACCATGGCTGTTGCTCCAATCACTTGAGGGTTGCGGCTGATCTGCGAACTATGGTTCTGAAGTTGTCACCAGTTGTGCATGGTGCCGTCGAGCTTTCGGCTCACCGGCAGATACGCACGTTGATACGGATACCGGGCGGCCAGGCCCTCGTTGATATCCACCCCGATTCCCGGTTTTTCTCCCGGATGCATGAATCCATCTTCGAATTTATAGGCATGGGGAAAAACGGCATCGGTCTCGTCCGCGTGCCTCATGTATTCCTGAATGCCGAAATTGTGAACGCTCACATCGAAGTGCAGCGCCGCTCCCATGCACACTGGACTCAGGTCGGTCGCGCCGTGTGAGCCGGTTCGCACCTGGTACATTTCCGCCAAATTCGCGATCCGCCTTAAATGAGTGATGCCTCCCGCGTGCACCACCGTGGTCCGAATGTAGTCGATCAATTGCTCCTGGATCAGTGTCTGGCAATCGAAGACGGAATTAAACACCTCGCCCACTGCTAACGGAGTCGTGGTGTGCCGACGAATCAGACGGAAGCTTTCCTGGAGCTCTGCCGGGGTCGGGTCTTCCATCCAGAATAGGTGATACGGCTCCAGCGACTTGCCCATCCTTGCCGCTTCGATGGGCGTCAACCGATGGTGGACGTCATGCAAGAGGTGCGGCTCGGGTCCGAACTCCTTCCGCAAGCGCGCAAACAGAGTCGGAATGAAATTCATGTACGCTTCCGACGACCACCGGTTCTCCGGCGGTGCATTCTTTACCGCCGGCTCATAATAGGACGATCCGTGGCCAACGCCGTATGTGCTCTGCAAACCCGGAATCCCAGACTGAGCTCGTATGGCCTTGTATCCTGCCTTTTGATACTGCGCGACCGCGTGAACCGTCTCTTCGATTCCCGCACCGCTGGCATGGCCGTAGACGAGAACAGCATCGCGCGATGCGCCACCGAGTAATTGGTATAGCGGCACGTTTAAGAATTTGCCCTTGATGTCCCACAATGCCGTATCCACGGCAGCAATTGCCGACATGGTTACCGGACCGAGACGCCAATACGCTCCTTTATAGAGGTACTGCCAAGTATCCTCGATCCGCCGCGCATCACGCCCGATCAGCAGCGGCACCACATGATCGCTAAGATAGGTGGCCACGGCAAGTTCGCGACCATTAAGCGTAGCGTCGCCCAGGCCGT
>Ga0209803_1000236_pt1 | contig 35455 bp, 34 predicted proteins | sample GraSoiAngelo_138_FD_185895 | JGI IMG/M metagenome (GOLD analysis project Ga0209803, IMG submission 185895) | Grasslands soil microbial communities from the Angelo Coastal Reserve, California, USA - 14_0929_09_40cm (SPAdes) (version 2) | ecosystem: Environmental > Terrestrial > Soil > Grasslands ...
CGTTGCGGAAAGAAACGATTGGTTCGCGCGCGATGATCTTGTATTTGCGATAGCCGGTCCGGACGATGAAGAGCGGATAGATTGGTGTCTCGGAAGCGAGCGAAAGAACAAAGGGTCCATTCGGCAAAAGAATCTCGCGATTAAAGAATTTCACGGGCGCGCGAGCGACTTCGCCAACCACACGGTCGCCCTGAATCGAAATGATCTCGCCACTGCGCAGAGCGTTTAGCAAATCGAATGCAAGCGTAGTTCCATCGCTGCTGTAGCCGACTTTGACCGCGCCTGCGCTCGATTGTTGCAAGGCAAGATCGAGGTGTTGGGCGGCGAGCGCGTCCGGCTCCGGCGCTCGGACCATCTGGATTTGGCGATGGAATCTTTCAGCGTACAACGCCGCGCCCAAATCGTAGTTGCCCATGTGCGCGGTCAGAACAACTCCACCTCTCGCCGCGGTGAGCTGATCTAAAAATCTCGCGCCCTCGAGCTCGTACTTAAATCGGGCCTTCGACATTCGATAGGCCGCCGCGTCGGTCAGCGACCAACCGAAATTTGTGAACACCCGAAGGACGCGCAGACAATTCATCAGCCGCCACGAGGCGGGACGAATCAGGCTTAAATTTCGCAGAACGGATTTGCGCGCCGGAGCCGCGACGAAGAAAAACAGGAAAGCCGCAATCCAAATTAATGGCCGATGCAAAATCGTCGGAAGGTTGCGCACACCCCAATCAACGAAGCGCCGCCAAAAAATTCCGTGCACAGCAAAGCTGTGCCACCAGTGGCGCTCCGCGCCGGTCACGCTTCCACCGGTGTGCCCGCTTCGCTTCGTTTGGCCGGCGTGGTTGCCCGTGAGGCGAATATCAGCCGCAGATTCGTTAGTTCGGCTTTCCACCAACGCAATAATCCTTTGCGCAGCAATTTCGTCACGCGAAAATCCGGGACGAAGCCATCATACAGTTCCCGCCAACCGACATTGTGCCTTGCGAAACGGCCCGTGGCCAAGCGGCGTTTGGCCAGCGCAACTAGGCGGCGATTGTAAAATTTCATGAAGCTGGCCGCGATGCGCCCACGCCGGCCGTGAAATGGCAGCACGAGAAAGGCTTCCTCAGGATTTCGGTACGCCGGAATTACCAGTCCGAAATAATACGACGCCACATCGAGCAGGAAACCGGCCGACATCAGCTCGGCGTCGCCCATGTAGTAATATTTATCTTTGTAAAGGGCCTCGAACCACGATCGATACATGATCGGATATTGCGCGTTATAGTGCGTGACGTTTGCCGTCACATCTTCGCCAGCAAGATTTCGTCCGACGAAATCGGCCACATAGTTGCTGGTGTAGGAACAAAAGTCGAGACCTGGACTGTAAAGTGGATCGATAAATCCCGCGGCGTCACCGACGCATGCCCAGCCATCGCCACAAACTTTTTCGCTGTAATACGGCAGCGCCGAAAACGCGTGCAGATCTCCCTCAATCGCGCGCGCGTCGCGAAAAATTTCACGTCCGACCGGGTTCGCCAGAATGTGCGCGTGCAATCGTTCGGCGATATTCGCGCCCTCGGGCAATTGGAAAATTCGGCTGTCGTAAACAATTCCGGCGCTCACGTCGCCGCCGCGAAGTGGAATGATCCAGCACCACCAACCGTGTCCCATCAGATGATTGGTCGCCCATGAGCGCGCCGTCCGGCAGGCGTCCATGTAATCGCGAAATTTCTCCCGCCAGTCGTAACTGTCCCAATCTTTCACACCGGTGAACCGGGCCCAGACTGCATTGATCGGGTGCTCATGGTTCGGCCGGTAATGTCCGAGCTTTCGCGCAAGCAATGTCGTGCGACCGCTCGCGTCGACCAGCCAGCGCGCTCGAAGGCTACGTGGCCCAGGATCGACATCTACCGTTTGCCCGTTGGAGCCGTTCAACTCAATCTTGCCGACTTTGGCCGGGCGCAATAATTTGCAGCCGGCGTCTACCGCGCATTTAAGCAAATGCGAATCGAGTTTTGCGCGATCGACCTGAAACGTTTGCACGCGGGCGTTGTAGCGTGGCCCAATCTCGACGCAATCGTCGAAGCGTTGTTCCGTCGAATTGCAAAACCACATCCGCAGTCCCTGCTTGGCGAGCTGCTCATGACCGAGATAATTCGTCAGGCCAAGAATGCGCGTCATGTAGCAACTGCTCACTTCCGTGGTCGATTCGCCGACTTTGCGATCGAACGCGGCATTCTTCTCGATAATGAGCACACGCGCGGCCGGATATTTGCGCCTGATCATGAGCCCCGTGGCCGCACCGGAAAAAGCGCCGCCGATGATCACGACATCATAATCGAACTCCATCGCCGATAGAGAGGATGGACTTTGGCCGCGCCAAACGCAATTGTGTTCCCTTAATGATCTTCAAGAACGGGCGGTTGGTTTTCCCGAATGGCGTTCGCGACGGATTGGACCTGGTTGCTGAAAACGGGATGATCACGGCGATTCGCGCGCAAGCTGCGGCGATTGGCGAGACGATTGTCGATCTTGAAGGCAATTATCTTGCGCCCGGCTTCATTGATCTTCACGTCCACGGCGCGATGGGTCGCGACACAATGCAAGCGTCGACCAAAGCTTTTCGCACGATCTGCGATTATCACGCGAGCGGCGGGACGACGTCGCTGCTGTTAACGACTGCGACCGCGCCCATCAAAAGCATTGTCAAAGTCGTTAACGAAGTCCGCGACGCTAAGTCGTCAATTAAACAAATCGCCGGCGTGCATGTTGAAGGTCCATTCATTTCGAAAACGAAGCCGGGTGCGCAACGCGCGAGTTTAATGCGAAAACCGACTCGAAGCATCTACAGACCTTTGCTCAATCACAGCGGCGTGATCAAAAGAATGACGCTTGCTCCGGAATTTCCCGGCGCACTCGCCCTGATCGATGAATTGCGTAAACGCAACATCTCTGCCAGCGGCGGTCACAGCGACGCATGGGAAGACCACGCGCGCACCGCGTTTGAGCATGGGATGCGGAGCGTCACACACACCTTCAATTGCATGTCGAGCACGCGTCGCCGCGGGATCGATCGGGTTGCTGGTTTGCTCGAGTTCGCGATGAGCGAACCGGGGATCATTTGCGAACTCATCGCCGACGGTCATCACGTTTCGCCGACGCTGATGAAAATGTTGTATCGCGCCAAAAGTTTCACTGGCATTTGCCTCGTCACTGATGCCACCGCCGGCGCCGGCTTAAAGGACGGCTCGAAATTCTCGCTCTATGGGAACAAGTGCATTGTCGAAAAAGGCGTCTGTCTGCTCGCGGATCGTTCCGCGCTCGCCGGCAGCGCGTCGCGCATGATCGATCTGGTTCGGACGATGGTAACCAAAGTCGGAGTGCCGCTGCACGAAGCTATTGCCATGGCGACCGATACGCCCGCGTTCGTGATCGGTTTGAGCAAGGGTCAATTCAAAATCGGCGGCGATGCCGACCTGGTTGTCATTTCGCGGGAGCTCGAAGTCCTCCGAACATTCGTTGCCGGCGAAGAAGTTTTTCGGCGCTAGAGCGACAACAAAAATTCGGCGATGTCGAGCGATGCGCGCGGGCGGCTCAGTTTGCCGATGTTCGCCGACCATTGGTGCCACTGCTTCGCGTCGCTTGCGAAAGCGCGCTGAACTTGTGCGGCGGCTTCATCGTTCGAAAGCGCGATCGCGCCGGAGTTTGTTTCAACGATGAGTCGCGCATTACCTTCTTCTTGCCCGGAAACGACGTGATTGATTATCATCGGGCATCCAGCGGCGATCGTTTCCTGGACGGTCGCGCCACCGGCTTTACCAATGAGTAAATGATTTTCGCAAAGCAGACGCGGCATCTCATCGGTCCAACCGAAGATATCGATTTTGCGGCTGCCCGCCGCTTTCTCGATCGCCCGGTGAAGTTTCTCGTCGCGACCCACGGTCACAGTTAGCTGAATATCGAGATCGACAAGTTTCCGCACGAGCTGCGGCGCGCGGCGCGTGCCGGCGTTAATGACATAGAGAACACGAGGAACGACTTTTACCGGCGATTGTCGATCTCCGGTGAAATCAGCAAACCGTGGGCTGACTGGAAAACCGAATACTTTAATTTTTTCCGGCGGCACCCCGCCATTGTGAACGACGGCCGCGCTTTGTTTGTTGGCGACGAAAAAGTAATCGGCCGGTGAGCGATACCAAATCGCGTTGACCGTAATCGAGTCGGTCACGACCGCGATGTTTTTGCAACGGCGTTCGCTTCCCAAAATCTGATCCAACAAATAAGGATAAGGCGGAAATGTGGAGACGACGACGTCCGGTTGAAAATGATCGAGCAAGCGGCCAAGATTTTTCTTGAGGCCGTGAAATCGTTTGAATCGTTGGTCGAAATCCTTTTTCCGATCGAGCCAGTTGTAAACGTAGCCCCATGATTTCGGCCAGTGGTTTATCAGCGCCAGATACGCACGGCGGACAATTTCATTAAATACGCCAAACGTTTCTGGGAACAAATCGCGCAATTCGACTTCAACTTTTGGCGCAACCCGGGCCAGGCCGGCGCGAATTCCTCTTGCGGCGCTGTTGTGCCCTTCACCGAAGCCGGCGGTGAGGATCAAAATTCTTTTCACGGTGCGATGTCGATCTTTCCGCCGGCAATGCGACGGAAGTTTAATGGATATTTCCGGTCGGCAAAGTAAACTCTGAAAAGTGTGAAATTGTTGCGCGCTATTTGGAGAGTTTTTCGGCGCTTGGTCTGGGAAACCGCAACCGATAACACTACCGGTCTGGCTGCGCAGATGGCTTACACGCTCTTAATTGCCCTCGCGCCGATGCTCCTCTTTCTCTGGCATTTGCTCGGCCTTTTCGGAACCGATCCGGCCAAGTTGCACGGGATCTTCGGTGTCTTGAAAAGTTTTATGCCGCCTGATCCCAAGGTTCAGGACGTTCTCGATGCTGCAGCCGCGAGTGTGGTGGTAACCGGTTCGAGCGGATTCATCGCGAACGCCGGCATTCTGCTCGGAATTTATTGCGGCACCGTCTTCATCGCGACAATCTCGCGCGCATTGAGCCACACTTACGGCGTGACCGAACCGCGCAATTGGTGGTCGAAATATATCATTTCATTCCTGCTGCTCTTCTGGTTCGGAATCGTGATCCTGGTTTGTTTCAACGCAATTGTCTTCGGCGAAACTCTGGCCGGCGTTGCGGAAGTAAATTTTCAACTGAAAGTACCACTTCAGGAATGGGTGGCGGCTTTGAGTCTGCCATTTACCGCAGTCGCATTGATCTTGCTTGCGCTTGTTTTGTATCTCCTCACGCCAGAAAATTATCTGACCATCCGGCAAGCCTTGCCGGGTGCGCTCTTTTTCTCGATCGGCTGGATCACGGTCACGAAATTGTTTCAGTTATATGTCGCGCGCTACAGCCGCTACGACGCAACGTATCTCGCACTCGCATCGATCATCATTTTGCTGACCTGGATGTATCTCACTTGTTTGTTCCTGCTACTCGGGGGCAAACTGAACGCAATCCTTCGCCGCGAACGAGAAAAGCGCGGCAAATCCGAAGCGCGGGAATCGGTGATGCAGCCGGCGTAATTGGCGACGTTTTGATTTCGTTGCCGGTTGATCGCGCGTGACACTCTGTTACGCTGCGCAGCAGTGTTACGTTTCCGCGTTTGTAGTTTTCTCGCGCTTAGCGCGGTCATTGGCGGCTTTGTCCTTCAGGCGCAACAAACCGACCAGGAGAAACCGACGCGAATTCTGAAGGCTCGCGCCGTGAATTCATCATCGCCGGACGAATCGCCGAGCCCGACACCGAAGCCAAAAACTTCGCCGCACAAGAAAAAGAAAGCGTCTTCGCCGTCGCCTTCGCCAAAACCAAAGGCGAAAGCAAGGAAAACGCCGGCGGAAGAACTCGAAGCCTCTCCGACACCCAGCGAAACTCCAACACCGAAGCCGAAAGCTAAGAAGAAGACCGCAGAAAAAGAACCTTCGCCGAAAGCAAAGAAGAAAAAGAAAACGACCGGCGAAAAATCGCCGTCGCCGCACAAAAAGGCTTCGCCAAAACCTAGCGAAACTCCGGCGGCGCAAGTAAGCGCGACACCACCGCGCGCAATGACCGTTCCAAGTCCCAGCGCGCCTCCGTCTCCTCTGCCGAGAGCGAAATCTGCGCTGGCTGCGCCGGTTGAGGAACCGGAACAATTAACGATCGAGAAATATGGTTACGAAAAACCGCGCGGTTTTTGGGCGCGACTATTTGGCGGCGGAGGGCGGAGCAGTAGCAGCGGCGCCGGTTACCGTTATCTCACGCGCTCGGTCCGTGATCAAATCGATCGCGCGCCAGTCGCGCGGAGTCGCTGGCAATATATTGTTGTGCACAACAGCGGAACGCGTCAGGGGAACGCGGCCGCATTCGATTACTACCACCGGCGCATTCGCCGGATGCAAAACGGGCTCGCTTATCATTTCGTCATCGGGAATGGGACTTCCACCGGCAATGGGCAAATTGAAGTGGGCGACCGGTGGCGGCGGCAAATCAATGGCGGCCATGTTCACAGCGATTACTTGAACAACATCGCGCTCGGCATTTGTCTGGTCGGCGATTTCAATCGCGATCAACCGACGCGCGCGCAGCTCGATTGCTGCGAAGAATTAATCCGTTATCTCCGGCAACGCTGCGGGAAAGTGGGCGACCATTATCCGATTGTGAAGCCGCATCGCGAAATGAATCCGCCGCGCTGGGCAACCGATTGCCCGGGGGACGCTTTCCCCTATTCCTGGTTCCGCCGGTTCCAGGAATAATTTAATTGCGCGTCGCCACGATGACGTGGCTTTCCTTGTAATTCCAGCGGTAGCCGAAGTTGAATTCAATCGGTGGCGGACCGCTCTGCTCGAAAATCTCATTCAGTTTCGGCTGATAGTGTTGTTTGAAAATTTCGATCGGGCCGATGTAGGTGCCGAAGACGCGAATGTTCCATTTGTCACGATTGAAATCGGCAAGCGGAATGCCGGCATCGTCCTGCACGATCGTAGCGCTGTGGTCGATGATGAAATTACGGATGCGACTGAAACCTTGTTCAAACATCAAATAGGACGATGATTTTAGAAAACTGGAGCCGACTCCGAAGTGGTCGCAAAATCTTAAGAAACCGCTGGAGGCGAGGCCGCCGTCGGAAATGTCGGTCGTGAAATAGTAAAGGGTCTGTTGCTGACCCGAGTGGTTGTCGATGTAATTGATTCTCACTCCGTTCGCGCCACCTCCCCGGCTTTGCTGGAATTGTCCGCTTGAGCTCAACGAGCCGAAGCTGACGTCGGTGATCGATTTGTCCGCGCGCGCGAGAAAAACGTAGAGGATCGGCAAGGTGCCTTTCAGTTCCTGCGAATCAAGACTTACCTTCATGTCTTTCGTGATGAAAAAGCTGAAGCGAAGCGAGGAATACATCTCTTGCTCGAGGTTGTGGAGCGCGCTCCCAAGATTGCCGATTTGCAGTGGATCGGGGGGCGGGCCCATCGATTCCTTTCCGCAGAGAATGTAAACGGACGCATTTGGAAAGAATTGATCGACGTAGAGAAAATCGGGACCGCTGAACATGTAGAACACGACCGGAACCTGATTTCGCGCTTCCGGAAAATATTGCGCTTCCCAGGCGTGCAGCTTTGCCAACTGCCGGGTGTTTAGTTTAGCGAAAGCCTGTTCGAAATTAGCGGTGTGCTCCTGCCAGGTCGGATCGCTGGTCAGCGAAGCGAGCGGAGAGTTTTTTGGAAGCGGCATACCAGCGAGAAAGCGCGCGGTGTCGTCCGGCGGCGGCTGCGCGTGGGCAATTTGCGCCAACGCGAAAATCGACCCGCCTACGCCGAAGGCTACGGCGCGGCAGGCATGCGCGAAGATCGACCGGTTGGCGCTTGTGATCTTTCTCGCGGCGATTTTTTTCATTGGCCAGCACTGACGCGTTTCCCGGCGCAAAAGTAAAGGAGGAACCCGACGATCGCCGTAACCATTCCGGCCACCGATTCCGTGGTCTTTGAGATCAAAAGATAAATCATCATCCAAATGGTGATGGCAGCGAAAAGGAGCGGCGGCAGGGGGTAAAGCCAAACGCGATAAGGTCGCGAGACGTTTGGTCGGGACGCGCGCAGCACGATTACTCCAATCACAGTTAGGAGCGAGCAGAGAAGAAGCGCGAATTGAATGTAAACGACGACGAGCTCGAAACTACGCGTCAACAAAAGGAGATTCACGATCAGCAATTGAACGAGGACAGCGTTCGCCGGGACGCCCCCCGTGTTTTTGCGGCCGAGAAATCGCAAGAGCCAATGGTCTTCACCCATCGACATGGTGACGCGCGGTCCAATCCAAGTCATGGAACTGATGGCGGAAATTAACCCGAGACAAATCACCGCGCCGACAATGCGACCGCCGTTCTCCCCGAAAATGTGTTTGCCGGCGATCAAGCCAACCTCGAGCTGGCCGCGCATTTCGGATTCCGGCGTTGTTGCCAGAAAAACCGCATTCAGGAGCACGTAAGCCACGATGACGATCATCGTTCCGGCAAGGAGCGAACGCGGAACGTTGCGTTCCGGATTTTTCACTTCGCCAATGATGTAACTGGACGCGTTCCAGCCCGAGTAGGAATACATCACGTAAACGAGCGCGACTGCGAACGCGCCGCTGAAGATCGACATCGTGTCAGCAGGGTGCGGGAAAAAAGTGAACGGCTGTTTTTCTTCGATGAGCAATCCGGCTCCAATCAGCACACCAACCAAAAGCAGTTTCACGATCGTCCAGAGATTTTGAAACGCGCTGCCAAGACGAAGATTTCCAAAATGAAAAAGCGCGACCATCCAGACCAGCACGAATGAAAGCAATACGGGCGAACCAAAATCAAAGACCCCCCGAAAATATTTTCCGAAAGCCATGGCCGCGAGTGCAATCGGCGCAGCGAAGCCGACCGTCGCCGAAATAAATCCAGCCATGAAACCGACGGCGGGATGATAAATTTCGGAAAGGAAATGATATTCGCCACCGGAGCGCGGGAGCGCGGCGCTAAGCTCGCCGTAGCAGAGCGCGCCGCAAAGCGCGGCAATTCCGCCAACAATCCAGAGCATGAGCAAAGCAAAACCGGACTGAATGTCGGCAACCTGAAATCCAAGACTGGTGAAGACGCCGGTGCCGATAATATTTGCAATCACAATCCCGCAGGCGGTGAAAAAGCCGACGGTTCGTCGAGGGGCGCGCAAATCCGCGGCGTCTGGTTGGGGGGATCTGTTCATGTTGGGGGTCGACAATGGCATTTGCGCGCGCGATTGGCTAATTGCTTGAACGATCACTATTGTCAGAGGTGACCGACGGCATCATCGTGAACTCAAGATGAAAACGATTCTCTCCCTGGAAACCATGACGCAGCTGGCAGTGTTTCTTGAAAATCGCCCGGGCGCACTTGCTCGCGTGTGTGAAGCTCTGGCCAAAGCCGGCGTCAACATCCATGCGCTCACCGTTTCGGACACGGTCGATCATGCAGTAGTGCGAATGATTGTGAGCGATGCCACTAAGGCGCTAATGCTTTTAGGTGAGCGTGGCGTACTCGCGTTCGAGAACGATGTGCTTTGCATCGATGCAGCAAATGAACTGGGTGTGCTCGGAAAAATTACCGAAGCGCTCTCGCGCACCGAAGTGAACATCGAGTATGCTTATTTCGCGACAAGCGCGAGCTCGCCCAAGGGCATCATCGTGCTGCGGCCATCCGACATGGAAAAAGCGCGGCAAGCGCTCGCGAATCTCTAAACGAGGATCGCTTCAAGATTGGTCGCGATCATCGAGCCGGCCTCGCCATTCGTGGCGCGCCTCAGCGATGAGCGGTGCGAGACTGGCATAGAACCGAACCACGTAGACCAAATATCCGGCGAACGCAACCAGCTCGGCTGCGATCAGCCAAACGTGCGCGTTGTGCGCCAGAAAAACTTCCGGCCAGGTCCGAATCAAAATTGCCGAGACCAGGTTCAGAAAAAATATCGCCGGCAAAAGAAGAGCGATGTTGAGCCACTGATCGCGCCGGACGCGCGCGGACAAGCGATCGCTCGCTTCGCCTGCACTATCGCGCATGCGCGCATAAATCAGCCGAAGATCGTAAACAAACAAAGTCCAACCGATTGCGATGAAAACCCCTCCAAATCCAAACCAGCTCGCGGGCTTGCCAATTTGGGCAAATAGAATCGCCTCAACCAGGGCGCAGGCGATGTAGAGAAAGTTATGGCCAAATTCGAGCGGCCATCGAATCACGGTGAGGATGTGCAACACCGCGCGCGACCAGAAAACAAAAATGATGAACAGTCCGGCGACGACGTAGAGCCAGAAAAAAAGTTGTCGCTCGGCAATCACAGCGTGCGCGTTCTCAATCAAAATCGTCAAGGCGACGCCCTGAATAATGCTGACGAGCGTGAGCTCGATCTCCACCACCATGGAATCCAGCTCCGAGCGCGCGGCGGAAAATTTCATCGCCGTAGCTCCTCTCGGTAAGGCTGATTCGATTGAAACGATGTTAAGAGATTCTCGGCGAGTCCGGCCGTTTTCGCGTCACCGTTCGATCGCGCGAGAGAAAATGCGTCCCGCGCAGTAGCGATCGCCTCAGGAAAGTTGCCGACTTCTGCGTAAGCCGCCGCGGCGGTGGCGAGAAGCATGGGTTGTTTTCGTTCGGTCAACGCGCAGGCACGTTCAGAAAGTTGAACAGCTCGCCTTCCATCGCGCAACGCGGTGTCGGGATGAGTTGCAAACAACCATGCCAGCTCGTTTAGCAGCGGAGCAGAATCTGGCGGTGAAGAAGCAATCGCTTTCAACTTCGAAGGGCCGTTCCAACTTTGGGCCGCGAAACGCACGGCCAGATGAAGTTTGCCGGCGATATCGGAGCGATTAGGCCGAAGCAATAAAGCATAAGCGAACTGGTGAGCCGCAGTTGTAAAATCGCCAATCTCGCCCGCGGCCAGACCGATTCGGTAATGCAAATCGGAATCAAATGGCGAGACGACGAGTGCATCGCGTCCAACGGCGACGGCTTCTTCGGCGCGGTGAAGTTCGCGCGCCAGTGTGAAGACAAGATCGTAAGCGCGCGCATTCTCCGGCCGCAGTTCGAGAGCGCGTCGCGCTTCGCCAATCGCCCGGGTCATGTTTCCCTGCTTTGCCAGACTGATTGCCAATTGAAGATGACAATCGCCGTTGGCAGAATCCAGCTCAAGGCCGTGCTCCGATTGCGCGGGGGCTTTAGACGAATCACCGATCTCATCCAAAACTGCCGCCAGAAAGCAAGATGCGCTCGCATTCGAGGGCTCGTTTTTTGCCGCATCGGTCGCTTCGGAAAGCGCCCGATTCGAATGAGACAGCGAAATCGACCTGAGCGCGGTGTAAATATGTTGCTCGGTCGATGCGTGGATCCAGACAGAGCCGTAGCTATTGATCGTAAAAAAAATGAGCACGGTGCCAAACACCAGTTGCAAAATATGCGACCGCGCGGTCAGCATTTCCCATCCGATTACGGCGAAAGCGCAAAACGGTACGATCGCGGACAATCCGTAGAAAGCTTTAACTTGCGCGTAGGAGGGGACTCTTAGCGTCATGAAAATGAGTGCGACGATCACCGCGGCCGAAAGTCCAAGCAACAGAAACCATTCCGATGACGGCTGACGGGCGAATCGATAGATCGCAACCGCGGCGCCGATGACGACGAGCAGAGTAGGGAGCAACGCCAGCCAATATCCGCCGACCATGAGTGGGTAATTCCACGGGGTGCGCGAGAGCAAACCCGACAGTCCACCGCAAAGGCTGTCGCCCCAGAGTGTCGAATAGGTTCCATCGGCGAAGCCGTTGAAACCGCTAAAGAGCGGAGCGATGAGCGCCGTGCCGAAACGAAAATAATCGCGGGCAACGTGAAACCCGGGGTCTTGCCACCACGGAAATCGTAAAACAGGGTCCCAGTTGCCGACGATGGGCGTGTCGAAGTGACGCCAGATGCGCGCGTAATGCCACCCGCAGGTAATCAGAATCGCTGCGATTGTTATTCCGAGCCCACGGACCCAACCAAAAATCGGAGTTCGTTCCTGCAAAAGCTTAATCGTTAAAGCGCCGAAGAGCGGCGGAATAAGCAACAGGCTCGTCGCCTTGGCCAACATTGCCAGTCCTGCGAGAACACCGAGCCCGAGATATTGCAACGCGGATGCGCGCTCGCTCGTTAACGTTCGTAAGCCAAAATAAATCGTGGCGGCCGCGAGCGTTGCGGCCAGCGTTTCGTTCGTCACGTAATGCGAAAGATAAAGCTGCATTGGCAAAAACGCCGCCATCAACAGTCCAACCGCTTGAGCGACAATCCGGCCGGGGAAGAGCCAGCGCACACTCAGAAAGACAAAAATAAAATTCGCAATACCGAAAATCATCGTCATCGCGCGTAAAACAATCGCCGCGGCGTCGTCCGCAATCGTGAGCCGTCCGATCGACAGAACTCCGGCGGAAAGGACATAATAAAGGGGAGGCTGAAACATTTCGAAGCCCTCGTTCGGCAGCGGCAACGCCCGGTGGTCCTGGATGTACTTAATATAAGCGAGGTGGTCCTTGGAATCGTAGCCGGAGGGGAACGGCAACATTTTCGCGTTGTTCGAAAAAAGAATTAGCCACGCGATGCCGCATAGTCCGAGCAAGGTAAAGAGTTGCCGGCGGGAAAATTCAGCACTGCCGACATTCGATTCTGCTGTAATTCGAGGGAACCACCAACCTGCCGCGATTGTCAGGAGAATCGCCAGAACTGCAAATGCCGTCCACGCGCGCCAAATTTTAGGCAGCAAATCGAATATTCTTTCGCCTCCGGCCAGAAGATTGCCCGGGCCAGCGCGCTTGGGCGTGGAAGCGAGCGCGCTGCTGCGCCAAGTCGAACCAGCAAGGGAAACTTCCCATTTCTCGTCGGTCCGTAAAGTCGATGAGTTCACAGTTAATGTGAGCCAGAGCGCGGGTGGCGCGTCATCGTTAAAAACTCTCGCCTCGATCGTGTTCGGACCGGTCCGGAAAAATTTCGACACGTCGAGTGTTGAGATCTCCTTCCAGTCGCGGTCCGGAGCGGTCGGCGCCGTTTCGCCGTTAATTTTCAATTCGATCCGCTTGGCCGCGCGAACCAGCAATCGAGCCGATCCCGGTTGCGACTCGACTTGCAGCGTTCGCCGAAACGTCGCATCCATCGTTGCAACTGGATGTGTACGCGCATCCATCGCGGCCGGAAATACAATCCACTCGGCGCGTTTGTCTCGCGGCAGAAAATTAATTTTTGGATCGCGATCGCATTTCCATGCGAGCCACCCAAAAGCAATGGTGGCGGCCGCGACCAAGGCGAGTGCTGTCCAAAATGTCTTCAACGGCACAAACCTGGTTTCAGTCGCGGCGTGAAAAAAATGCGTGCCTGGAGGGATTCGAACCCCCAACCTTCTGATCCGAAGTCAGATGCTCTATCCAGTTGAGCTACAGACACAAAACTAAAAATCCCAGGTTTCAAATCCCAAAGCCCAAAATTTGGAACCTGGGATTTGGATTTTGGGATTTAAAAAAAGCTGGGTGGTCGACGGGACTCGAACCCGCAACAACCAGAACCACAATCTGGGGCTCTACCATTGAGCTACGACCACCGTCGGGGATTCAAATTCTAGTTTTTAGATGCGTGATTGCAAACGCGCAAAGAACCCCACCGGCGTGGCACACTCTCCGCTTCTCCTTCAGGCGATGCCCCATCGTTTGGTTGCAACCCACATTCCGTTTGTTATCATCCGCACCCCGCGTTCCATGAAGAAAATCGGCTCGATCCTGCTCGCCGCTGTCGTTTTTTGTCTGGCGTCGCCGCTCTTGACCGCCGAATCGGATGACCCGAGCGAGACGTTTCTCAAAGCTTACATGACAGCGCAGCAGGGCGAAAAACTCGAGCACGAGAACCAATTTAAGGCCGCCCTCGCCAAGTATCGCTTTGCCGGCAGCCTAATCGAACAATTGCGCAAGGCCCACCCGGATTGGCAACCCGCGATCGTCGAATATCGCGGCCGGAAAGTGAGCGAAAGCATCCTGCGCGTGCAGGACAAAGCTTCGACCCAGGAAAGCATAAACGCTCCCGCGCCGCCTGCTGAAAATGCCGCGGCGGTTCCACCAGAACCGGCACCGACCCAAGTCGCCAAAGAACCGGTAGCACCGTTGCCGGCCGCGAAGCCGGCCCCGGCGAGTACACCGAACGAGGTTGCGATCGAGCAGGCCACCCGCAAACTGCGCGATCGAGTCGACCAACTTGAAGCTGAATTACAGAAATCGCGCACCCAAATGAGCGCGGCTGAAAATGAAAAGCAATCGTTGAACAGCCGTCTTGATGAAACGAAATCGAAACTCGGCAAAGCACAAGGCGATCTGGACAAAGCCAAAACGGCTGAGAAGCAATTGCGCGATCAATTAACTCAGGCGCAGGCTTCGTTGAAGAAAACAGCGGCTGCCGGTTCGAACGAGGGCAAAGCGCAGGAGGCCCTTAGATCCGAAATCGCGCAGTTGAAAAAAGTGCTCGTTTCGGCACAGCAAGGCCGCAGCGCCGCTGAAAAGGAACGAGACGACGCCAATACGAAAGTCGCAAGCGCCGATCAACAGCGGGCCTCCGCCAGCAAAGAGCGTGATGAAGCGAATGCGCGCGCGGCCGAGGCAGACCAAAAAGTCGCGAGTGCAAACAAAGAACGCGATGACGCACTCACCCAATTGAAAGGATTAAAGGATACGGAACAGCGGGTGGAGGTGCTGGTCGCGGAAAATTCCAATTTGAAACAGAAGCTGGCTGACGCGGAAAAAACTGTGCGCGAGATCAGCGCGGACAAACCGAAGCAAGAAAAAGAGCTCGCCGACGTGAGAAAACAAATCGGCGATCTACAAACTCAGCTCGCAGCGAGTCAGAAGCAGAACCAGACTTACCAAACCACAGTTGCGCAATTGCGCTCGCAGCTCGACGACGCGAGCAAGCAGCTAGAGCAGGTCAAGCTCGTTGGCGCTACGCCGGAGGAGACGGCCAAGCTGACAAAAGAGAACGAAATGTTGCGCAACATCATCGTACGCGAGCGTCAGGAAGAAGCGCGGCGCGATCAGGCAAAAAAGTTGATGCTGGCTGAGTTCGACAAGCTACAAATCAAATCAGAAACGTTGACTCAACAAATCCAGTTGCTGGCCCAGCCGGTGACGAGGTTGACCACGGATGAACTGGCGCTGCTCCGCCAACCGGTCGTTTCGATTTCTGATGACAATTCCGGCGCGGTCAAGGCCAGCTTCACTTTTGCCAAAAACACGAAGCCGAATACGCCTGCCGCTTCGACCGAGTCACCAGCCGGCAGTCTGGTCGCGTCGAAGGCGTCCTCTCCGCCGGCCGCACAGACTGGCTACACCGTTCCGAGCATCTTTAAGCCGAACGTCCCCGAGGACGTTGTCGACCTTGCCCGGCTAGCCAAGGAGAATTTCGAAAAGGGCAAATATCGGTCGGCGGAGAAAATTTATCAGGAAATTTTGACCAAAACGCCGAACAATCTTTATTCACTCTCGAATCTTGGCGTAGTTTATTTTCGCAGTGGCAAACTTAAAGCTGCCGAGTTGACCTTGAAGAAAGCGGTCGCGCTCTCGCCCAAGGACGAGTTCACGCACACCACACTCGGAATCGTTTATTATCGGCAATCGAAATTCGACGAGGCGCTGACGGAATTGACCAAATCCCTCGGGCTCAATCCGAAGAGCGCAACCGCGCACAATTACCTCGGCATTACTGCGAGTCAGAAAGGCTGGCAGGAAGCTGCCGAAAAAGAATTACTCGAAGCAGTTTCAGAAAATCCAAACTACGCCGACGCGCATTTTAATCTCGCCGTCATTTACGCGACCTCGTTGCCACCGTCGAAGGAACAGGCCAAGCGCCACTATGCCATGGCCACTTCGCTCGGGGCCAATCCGGACGCCGCGCTCGAGAAGTTGCTGCACTGATTCTGTGGCGGCAGCCCCCTGATCGCCGCATATCTTGTTGGCGTGAGACCATTTCTCACCGCCAACTGGCGGTATCTCGCCATGCTCAATTTTGTTGTCGATCCGAAGATCGTTGCGCCACTGGTTCCGCCTGGGACTGAAATCGATTTCGAAAATGGGGAGACATTTCTCAGCGTAGTCGGCTTTCTTTTTCTCGACACGCGTTTGCTCGGGCTGCCCATCCCGCTGCATCGCGATTTCGAGGAAGTGAATCTCCGTTTTTACGTACGCAAAAAGTCCGCCGACACCTGGCGGCGTGGGGTTGTCTTCGTTCGCGAATTAGTGCCGCGCCGCGCGATCGCTTTGGTCGCGCACACTTTCTATGGAGAAAATTATGTCGCCTTGCCGATGAAACATCAGATCGATCATGTCGATCTTAAGTTGAGCGTGGAATACTCCTGGCGACGCGGACGCAAATGGGAATCGCTCAAGATCAGCGCAAGCGGTGAACCGCAAACAATAGCCGCCGGGTCACATCCTGAATTCATCACCGAACATTATTGGGGCTACACCCGTGTGCGGGGCGGGTGCAGTGAATACCGCGTCGAGCATCCGCGCTGGAGAATGTGGAACGCGGATACGTTTCAATTCAACGCCGACGTTGCGGCGCTTTATGGCGATCAATTCGTTGAACCGTTGAGCGCTCGACCACGCTCCGCTTTTATTGCCGACGGTTCGCCGATCGAAGTTTTACTTCGCGAGCAATTGCCGTAGCACGAACGGCAGGATGCCGCCGTGCCGGTAGTAATCGATCTCGATCGGCGTATCGATTCGCAGCTTCACCGGCACGTAACGCTTTTGGCGATCTTGGTTCTCGATCTCAATCGTTAATCGCTGGCCGGGCTGGATCGCATCGGATAAACCGCCGATCGAAAATGTTTGCGAGCCATCAAGGCCGAGTGATTGCGCTGTTACGCCGTCGAGAAATTGCAATGGCAATACCCCCATGCCGACAAGGTTTGAGCGATGAATCCGCTCGAAACTCGCCGCCACGACCGCTTTCACTCCAAGAAGTTTTGTTCCTTTGGCCGCCCAGTCGCGCGAGGAACCAGTTCCATATTCGTGCCCAGCCAAAATAACGAGCGGCACCTTCTCTTTTTGATAACGCATTGCGGCATCGAAGATCGACATCTGCTCACCGTCCGGATAATGCTTCGTCACGCCCCCTTCAGTCCCGGGCACCATCAGGTTTTTAATTCTCACATTCGCGAACGTCCCGCGCGTCATGACCAGGTCATTCCCGCGCCGCGAGCCGTAGCTGTTGAAGTCCTGCGGCTGAATTCCGCGCGAAACCAAATACTGCCCAGCCGGTGAAGTCGCTTTGATTGCGCCCGCGGGCGAGATGTGATCGGTCGTTACCGAGTCCCCAAAAATTCCGAGAGCGCGCGCCCCGACGATGTTGTCGATCTTGCCAACCTCCATCGAGAAATCTTTGAAGAACGGAGGCTCGTGAATGTAATCGCTTTTCTCGTCCCATTGATAAACTTCGCCGGTGCTCGATGGGATTTCGTTCCATTTCGGGTTTTGATCCGCGAAATCGCGATAAAGCTTGCGGAAAACGTCCGGGCGCAGCGCCGACTGCATCGCATCACGCACTTCTTTCAAACTTGGCCAGAGATCGCGCAGAAAAGTTTCTTTGCCGTTTTTGTCCTTACCGATCGGCTCCTTCGAAAGATCGACATCCACCCGCCCGGCGAGCGCGAACGCGACTACCAACGGCGGCGACATGAGAAAGTTTGCTTTGATGTTTTGGTGGACGCGCGCCTCGAAATTGCGGTTGCCCGAAAGCACGGACGCCGCGACCAGATCGTAATCGTTGATCGCCTTCTCGATTTTCGGATGGAGCGGGCCGGAATTTCCGATGCATGTCGTGCAGCCGTAGCCGACGAGATTGAACCCGAGCTGGTCGAGATATTTTTGTAGCCCGGTCTTATCGAGATAATCGGTGACGACGCGTGAGCCTGGCGCGAGCGAAGTTTTCACCGCTGGATCGATTCGCAGTCCGCGCTCGACCGCTTTTTTTGCCAGTAAACCGGCGGCAAGCATCACGCTTGGATTGCTCGTGTTCGTGCAACTCGTGATCGCGGCAATGAGAACAGTGCCATGACCAATTCGGCTTTCACCGTGATGAAATGGATCGGCGGCCGAATCTCTTAATTCCTTCGCGGTATCGGGCGTCGGCCGGTTGTTTACCATCTCGGCTTTGTTGCGCTCTTCGCCCGGTTCGATGCTCGGTCCGTTCTTGTCGGATGCTGGCGTGTCGCCATCGCTCGGCGGCGATCCGTTCAACTGCACCAGATGCTTTGCTCCAAGATCGACATCTTTCATTCCGTATCCGCCCTCCTTGATCGGTTTCTGCAAAAGCGATCGAAAGGTCTCGCCGAGCGCGGGAAGATTGATCCTGTCCTGCGGCCGTTTCGGTCCCGCCACAGCCGGCTGCACGTCAGCGAGATTCAGCTCGAGATCGATGCTGTAATCGATCTCGCCCTTGCGCGGCATGCCGAACATTTTCTGGACACGGAAATAATTTTCGAACGCGGCGCACTGCTCCTCGGTGCGCCCGGTGGCACGCAAATACGTAACCGACTCTTGATCGACCGGAAAAAATCCCATCGTCGCACCGTACTCCGGCGACATGTTGCCAATCGTCGCGCGGTCCGGCACCGGCAAGGACGCCGCGCCTTCGCCGTAAAATTCCACGAACTTTCCAACCACGCCTTGCGCGCGCAGCATCTGGGTGATGTGCAACACCAGATCGGTCGCGGTCACGCCTTCGCGCAATTGACCGGTCAGGTGCACCCCGACCACTTCCGGCGTTAAAAAATAAACCGGCTGGCCGAGCATTCCCGCTTCCGCTTCAATTCCGCCGACGCCCCAGCCGACGACGCCGAGGCCGTTGATCATCGTCGTGTGCGAATCGGTCCCGACGAGCGTATCCGGGTAGAAAATTTCGCGATTGTCGATCTTCGAGTGCTGAACACCTTTGGCCAGATACTCGAGGTTCACCTGGTGAACGATGCCGATGCCCGGCGGAATGAGTTGAAACGTTTTGAACGCTTGCTGGCCCCACTTCAAAAACTGGTAGCGTTCGCGGTTTCGCTTGAATTCCATTTCCAAATTCAATTGCAACGCTTTGGCCGAGCCGAAAAAGTCAACCTGCACGGAGTGATCGACCACGAGATCTACCGGCACCAGCGGCTCGATGATTTTCGGATCGCCGTCGAGTCGTTGCACTGCACTTCGCATCGCGGCAAGATCGACAACCAGCGGCACGCCGGTGAAATCCTGAAGAACGATGCGCGCGACCACGAACGGAATTTCTTCGTTGGCTGGCTTCTTGGCATTCCATTTCGCCAGCGTCTCGACATCCTTGCGGCGGACTTTCTTGTCGTCACAATTTCGCAGGACGGACTCGAGCACGATCCGAATGCTGACCGGCAATCGCGAAATCTTACCGATGCCTTGTTCCTCCAGCGCCGGCAACGAATAAAGAAATCCTTCGCGCCCGTTACCGGCGTCGAATTTGTTCAGTGCTTTGAATTCGTCGATCACTTTAAGTCGGCCAGTTTCGCTTTGATTTTATCAAAGTCGGGTAGCTGTTTTGGGTCGTCGTTGCTCTCAGCGTGTTGGATCACGCCGTTCTTATCGATAATGAACGCGGAACGTTTTGGAACGCCGCCCATTCCAAGATTGATTTGCGGCAGAAACGAGTCGTAAACCACGCCGTAATCTTTCGCGACTTTGTGCTCGTAATCGCTCAGCAATGTGACATCGATCTTTTCTTTTTGCGCCCACGCTTCTTGCGCGAACGGATTATCGCCGCTAATTCCGTAAACTTCGCAATTCAATCCGGTGTATTCGCGCAGTCCGTTGCCGACACTGCACATTTCCTCGGTGCAGGTCCCCGTGAACGCCATTGGGAAGAAAAGCAGGAGCGTGTGTTTCTTTCCGAAATTGTCGCTCAATTTGATCTGCTTGGGACCGTCGGCTGTCTTGGTCGAGAGAGTGAAATCGGGCGCTTTAGTTCCAACTGCAAGTGGCATAAACAATCCTCCGGTTTGAGTTTAGAAGAGGAAATTCACTATAAGAAAGCAGCGTGACGCTGCACCCATTTTTTTCTGCAAGTTCCGGTCCGGACTTCCTGCTTTCCTCAGTTCCTTATTGTGATAAATTCTCCGCCGATGGCAGATGATCGCTGGTGAATCGCAAGATTCGCTGGAGGAAAGTCCGAACACCAAACGGCAGCATGCCACGTAGAAAACGTGGGCAGCGTTCTCGAAAGCGAACGTTGACGGAAAGTGTCACAGAAAAGACACCGCCGGTTCTTTGAAAGGAGCGCAGGCAAGGGTGAAAAGGCGAGGTAAGAGCTCACCGCTCGCGGAGTAATTCGCGAGGCACGAAAAACCCCATGCGGTGCAAGACAAAACAGAGGGAGGACAGCCGGTCCGCTACGATCCTCGGGTATCGTCGCATCATGGTCCCGCGATTGCGGGATCGGGCGGTCCCGCGCAAGCGGGATTGAGATAAATGATCATCGTCCCGGAGAAATTCGGGAGACAGAATTCGGCTTACCGCCATCTAAATATGAAGGGCGCTTTCGGAATCGAAGGCGCCCTTCGCTTTTTTATTTCAGCACGTCATCAACACACCCAAGTAACTGCGAAACGGTTTTTTCGGTTTCGTCGCCCATGTTGGAGAGGCGGAAAGTTTTGCCACGGAGTTTGCCGTAGCCGGGATCGATAACGAGATGATGTTCTTCGCGGAGTCTTTTTGCGAATGCGAGAACGTCGATCCCTTTGTTGTTTTTGACGCAGGTCAACGTCTTTGACCGGAAACCTTCTTCGGCGAAGAATTCGAAGCCGGATTTTCTCACCCAGTCGTGGACGACCGCGTTGGTTTTTGCATGGCGATCAAAGCGCGCTTGCAGTCCTTCCTCAAAGATCTCGTCGAGCTTTGATTGGAGCGCGAAGATGTGGCCGATGCTTGGAGTGCTCGGCGTCATCCATTCGGCCTGCTGCTTTCTAAATTCGAGAAAATCGAAATAGTAGCCGCGATCCTTTTGTTTCTCAGCGCGAGCGAAAGCTTTTTCGGAAACGGAGAACAACGAAAAACCTGGCGGAAGCGCGAGAGCTTTTTGCGCGCCGGTCAGCATGACGTCGATCCCGAGCGCGTCCATGTCGATCTTCATCGCGGAAAATGATGAAACTGTGTCGACGATGAGAGCGACGTCGGCGTATTTGGCGAGCGTGCAGCAGATTTCCGGCAACGGATTCATTACGCCGGTGGAGGTTTCGTTGTGAATCAAAGTAACGGTGTCGAATTTTCCGGAGGCGAGCGCATGGTCGACATTTTTCTGGTCGATGTGTTTTCCCCATTCGACCTGGAGCGGTTCGGCGTTCTTCCCGCAGCGGCGCGCGACATCGAGCCATTTATCCGAGAACGCGCCGCACATGCAGCAAAGCACGCCGCGATCGACCAGGTTGCGGATCGAGGCTTCCATTACGCCCCAGGCTGATGAGGTCGAAAGAAACACCGACTGTCTGGTTCCGAAGAGCGTTTGCAGCTTTGGATGAACATCACGGTAAAGGTTTTTAAAATCTTCGCCGCGATGTCCGATCATCGGTCGCGAGAACGCGGCCAGCGTTTTCGCCGAAACTTCGACCGGACCGGGTGTAAAAAGCTTGTCGTGTGGAAGCACGAAGAAAACGTCCAACATCGAACCCTCCTTCGCAAGCTACGGCGCGGCAGGCGCCCAACGTCCAATGCAGAGTGCAGATGGCGATCTTATTTCTCGATGAAGCTGACGTCACCGCTGCGCTCGACCCGGCCCTTCTTTACTTTGGAGACATCGTCGTCGTGCAAACTCAGGCGCATGTCTTCTTCGACATCGTGGGTGGAAATGTGGTTGCGGTGCATCGTGTTCAAGACGAAATCGCCATCCTCGATAATCAATTCGGGCCGGCCTTTAATAAGGCAGCCGAACCAGTGCGAATGAAAGGCGATGAACGCGAGCAGCCGGTGCAGAAGCACGAGCACCAGTCCGCCACCGAGGGTAGCAAAAAATGCCGCGCTGCCATTGATCGCGCGCGAGAGCACCGACGCCAGGATAACCAGCAAGACGGCGTCGAACGCTGTCTTGCGCGAAAGCGATCGTTTATGGCCCAACCGGACCATAATCAGCGTGGCAATAAATACGACCACGCCGCGCAATGAGATTTGAACAAACGTCAGTTCCTCAGGCCTTGCACCCAAACCAAGCAATGGTCCGACAAAATTCCAGAATGCATTCATAATTTAGAATTTTATCGCCTGGAAAAGGCTTGGCGAGCGTATCTCGACCTTTGCCGCGCTCGCCACGGACGGGTCCGTCTGGCTGATGAACTTGCGCGGTAAAGTTTCGCATGGCATAAGAGCACGCTCGCGCGAGCCGAATCGGCCGCGCAAGATCGAAAGTCACTATGCCAATAGCTCCGCCACCTTCCCGTGACGCCGCAGTTGAAGCGCGCGTTTTCTGGTTGCGTTTCCAAAAGGAAATTGCGGCGGCACTGATCGTCCTAATTTTGGCGGCTGTCGGATTTGCGGCTTACCGATTTTACATAAACCGGCGCAACTCCACTGCGGCTGAGTTGTTAGGTAGGGCTAAGAATCCGCACGATTACCAGGAGGTGATGACCCGTTATCCGGCAACGCCGGCGGGCGCGAGTGCGTATTTGCTTCTGGCCGAGACGCAACGCAACGACAAGAAGTTCGCCGAATCGAACGCGACCTTGCAGCTGTTCGTCGATAAATATCCGGAACACGATTTTGTGCCGACAGCGCGTCTGGCAATGGCGGCGAATTTGGAATCGATGGGCAAAACGGATGAAGCTCTTTCGATTTATCAACAGGTCGCCGTCAAATACGCAAACACTTACAACGGGCCGCTTGCGCTGATTTCGGAAGTGCCATTGTTAAAAGCGAAGAACCGAATCGAAGATGCGCGCCGAGTTTGTGAAGAAATTCTGACGAAATATCGGATGCCAGGCCCGCAAACTGAAGGTACGCGGGATGACCGCATCGAGACAATCTGGGCAGGCGAGGCGATGAGGCAATTGCGTTCGTTGAAGCCACCTGAACGGCCAAAGCCAGCGCCAGGGGCGGCAAGTTTGCCAGCGCCGCCAGCTGGGCCGGGCGCTCCGCCAATGATCGCCGCCCCAACCGCACCTATTCCGGCTGCAGCACCAACTGCCGGAGCGATGTCGCCCGCGGGTGCGCCGACACCAAAAAAGCCGAAATAACTAGGTAGGGGCGATTGACCTCAATCGCCCGCGGGCCGTTCGGTGAATCGCCCCTGCCGATCGCGATTAGCGCTTCGAAAATTGGAAGCGTTTGCGCGCGCCGGGCTGGCCGGATTTTTTGCGTTCCTTCATCCGCGGATCGCGTCGAAGCAACCCTTCGGATTTGAGCGTGCCGCGTAAATTGCCATCGGCCTGAATAAGTGCGCGGGAGATGGCCAAACGCGCGGCGCCAGCCTGGCCGGCAACGCCGCCGCCGCTGGCATTAATGAAAAGATCATAGGTGTTTACCATCTTCGCCGCCTGCAACGGTTGAAGCACTACGTTCTGCAATGGAACACTCGGGAAGTAATCTTCGAAATTGCGGCCGTTGATATCGATCTTGCCGCTGCCCGGAGTCATCCGAATGCGCGCAACGGAAGTTTTTCGACGACCGGTGGCGATAAATTCCTGTGCTTGAGCCATAAGAAAAATTGGTTAGGCGAGCTTGACCGATTGCGGCTGCTGCGCGCTGTGAGGATGGGATTCTCCGCGGTAAACCTTGAGCTTTCGATAAACCGTGCGGCCAAGTCGGTTGTGCGGAATCATTCCGCGGACCGCTCGCTCGATCAGTAATTCCGGATGACGCGCACGTCGCGCCCGAACGTTCTCGGATTTATGTCCGCCCACGTAGCCGGAGAAACTCATGAAGCTTTTCTGCTCTTCCTTTTTGCCGGAGACACGGACCTTCTCGGCGTTGATGACCACGACGAAGTCACCAGTATCGACATGCGGCGTAAAAATCGTCTTCTCTTTGCCGCGCAAAAGTCTCGCCGCCTTGACCGCCACGTGGCCCAGCACCTGATCCTTGGCATCGATCAGCCACCACTTGCGGTCGACTTCGTTGGCTTTGGCGGAAAACGTCTTCATCGGCGTTTGGAAAAGGGCACGGAAGCTACCGGTCAGGGAGGTCACTGTCAACCGGCGGAATCCGGGGTGGCGCTGGTATTAAAAGGTGCTTTCTAGAAATTATAATACGCCTCGGTTTTCTAGCCATCGCCTCACTCATTTTTTCATTCAAGCTCGCTCTTGCCCGAGAAAATTCCTCTCCGGCCGACCAAGAGCACCGCCGCCGCCGTCGTTCGCGAGATCAATCCGAAATTCAATTACGCCGGCGCTGCGTTCGGTCCACACGCGCGATATCGCACCGTGTGCAGCATCGATTTTGCGGGCGGTTATGCCGAACGAGCCGAAACGCTCGTCGCGCGGAACCCATAAGGGCGGTCCGGCTCGAATTTGTTGATCTTGTAGCAGTCCGCTTAACTGCCGCGCCGATTCGGCGCTGGGATTTTGTTAAGGATCGGCTGAATTGATGGATCGGCCTTGAGCATCGCCGCATGCATGGTGTCGTGGAATTCCTTATGCGCCTGGCGCATTTTCTCGCGCGCGGCTTGAACCGAGGGCTCTTGCATCGCTTTGCGACGAGCGGCCTGCACTTTTTGACGTTCTTCCGGTGAAAGATTTGCGAGACGTTTTTCCCAGCGACGTCCGCGTCCGCCTTGGTCCTCGTCCTGGCTTCGAGCTATCGGCGCGAATTGAAGCGCAATCCCCAAGGTCGACATCGTTATCAAAAATTTCATTTTCATCGAAAAGAAAAACCCGACATCATGTCGGAAGTTGCGGCGTGAAAAAGGTCACTGGTCATTTCGCGCGCGACGGCTTAATTCGTTCTCGCGATGTCGAACCCTGCTCCTCAAAAAACCGCGATTAGTCCGCGGCGGGAAGAAGATTTCCCGGAATGGTATCAGCAAGTGGTGCGGGCGGCTGAGCTGGCGGAACCGAGCGACGTGCGCGGCTGCATGGTCATTCGCCCATGGGGTTTCGGCATTTGGGAGAACATGCAGCGGCAGCTCGATGGCATGCTTCGCGCGACCGGGCATCGCAATGCTTATTTTCCTCTTTTTATTCCGCTGAGTTATTTCGCGAAGGAAGCCGAGCACGTCGAAGGCTTCGCGAAGGAATGCGCCGTCGTCACGCACACCCGCCTCGAAGTCGATGCCGATGGAAAAATGAAACCCGCGAGCCCGTTGAACGAGCCGCTGGTGGTTCGGCCGACTTCGGAGACCATTATCGGCGCGAGTTACGCGAAGTGGGTGCAATCGTATCGCGATCTTCCAATCCTCATCAATCAATGGGCCAACGTGGTGCGTTGGGAAATGCGGCCGCGTTTGTTTTTGCGCACGACGGAGTTTCTCTGGCAGGAGGGTCACACTGTGCACGAAACGGAAACGGAAGCGCGGGAGGAAACGAAACAAATGCTCGACGTTTACGAGACTTTCGTGCGCGATCACCTCGCCGTTCCGGTTTTCAGCGGCGAGAAATCGGACAGCGAACGTTTCCCCGGCGCCGTCCAGACGTTGGCGATCGAGGCGATGGTGCAGGACCGGAAAGCGATCCAGGGCGGAACATCGCACTTTTTAGGACAAAACTTTTCGCGTGCGAGTGGAATTCAATTTCAGAATCGCGAGGGCAAACAGGAATTCGGCTGGACGACCAGCTGGGGGATGACCACGCGGATGGTCGGCACGGTCGTTATGATGCACGGTGATGACGACGGACTGGTCTTACCGCCACGAATCGCACCGACCCAAATTGTAATTCTGCCGATTACACCGAAAGAAGAGACTCGCGCGCGAGTGTTGGACGTTTGTGATGCGCTCGCATTGCAGCTGCGTGGAAAGCAGTTCGGCGATTCTCCAATCGAAGTTGAGGTGGATCGGCGCGATCTCGGTGGCGGCGTGAAAAATTGGGAATGGATCAAGAAAGGGGTGCCGGTTCGAGTTGAGATCGGGCCTCGTGATTTGGAGACAAGCTCGGTCGCAGTTTCGCGCCGCGATCAGCCGGTGAAATCCAAGGAGTCGATGTCGATCCAGGAATTCGCCGCGGTCGCTCCGGAGATGCTGATGTCGATCCAAAAAAATCTCTACGACCGCGCGAAGAAATTTCAGGAGGAGAATACGCGTGTGATTGAATCGAAAAAGGATTTCTACGATTTCTTCACTGCCAAAAATGCTGCGAAACCGGAGATCCATGGCGGTTTCGCGCTCGCGCACTGGAATGGTGCGCGCGAAGCAGAAGAACAAATCAAGAACGATCTGAAAGTGACTATTCGTGTGATTCCGTTCGGAGAATCCGAAGCGGGCAAATGCGTTTTCACCGGCGAACCGAGCGCGCGCCGGGTGGTCTGGGCCAAGTCTTACTAAGCTCGATCTTATTGACGCAGCACGAGGCCATCGTTTATTTCCGCTCTTGATGGAATTAAAGCTCTACAGCCGCGAATGGTGTTCGTGGTGCATCGATGCCAAGGAATATTTGGAAGCGCGCGGCTATAAGTTCACCGCGATCGATGTCGGCGAAGATCGACAAGCCTACGAGGAAATGAAGGAACTTTCCGAGCAAACTTATGTGCCGACGTTTGTCGCCGGCGGCCACGTGCTGGCGAACTTCGACACCGATCAATTGGAAAAATTCCTGAGCGAGCATCAAATCAACCCGTAATGCTCTTTAATCTCTTCCTCACGCTCGGCGTAGCGGTGCTGAGCGTTGCTCTGCGCAGCTTCCAGAGCTCTTTTTCGCAAAAAGCTGGCGCGATCGGGATCCTGGTCGTCTCGTATCTCGCGATCTATTTCATCACCGGCAGCCAGATTCTGGGCGCGGTCGCGGCGGCGGCCTGGTTCTTTTTGCCGTGGGTGGAAATTCTCACCCGTATTCGTGCATTGCGTTTGCCGAAAGAGAAGCAACTCCGCCCAAAGTCGCCGCCCTCAAGCGACACCTTCCCGACCCTGAACGAAATCACGCGCGAGATCGAGAGCGAAGGTTTCGTGCACGTGAACGATGCTGGCTGGGATTGGGAAGATTACCGCCAATTCTTTCGCCTCTTTTACAAAGCCGAAGATCGCGCCCAGGCGACCATTTGCCTCAACGAGCAGCACGATCTCTCGTTTTATTATCTGCGAATCTCGTCCCGGTCCCGGACCGGCATCATCTGGACGACGTGGAATTACCCGCTCTCCTATGGGTTAAAACTGACGCCGCAATTTCGCATCAACCGCCAGCGGCCTGACCAATCATTCTGGCAGCTGTATCAGAGCCACCGCGCGTTTTTGCGAAAAAATAATGTGCAGATAGACGCAATCGATCCGCTGGACGATGAACGGATCGAAAAAGAAATGGAGCGCGATTTACGCGAACAGATTGCGCACAACATCGATAAAGGCGTGCTCAAGCAGACGCCCGAAGGCGACGTGAAATACTCGTGGCGCGGAATGATCTATCTTTGGTGCCAGTTCCTGCTTGATCTGGTCCGGCTGTAACTCTTCCTCTACCGCTTTCTCTTAGTCTTGATTCAAAGGTTCAGATTGAGAGGAAGAGGAAGATTTCAAACCTTCATGATCTCAGCTTCTTTGTGCTTGAGATGATCGTCGATTGATTTGACGAAGCGGTCGGTCAGTTTCTGAATCTGTTTTTCCAAGTCGTGCAGTTCATCCTCGCTGATCCCGCCACCACCTTTGAGTTTTTTTGCTTCATCGAGTGCGGTGTGACGATTACTCCGGATCCGAACCCGCGCTTCCTCCGCCATTCTGCCTAACGACTTCGCTAATTCCTTGCGCCGCTCTTCGGATAATTCTGGAATCGGGAGTCGAATAATTTTTCCGTCGACCGCCGGGGTAATGCCGATCTTCGATTCTTTCAGCGCGCGTTCAATATCTTGCACCGTGCCGGCGTCGAATGGTTGCAACACGAGCAACCGCGATTCCGGGGTCGTGATAAGCGCGAGCTGCTTCAGTTTCATCGTCGAGCCATAGGCCTGCACGTCAATGTTCTCGACCAGCGCGGGCGACGCTTTGCCCGTCCGCACGCCGGAAAATTCGTGAGCCAGATAATCGACGCTCTTTTCCATCGCCATCTCGGCTTCGAGAAGAATGTCGTCTCTGTCCATGCGCGTAACTTTTTACTTGGTCTCCGATTCACCGCAAACGAGCGTGCCGACTTTTCGGCCGAGGACAGCGTCGCGAATATTACTCGATTTGTTCATGTCGAAAACGACGATTGGCACGTTATTGTCCATGCAAAGACTAAACGCGGTTGAATCCATCACCTGCAATCGCTTCGTCAACGCTTCCGTGAATGTGATTCGCTCGAAACGTTTCGCGTTTGGGTCCGTATTCGGGTCGCGATCGTAAACGCCATCCACTTTGGTTGCTTTCAAAATCACATCCGCGCCGATCTCGCTCGCGCGTAACGCTGCCGTGGTGTCGGTTGAAAAGTAAGGATTGCCGGTGCCGGCCGCGAAAATCACGATCCGACCAAGTTCAAGATGTCGAATCGCCCGGCCGAGAATAAACGGCTCGGCCACGTTTTTCATTTCGATCGCCGTTTGCACCCGCGCTTCGACCCCGATCTTCGTGAGCGTGCTCCGCAATGCGAGCGCATTGATCACTGTCGCCAGCATGCCCATGTAATCCGCCGTCGTTCGATCCATGCCGCGGACCGCCGCGGAGGAGCCACGCCAAATATTTCCCCCGCCGATCACGATCGAAATCTGGACGCCGAGGCTGTGCACGTCCTTGATTCGATCCGCGATCTCGCGCACGACCGACGGCGAAATGTTTTCGCGCGAGCCGCGCTCCTGGAGCGCTTCGCCGCTCAACTTGAGCACGACACGTTTGTAAGCGGGCGCCTCGGTCTTCATGGCAGCGCAAATGAAACAGGAGGCCGCGACGTTTTGAAAGCAAAATGACTGTAGCCAGCAACGTTGTCACAGGGCCGCGCTCGGCGACCGCGGTTACAACGCTCGCCCGCGCAAAAATTCCGCGGCGCTCATGCGGCGCTTTCCTTCCAACTGAACATCGGTTAGCGATAAAGCACGATCGGACGTCGCAACAACAAGTTCCCGATTTTTCCGCAATATCTCGCCCGGCTTCCCGCGAAGATCGATAATCGACGCGGCAAAGATTTTTAAATTGCCGCCGGCAAGCTCAGTGAACGCGCCCGGCCAGGGATTATAAGCGCGAATTTTTCTCTCGATGGCCTCGGCGCTTTCATTCCAATTCAGACGGCCTGCTTCACGATTCAGCTTCGGCGCGTAATTTGCGAGGGATTTGTCTTGCGGAACACGCGGCGCATTGCCGGCGGCAAGCAGACGCAAAGATTCAAGCAACGCTTCCGGCGCGATCTGTGCGAGCCGATCGTGCAGCGTCGCGCCCGTCTCGGTCGGCGAGATGTCGATCTTGCGCTGAAGCAAAATGTCGCCGGTATCGAGGCCTTCATCCATGTACATCACGGTAACGCCCGTCTCGTGATCACCGGCCGCGATGGCTGCCTGAATCGGGGCGGCCCCGCGCCAGCGCGGCAAAAGCGATGCGTGTAAGTTCAAGCTTACGATCTTTGGAATCTCGAGCACCGCGCGTGGCAAGATCTGTCCATAGGCCATGACCACGATCACGTCCGGCGCAAGAGCACGAATTTGATCGATCGCTTCGGGATCTTTAATTCGGGTCGGCTGGAAGATCCCAGCTCTCCGCGGCGAGCCTTCGACTGGGTTGGCATTTGGTCCGCTGCCGATCAGCGCTTTCTTGATCGGCGGTGCGGTGATTTTTTGAGTGCGGCCTGCCGGCTTGTCGGGTTGCGTGACAACTCCAACTAATTCGTCCTCGGATTTTTCCAGTGCGCGCAGCGTCGGCACGCCGATTTCGCCCGTGCCGATGAATACGATCCGCATTTGCGGTTTATCGAAGCGATTGAATGGGAATGGCCCTGCGATTTCGCGCGGCGACCGCTTCCGCCATCATTTTTTCGCCGGCAGTGACTTCGCGTTGTCCGACCGACGACCCGCATTCGGTGCAGAGATAATCGAAGATCTCGCGGTCGGGCAGAACTAGCAGCAGCTTCTCACGGACGGGGGTCGTCGCCCGGCATTTCTCGCAATACAGGGTCGAAGCTGTGAAATTCTCAAATTGCTGCTGACTCATGTTTGACGCCGTTTACGCTCGCTAAGATATCGAATAATACTTTCGCGGGCGGCTGCATGGCGTCAATCACGGTGATGCAATCTTTGGGATAATGAGTCAGCACGGGCTTCGATTCCATTTCGTAAATGTCGAGCCGCCTTTGAATGACCTCTTCATTGGCGTCATCGAGGCGATTGTCTTTCAGCGCGCGCTTTTTCAACCGCCCGAACAACGTCTCGCGGTTGGGACAAGCGAGATGAAAAACTTTTTCTACATCGATCAATTCTCGCATGATTTTGGCCTGATTCACGTTCCGCGGAATGCCGTCAAGCACGAGGATGTCGATGTCCGGCTTGAATTTGTGACCATCAACCGCGGCGTCGATCGCTTCTTTCCAAAGCTCGACCGTGATGTCGTCGGGAACGAGCTGACCTTTGCTAGAATATTCCAGAAACGCTTTCCCGACTTTCGTGCGTGTATCGATTGAGCGAAACACGTCACCACACGGACAATGATAGAAGCGCGGGATCGTTCCGAGTGTTTTGCCCTGGGTCCCTTTGCCGCTGCCGGGTGCACCAAACAGGATGAACGTCCGATATTTCATGAAAGCGACTCGTTATACCGCACTCGGGGCGAATCGGGAAGGGAAACGATTATTTCGCAGCGACCGGATCGATGTTGACCCGTCGTCCGCCGCGATCGAAGCGGACGTTGCCGTCGACCAGCGCGAAAATCGTGTAATCGCGGCCGAGGCCGACGTTTTTGCCCGGTAAAAACTTTGTTCCGCGCTGCCGGACAATGATGTTGCCGGCCACGACCAGCTCGCTGCCGAATCGTTTTACACCGAGCCGTTTGCTAACGCTGTCGCGGCCGTTCTTAACGCTGCCCTGTCCTTTTTTATGAGCCATGACTTAAGATTTCTTCGATTTTGAGCCGCCGGTGATGCTTTTGATTTTCACCCGAGTCAGTTTGCGGCGATGTCCAACCGTGCGGTGATAACCTTTGCGCCGTTTGTATTTGAACGCGATGACTTTTTTGTCCTTCCGCTGCTCGACAACTTCGGCCGTCACTTTCGCGCCGGAGATGAGCGGATCGCCGTGAGTGACGTTCTTACCGTCGGCGAACATCAACACTTCGCCGAACGTTGCGGTTTTCCCCGCATCGACATCGAGAAGATCGACATCGATGGTGTCGCCTTCCGCGACGCGGTACTGCCGTCCGCCAGTCTTGATGATTGCGTAGGTCATAGGTCTTTCCGGGGAGAAAAAGCCGCGCAAATTCACACAGAAGCCATAGCTTGGCAAGCAAAAGGTAGGGGCGGTTCACCGAACCGATCCGAGCCCGATTAGCGTTGCGGGCGATTGAGTCAATCGCCCCTACCTGAAATGACTAGCACGATCTCTCCCTTTGGCGGATGCGCTTCGTAATGTATGAGTAGCTCCGTCGGCGTTCCGCGGCGAAATTCTTCGAACTTCTTTGTGAGCTCGCGCGCGACGCAGAGTTGTCGATCCGGCACAACGTCAATGCAGGCCTTGAGCGTTTTAGTTAGCCGATACGGCGATTCGAAATAAATCGATGTTTCCTCGCGGGCGGCGGCGGCACGTAGCTCGCGTTCGCGTCGGCCACTTTTAACGGGCAGAAATCCGCCGAAGCAAAATTTGTCGGCCGAGAACCCCGATCCGACCAGCGCGGTCGAAATTGAAGAAGGTCCAGGAATAATTGTGAAAGGCAGTTCGCGTTTGATGCATTCGCGAATCAATCGCGCGCCAGGATCGGACAGGCCCGGCGTTCCCGCGTCAGTGATCAGCGCGATTTTTTCGCCGGCCGCGAGTCGCTCAACCAGCTGCGCGGTGCGCATCGCTTCGTTGTGCTCGTGATAACTAATGAGCGGTTTTTTGATCTGATAATGCTTCAACAAAATCCCGGAGTGTCGGGTGTCCTCGGCCGCGACAAGATCGACATCTTTCAAAATTTCGCGCGCGCGCAGTGTGATGTCGCCAAGGTTTCCGATTGGCGTAGCAACGACGTAAAGCATCGGGGTGAATTTGATAAGGCCAAGCCGTCTAACGAGAAACGAAGATTATACAGAAGGGAGCACTATGAGAATACGCATTTGGATGTTGGCCTTAGTACCGTTCGCAATGATCGGCTGCGCCGATGAAACGCCGCCGGTTACGACGACGACTACGACGACCACGCAGGAGGTGACCACGGGAGTTCCGTCGAGTGCGGTTGTGACGCGCGAGGTTGTGGTGCCACAGGCACCGCCGTCGGTTCGAATTGAAGCGCAAACCGTCGCGCCCGGCCCGGGTTACATTTGGACACCCGGCTACTGGCGATGGTCCGGAAGGGATTACGTCTGGTCGTCTGGCTCTTGGGTCAGGCCGCCCCGTACCACGGCTGTTTGGGTCCCAGGACATTGGGTGAGCAGAGGTGCAGGCTGGGTTTGGGTCCCCGGTCACTGGAGATAAACGGCCTGTAGTCTGCAAATCGGATTTGCATCGCGTCGCGAGGAGCACGTTCTTGCGGCGCGATGCGTAATCCGTCCTCAGCGCTGAACCGCGGTTTTATTCAACTCTGGCCGCGCAGAGTAATTCGGACGCTCCTTGGCGTTGGCCTCCTTCTTCTTGCTGCGCTGTTGATCCTCTATTTTCGGCAGCACTCGATGGTTTACCATCCGCGGCCGTACGACGAGAGCTATGCGTATGCGTTTCCGGCGAACGGCGTCGAAATTAGCTACACGGTCGCGACCGCGAAATATTGTGCGTATTACATTCCGGCAACCGCACCATTTCCGAAACGTCTTTGGATCGCATTTTGCGGGAACGGTTCGCTTGCGCTCGATTGGACGACAATTCTTCGCGAATATTGGGCGCACGACGACGCCTTTCTTCTCATCGATTATCCCGGTTACGGAAAGAACGGCGGCTACGCGACAATCGCGAGCACGCGTGCTTCCACGGACGCCGCGCTCAAGGCGCTGTGCGAGCGATTAAGACTAAGCGAAGAGCAACTTACACTTTGCACCATCGGCCATTCGTTAGGAGCAGCGGTCGCTCTAGATTTTGCAACGCACCATCACGTGCAAAACGTTGTCCTGATTTCGCCGTTCACAACGCTCCGGGAGGAAGCAGCCACGATGTTGGGTGGCTGGATCGCGCGATTGTTGATCGAAAGCTATGACAATCGGGCAAACTTGGCCGAAGTGGCGAGACTCAATCCGGATGCGCGCATCGCAATTTTTCACGGCACACGCGATCAAGTCATTCCGCTCCGAATGGGGCGCGAGCTCGCGCGCGAATTCCCGTTTGTCGAATTTTTCGCGATCGAGGACGCTGATCATGTCAGCGTCCTCAATCACGCGCACGACAAAATCATCGATTGGATGAGTCGCTGACTTGTGGAACGATCCAAGCTGTATCGGACACCGTGAAGCCGAACTTTCAGTTCGATGATAATCGATTTCCGCGAACCGATTGTTTTTTCCATACCGGGACTGGCCGATGGCATGGCTACTGGCCTAACGACGACGGCAACTTCCGACGTTACAACTTGGGTCGCGAATATTTAATCGAGGCCGCACGCGAACGCGCCAAAGAAATGGTCGTATTCGCTGTCATCCTCGTCGCCGCGGCCTGGCCAGTCATCTATATGATCGTGACCGTAGTGCAATTGCTTTACAAAGGTCGACCGCCAGATCGGTAGATCCGAATTAGCGCGGTCCGAGAAATTCGTCCCGGTAGAGCGGCGTTGTTTCCGGTGCGAAACCGTGCCGGGTAATATTTTCGGTCACAACACGCGGCACAACGAATTGCAGAAGATAATCCGCCCCGCCCGCTTTGGTGCCGCCGCCGCTCATTTTAAAACCGCCGAACGGATGACGGCCGACGACCGCGCCGGTGCATGACCGATTGACGTAAACGTTGCCGGCAACGATCTCCGCTTTGGCGCGCTCGATGTTGGCCGGGCTGCGCGAGAAAAATCCGGCGGTGAGCGCGAATTCGGTGCTGTTCGCGATCTCGAACGCTTCATCGAGGTCGCGCGCTTTCATGACGCTGAGCACCGGACCGAAAATTTCCTCGCACGCAATCCGCGTCTTCGGACTGACATTGGTGAAGATGGTCGGTGGAATGAAGAAACCTTTTTGCGGCACATCGGCCCTTTGAAAGGCGAGGCACGATTCGTTTTTGCCGATGTCGATATATTCGAGAATCCGTTTGTGGGCGGTCCCATCAATCACCGGTCCAACCGTGATTCCCGGTTCTTCCGGATTTCCGACGCGCAAACTGGCGGCGGCGTTGAGCAGGCGTTCGATTGCGCGGGGATAGATCTCTTCCAAAATGATCAGTCGCGAACAAGCCGAACATTTTTGCCCCTGATAACCAAACGCTGAATAAATGGTATCGACAATCGCTTCGTCGAGATCGGCGTCGGCATCGATGATGACGGCGTTCTTGCCGCCCATCTCACAAATGACGCGCTTGAGTTCGCGCTGACCTTCGCGCGTTTTGCCAGCACTCTCCCAAATCCGCAAACCGACTTCCCGCGATCCGGTGAACGCGATAAGATCGACATCTTTGTGATCGACCAGGTGCGCGCCCATTACTGAACCTTTGCCCGGCAAATAGTTCAGGACGCCCGGTGGAACGCCCGCTTCTTCGAAAATTTCCATCAACATTGCGCCGATGACTGCGGATTGTTCGGCCGGTTTCATGATCACGGTATTGCCGGTGACAAGCGCGGCTGTGGTCATCCCGCACAAAATTGCCATCGGAAAATTCCAAGGCGCGATGATGAGCGCGACACCGCGCGGCCAATAGTGCTGATAACTTTCTTCGCCGAGGACGTGTTGCGTGAGCCGCGGCCGGCCGATCAAGCGCATCTCGTGCGCATAAAACCGACAGAAATCCATCGCCTCGCGAATGTCGCCGTCCGCTTCCGCCCAGGCTTTGCCGACTTCGAAAACTTCCAGCGCGGAGAGCTCAAAACGCCGGTGGTGCATGATATCGGCGGCGCGCTCGAGCAATCGGCAGCGTGTTTCAAATGACGTCCGACTCCATTTTTCAAACGCGTCGCGCGCGGCTTTGACCGCGCGTTCTGCTTCTGGAATTCCGGCTTCGGCCACGTGGCCGACGACGTCTTCGGGCGAGCTCGGGTTGATCGAAGCGATCGTTTT
>Ga0209803_1000238_pt1 | contig 35310 bp, 42 predicted proteins | sample GraSoiAngelo_138_FD_185895 | JGI IMG/M metagenome (GOLD analysis project Ga0209803, IMG submission 185895) | Grasslands soil microbial communities from the Angelo Coastal Reserve, California, USA - 14_0929_09_40cm (SPAdes) (version 2) | ecosystem: Environmental > Terrestrial > Soil > Grasslands ...
CGGCTCACGTCGCGCCATATTGGCGGCGGTCACAAGCAAAATTATCGCAAAGTCGATTTCAGACGCCGCAAGCACGGCGTCGCGGCCGACGTGATGGGGATTGAGTACGATCCGAACCGTTCGGCGCGAATTGCCCTTATTAAGTACAGCGACGGCGAACTGAGCTACATCCTGGCGCCGAATGGCCTGCAGGTCGGCGCCAAAGTTGTCGCCGGTAACGACGTCGCGCCCGATCTTGGCAATTCATTGCCGCTGCGCGCGATTCCGCTCGGCACCAACATTCACAACATCGAACTAAGCCCCGGCCGGGGCGGTCAAGTTGCGCGCAGCGCCGGTCAGCAAGCGATCCTGAACAATCTCGAGGGCGGCTACGCGCTCGTGAAAATGCCGTCCGGCGAAGTCCGCCGAATTCACGAGAACTGTTTCGCCACCATCGGCCAGGTTGGAAACGTCGATCACATGAATGTGGCCAGCGGCAAAGCCGGGCGCACGCGTTGGCAGGGACGTCGTCCGCACGTGCGCGGGATGGTGATGAACCCGATCGACCACCCGATGGGCGGCGGTCAGGGCAAATCAAAGGGCGGCGGCGGACGTCATCATCCAGTCAGTCCATGGGGGCAGCTGGCCAAAGGATTTAAAACACGCAGTAAACGCAAGCCGAGCGACCGATTCATTCTCGAGCGCAAGCGAGCGAACAAGAAAGGTTGATTTTTATGGGAAGATCACTAAAGAAAGGACCCTTCGTCGAATCGCATCTTCTGGAGAAGATCGACAAGATGAACGCGTCGGGCTCGAAAAAGGCGATCAAGACCTGGTCGCGACGCTCGATGGTAACGCCGGATTTTGTCGGCCACACGTTTTTGGTGCACAACGGAAAGATATTTAATTCCGTTTTCATCACCGAGAACATGGTCGGTCATAAGCTCGGCGAGTTTTCGGCTACCCGAATCTTTAAGAAGCACGGTTCGCACACGGCGAAGGTGACCAAATAGTTGAGAATTTTTTTGGCAGTGTTGGGCTGCGTAACGCTGGCTCGAGGGCTGGCGGCAGAGGGAAATAGTTCTTTGTCAGAATCCAAAATTGAAAGCGCGGAGCAAAAGATCACCGCGGAATCGCTGCTGGCGCAGAACGAAGATTTGCGCAGGCAATTGTCGATTCAACAGGAGTCGCTCAAGACAGTGACAGCGAGCCTGGCGGAATCGAATGCGGAAGCGGAAGTGTTTCGCCGCAAATATTCCGACCTGGAATCGCGGATGGCAGCGTTGGGGCTGGCGTCGGCGAGCAAAGATCGGGCAAAACTCGAGCAACGTTTGCTTGCCGCAGTAAGTGATCTTCGGTTGGCGCAAAGAGAGGGCGATGAGCTTCGCGATCAACTACTTGGTTTGAACGAGGCCCTGTTGCGATATTTGCAGACATCGCAGGGTGGCGACGCGCAGGCGCGGATGGACGTGGAAACGCAATTGCGCAAAACGAACCAGCTGGTGGGAAGATCGATCCCGCCGCTGCGGGACGCGCAAGAGCCGCAACCGAGTTTGATGGACGGCAGTGTCCTGAGCGTGAAGGACGAATGGTCTTTTGTGGTTGCGAACATTGGCGAGCAGCAAGGCGTCAAGATTGGGATGCCGCTGCGAGTAATGCATGGGGAACAAAAGATTGCGACCCTGAGGGTGGTGGACGTGCGACAGCGAATTTGCGGTGCGGTAATTGAGGATTCTGGAAAAGAGAAAATAAAAGTGGGCGATCGCCTCCAGGCGGATGCCCGCTCGAATGTGACTTTAAAATAGATGGAAGTTAGATCGATATATAAGTACGCGCGGATTTCGCCATTCAAGGTGCGCGAAGTCACGCGAGAGATTCAGGGTCTGCCGGTTTCGGCGGCACTCGACATTCTTGCTTTCACGCCCAAGAAAGCGGCGTTCCTGATCAACAAAACGCTCAAGAGCGCGATCGCGAACGCGGAAAACAATGCGAACTTGAAAGCCGACGGTCTGGTGGTCAAGGAAGCGGTCGTGGGCGAGGGCCCGACTTTCAAACGAATGACGCCGCGCGCTCGTGGCAGCGGCAGCCGGATTTTGAAACGGACAAGCCATATCAGGATCGTTTTGACGGACGACGTAGCAATTGAGACTCGCGAGACTCGAAAAGCGAAACGCAAGCAAGAAAAGAAAACAGGGGAGGCCGGAGCAAAATCGACAGCGGCGAAAAAAGATAAGAAGAAGACCGCGAAAGCGGCCAAGAAATAATTTATGGGACAAAAAGTTAATCCGATTGGATTCAGACTCGGGGTGAACCGTGATTGGCGGTCGCGCTGGTACGCGTCGCCCCAAGAGCTGCCCGCGTTTTTGCACAGCGATCTCGAGATTCGCGCTTACGTGAAGAAGAAGCTGCAATTCGCCGCGGTCTCGAAAATTGTGATCGAACGCGCGTGGAATTCAATTCGCGTGACCATTCACACCGCCCGTCCCGGCATAGTCATCGGCCGCAAAGGCGCCGAGATCGAGAAGATGACGGAAGAAATTTCCAAGATGGCGCAGGGCAAACAAATCAAGATTGACATCCAGGAGATCAAAACACCGGAACTCGACGCGCAGCTCGTCGCGGAAAACGTGTCGCTGCAAATCGAGCGTCGAATCGCTTACCGCCGGGCCATGAAAAAAGCGGTGCAGGTAGCAATGGATTTCGGCGCGGAAGGGATTCGCTTGCGTTGCTCGGGCCGATTAAACGGCGCAGAAATTTCGCGCTCGGAATGGTACCGCGAAGGGAAGGTTCCACTGCACACTTTGCGCACTCCGATTGACTACGGTTTCGCCGAAGCAAACACCGTTTATGGCAAGATCGGCGTGAAATGCTGGATGTGTAAGAAGGAAGAAGCGCCGAGCGAAGCCCCACTTGCAATGGCTCCGCCACTGCCGCCAGCTGAGCCGGTCGAAGCCTAGGAATTTTTATGCCGTTGATGCCCAAACGAGTGAAGTATCGGAAGTCCCAGCGGGGAAGCCGCAAAGGGACTGCTTCGCGCAATTTACGAATCAATTTTGGCGAGTTCGGATTGCAAACGCTCGAGCGCGCGTGGATCACGAACACGCAGATTGAAGCGGCGCGCGTGGCGTTGACCCGCAACATGAAACGCAAAGGCAAACTGTGGATCCGGATTTTTCCGGACAAATCAGTCACGGCGCGTCCGCCGGAAACGCGAATGGGCAAGGGAAAAGGTCAGCCGGAGTTCTGGGTCGCGACGGTGAAGCCCGGAAACATTTTGTTTGAGCTCGACGGTCTGACCGAATCGGTCGCGCGCGAGTCGCTGCGACTAGCGGCGGACAAATTACCGGTGCGCACGAAATTTATTAGCCGTCACCACGTGGCCGCGGCCTAACGAACATGAAAATTAAAGAAATAGTTGAGATGAGCACGGACGAGTTGCTGACAAAACGGCGCGATCTCCGCCAGGAACGTTTGCATCTGCGTTTGCAACAGCAGAGCGGCCAGCTCGAGCAGCCAAGCCGGCTGCGTTTGCTGCGGCGCGATGTGGCGCGGATCGACACGATTCTTTCCCAGCGGGCCAAGCAACCACAGGCCATTCCCGCCGCAGAACCAAAGCCGAAGAAGAACTAATTTATGGCCGAGCAAGCAACCCAAGATCGACAATCTACGGCGCAACCGCCACCGTTGCCGGCGAAGTACACGCGGGCGGCGCGCAAGACGCGCGTCGGCGAAGTCATTTCCGAGCGGATGAACAAGACGATCGTGGTCCGGACGATCACGCGCGTGCCGCATCCGAAGTTCGGCAAGATTGTGAAACAGATCCGAAGATTTTACGCGCACGATGAGGAGAACAAGGCGAAGACGGGCGACACCGTCCGGATTATGGAAACGCGGCCGCTGAGCAAATTGAAACGCTGGCGATTAGTAGAGGTGCTTCAGAAGTAATTGTTATGGTGCAGCTTCGATCGAGACTTGACGTCGCGGACAATACCGGCGCGCGGATGGCGACGATGATCGGCGTGATCGGCAAGGCCACGCTTTACGCTGGGATTGGGGACGTCATCACTGCGAACGTGAAAGAAGCGAGCGCGACGGGCACGGTGAAAAAGGGCGAAGTCGTGCGAGCGGTCCTGGTTCGCACGCGGCAAGCGATTCGTCGCGATGACGGCTCTCTTCTGCGATTCGACAACAACGCGATCGTGATCATCGACAAGGATTTGAATCCTCGCGGGACGCGGATTTTCGGTCCGGTCGCGCGCGAACTGCGCGAGCGCAATTTTATGAAAATCGTTTCGCTGGCTCCGGAGGTTTTATGAGCCGGATGAAATTTCATGTTAAAAAAGGAGACGAAGTAGAGGTGATCTCCGGGAACTTCAAAGGTTCGAGCGGCAAAATTCTCGAGGTGTTGTCAAGCAAACAGCGAGTGCTGGTTGAAGGCGTGCGGATTATTAAAAAGCATCTGCGCAAATCGGAAGACAATCCGCAGGGCAAAATCGCCGAACGCGAAGGGCCGATTCATATTTCGAACGTGAAATTGGTCGAGCGCGAGAAGAAGGCCGAAAAGAAAGCGAAAACGAAGCCGAAGAAAGAGGCTGAGAAGAAGGCGGCCTAATGGAAAACGAATTTTACCGTCATTACAAAGACCGCGTGGTGCCCGCTTTGCGCGAACGGCATAAGTACAAAAACGTCCACCAGATTCCGCGGGTCCACAAAGTGGTGATTAACACTTCGGTTGGTTCGCAGCCGGACATCAAGCAGGCTTTGGACGAAGCAAAAGTGGAGCTGGCGCTCATTACCGGGCAACAACCGGCCGAGACGCGCTCGAAAAAGAGCATCGCCAATTTTAAATTGCGCAAGGACCAGATTATCGGCGCGAAAGTTACACTGCGTGGTGATCGGATGTACGAATTTCTAGAGCGATTGATTAAAGCTGCGCTCCCGCGGATTCGAGATTTTCGAGGTGTTTCGCCCCGCTGTTTTGACGGGAACGGCAATTACACACTCGGTGTCCCCGATCAGACAATCTTTCCCGAGATCGAGATGGACAAAATCAAGCGCAACATCGGTTTTGATGTTACAATTGTGACCACCGCGCGAACGGATGAGGAGGCCAAATCGCTCTTGAGCGAACTGGGAATGCCTTTTTCTGATCGCGCGAAAAAGCTCGCCACGGCGAGTCCGTCCGAAGGCGGACCGGCTGGGCAAGAGCAAGCCGCCTGAATTTCATGAGTACTGTTACAGATCCAATTGCAGACCTGCTTGCTCGCATGCGCAACGGCGCGCACGCGCAAAAGATCGAGATCTTCGTGCCGTACTCCAAGCTGAAAGCCGAGGTTGTCCGGATTCTGAAGAATGAAGGTTACATCAGCGATTACGAAGTCGACACGAAGGCGGCGCATCCGCGCATCAAAATCACGAACAAGCTGGTCGATCACACTTGCGCCATCACCGGATTGAAACGGGTCAGCCGGCCCGGTCTACGGCGTTACGTCGGCGCCGGCGAAATTCCGCGCGTGCTCGGTGGAATGGGAACGGCGATTTTGTCGACGTCGCGCGGTATTATGTCCGGTCGTGAAGCCAAGAAACAAAAAGTGGGCGGCGAACTGCTCGCCTACGTTTGGTAAGTTTTATGTCGCGAATTGGAAACAAACCGGTCGACATTCCCGACAAAGTCAAAGTCAACATCGACAATGACGGCGGCGTTTCGGTGGAAGGCCCGAAAGGCAAACTCAACTGGAAATTGCCACGGCAAATCACGGGCAACGTGAAAGACAATCATGTCTCGCTCGCGCGCGGCGCGGAAACTCGCAGCGTGAAAGCGTTGCACGGACTATCCCGTGCGCTCGTGCACAACATGGTCGTCGGCGTGAGCGAAGGTTTTACGAAACAGCTCGAGATCGAGGGCGTCGGTTTTAAAGCGGCAGTGCAAGGAACGAATCTCAATCTTAGTCTCGGTTTTTCGCACCCGATCCTGTTTCCGATTCCAAAGGACATCAAAATCACCGTCACCGATCAGACCAAGATCATGATTCAAGGCGCGGATAAGAAAGTTGTCGGCCAGGTTGCGGCGGACATTCGCCGCTATTACCCGCCGGAGCCGTACAAGGGCAAGGGCGTGCGTTACGCCGGCGAGCAAATCCGTCGCAAGGAAGGCAAGACGGTCCAGTAATTTTATGGCGACGTTCAATCGAAAAGCTGCGCGGGAGCGATTGCATCGGCGAATCCGGAAAAAAATTTCCGGCACGTCGACGCGTCCGCGTTTGTCGATCTACTTTTCTGGGAAACACGTTTATGCGCAGGTAATTGATGATGACGCGGGCAAGACGTTGATCGCAGCTTCAACCGCCGAGAAGGACGTGCTTGGGAAAAGTAAAGCTGCCGCCAATCGTGCGAGCGCCGAAGTTGTCGGCAAAGTGATTGCCGAGCGCGCTCTTGGAAAAAAGATCGACAAAGTCGTGTTCGACCGCGGCGGATTCCAATATCAAGGCAAAGTAAAAGCGCTGGCCGATGCGGCCCGCGAAGGTGGATTAAAGTTTTAATTTCATGGCAGCACCAGGACAAGGCAGACGACCAGACTCCCGTCATCAGGACAGAACGCCGGCGGCAAGAGGCGACACGACCGAGAAGGTCGTGTTCATCAACCGCTGTGCAAAAGTCGTGAAGGGGGGACGGCGTTTCAGTTTTAGCGCGCTAATCGTGGCTGGGGATCACGACGGCAGCGTTGGTGTCGGCTTCGGAAAAGCAAACGAAGTTTCGGAAGCGATTCGCAAGGCTTCCGAGTCAGCGCGGAAATCGATGGAAAAAGTGTCACTTCACGAAAACACGATTCCGCACGAGACGATCGGCGAGTTTGGTGGCGGGCGCGTTCTGTTACGACCGGCTTCACCGGGAACCGGGGTGATCGCGGGCGGCGGTGTGCGCGCGGTCGTGGAAGCGGCGGGAATTCGTGATGTGCTCGCGAAATCTCTCGGCTCGAGTAATCACGCCAATGTGGTGAAGGCGACTATCGCAGCGTTGAAATCGTTGCGCCGTAAAGATGAAATTTTCAAAGTGCGCGGAATCAAAGGCGGCGGCGACGGAAAAGCGGCCGCGCAAGGGACATGATGCGGTTGCATAATCTTAGGCCGCGTCCGGGCGCTCGGCATCGGGTCAAGAGACTTGGTTCCGGCGAAAGCTCCGGCCACGGAAAAACGAGCGGCAAAGGCCATAAAGGTCAAAAGGCGCGCTCCGGTGGCAGCATTCGTCTTGGATTCGAAGGCGGACAGATGCCACTAATTCGACGTTTGCCGAAGCGTGGGTTCAACAACGCCGCTTTTCGCGCGACCTACGCGATCGTGAACCTGAGCGATCTGAACGAATTTAAAGCCGGCACGGTGGTGAACGAAGAGTTGCTGCGCGAATCGAAGCTTGTGCGTGGCGATGTTGCTGGAATCAAAATTTTGGGCGACGGAGAATTGAAGCACGCGCTGAAGATCGAAGCGGACAAAGTCAGCGAATCGGCCAAAGCAAAGATCGAGAAGGCTGGGGGAACGATCACGATGCGGGAACCGGCAACACGAAAGCCGACGGCGGGCGCGGACGACGTCGATCAAACGGCCAAAGAATCTGAAGCCGCAACTAAGTCGAAGAAAAAATCGACAACGGCGAAGGCAAAAAGGAAGGCTTCCAAGAAGCGGTAGCGCCGGCGTGAATTTCTAAATGGTTTCGGCCTTTCTCAACACGGTCAAGATACCGGAGTTACGGCGGCGAATTTTGTTCACGCTGGCGATCGTCGTTGTTGTGCGACTTGGCGCGGCGATCACAACGCCCGGAGTCAATCAGGCGGTGTTACAGGAATGGTTTCGAAGTGCGCTAACCGAAAAATCCGGTGGGAATCTTGCAGCTTTGCTGAATTTGTTTAGTGGCGGCGCATTGGAAAATTGCGCGATATTTTCACTCGGAATCATGCCCTACATCAGCGCATCGATCATGATGCAGCTGCTTTCGGCGGTAATTCCGCAATTGGGGAGACTCGCTCGCGAAGATGGCGGCCGGCAAAAGATCATGCAATACACCCGGTTCATGACTGTCGGCCTTTGCATTTTTCAGGGATATTTACTCGCAATCTCATTCCAGCATCCGGAAGCTTATCGGGTCGCGTTGCCGGGAATTTCGGAAACGATTGCGCGGTTAGGCATTCCGCTAGTCGACGATCCCGGATGGGTTTTTCGGATAGTGACGGTGATTTCCCTAACCACCGGCACATTGTTGTTGATGTGGCTGGGCGATCAAATCACTGAGCGTGGCATCGGGAACGGCATTTCGTTGATTATCACCATTGGTATCGTCGCGCGGTTACCGGCCGCGCTCGCCCAGGCGTGGAAAACGTTTGTCCCGAGCGGCGGCGCGGCGACGCAGGTCAATCCGATGGTGCTTGTAATGATGATTTTGTTTCTCTTTTGTGTTATCGCTGGAGTCATTGCGATTACGCAAGGCGTGCGAAAGATCACGGTCCAATACGCCAAGCGTGTGGTCGGTCGCAAACAATATGGCGGCAACACGCAGTACATGCCGTTGAAAGTGAATTATCCCGGCGTAATGCCCATCATTTTTGCGTGGGCGCTCCTGCTATTCCCGAACCAGATCGTGAGCTGGGCCTTCCCGAACAGTCCGACCGCGCGGCAACTTTCAGAAATGCTTTCGACCGGATGGCTGCATTACGTCGTCCTGGCTGCGATGATTTTCTTCTTCAGCTATTTTTGGGTCGCGACCCAGTTTCAACCATCGCAGATCGCAGACGATCTTAAGAAATATGGCGGTTACATTCCGGGTGTCCGACCCGGGAAGCCAACTGCGGATTTTCTCGATTACACCATGACGCGTCTGACGTTCGCAGGCGCGATCTTCCTCACGATCATAGCAGTGCTCCCGAGTTTGCTGAGCCAGAGTTTGCACGTGCCAACGGTAACCGCGCAGTTTTTTGGCGGCACGAGTTTGCTCATTATTGTCGGTGTCATGCTGGACACGATGCGTCAGGTTGAAACGCATTTGATTCAGCGGCATTACGATGGATTTCTGCGCAAAGGTCGGGTGCGCGGTGGATTCACAGGCCGCTCTGCTTATGTTCGCGGTGAAGCCGCAGCGCAACGCACGCTGATGTGGCTTTATGTCGGCATCGCCATCATCGTCATTGGTGGCGTGGCGGCGTTTTTGGCATCGAAGTGAAACGGCGACTCGTTTTACTCGGCGCTCCCGGTTCCGGTAAAGGAACGCAGGCGGAAATGATCACCCGTCAATTTGGAATTCCGGTCACATCGCCCGGCGCGATTTTGCGCCGCGAAAAAGATTTAGAGACGCCGCTTGGATTGGAGACGGCTGAAATTCTGCAGCGGGGGGATTTGGTGCCGGACAAGATCATTGTGAAGTTGATCGAAGATTGGCTGCGCTTGCATGGCGGATACGGTTTCGTGTTCGATGGATTTCCAAGAACGCTTCCGCAGGCGGAAAGTTTGGCATCTATTTTGAGCGGCCTCCACGCGTCACTCGACGCTGCGATCTGGCTGGAGGTTTCGGAAGAAACGGTCCGTGCTAGAATTTCTGGACGGCTACAATGCCGGACCTGTGGTTTCACGACCAGTATGGACAGCGCAAAATTTGCTGACCGTCCGATTTGTCCTTATTGCGAAGGGCGGCTCGAGCGCCGAAGCGATGATGATATGAGCGTATTGCAGACACGGTTGCGCGAATACAACACCAAGACACAGCCACTCGCGGATTTTTACGGGAAGATGTCGATCTTGCGCCGAATCGATGGAAATCGCGATCGCGAAACGGTGTTCGGCGATATCTCGCGAGTAATCGAAAATAAAGTGCCGGCATGATCCCAATCAAAAGCGCAAAAGAAATAGAAAAAATGCGGCAATCATGCCGCACGGCGAGCGACATTCTGGATCGCGTGAGCGAACTGATTCGTCCCGGAATTACGACGAAGGAAGTGGACGAAGCAGCCGCGGATTTCATGAACGAAGCGAAGGTGAAGAGCGCGTTCCTCGGATATCGACTGGGTCATCGTATTTTCCCGGGTAACATTTGCATCTCGCTTAACGATGAAGTTGTGCACGGCATCGGTAGTCAACGCCGGATTCAGTACGGCGATATCGTCAAACTTGATATCGGTGTGATTCAAGAGGGTTGGGTGGGGGACACGGCCACAACGGTTCCGGTTGGAATTGTCGATGAACGGACGGATCGGCTTTTGCGCGTTACCGAAAAAGCGCTCGATTGCGCGATCAACATCGCCGGGGAAGGCGTTCGGCTGGGTGATATCTGCGCAGAGATTGAAGATGAAGCTGCGCGCAACGGGTTCTCGGTTGTGCGCGAGTTTGTCGGACACGGTGTGGGCCGCAAATTGCACGAAGAGCCGCAAATTCCCAATTACGGCCGGCGCGGCAGCGGACCCAAACTGAAATCCGGCATGACGCTGGCGATCGAACCGATGATTAACATCGGCAGCGCAGAGGTTCGCCTCCTCGATGACGGGTGGACGGTGCGCACGGCCGACGGCACCCGATCGGCCCATTTTGAACATACGGTCCTGATTACGAAAGACGGGCCGGAAATCCTGACATGGCGCGGAAAGACGCAATTGAAGTAGAAGGCACTGTCGTCGAGCTGCTTCCGAATACCATGTTTCGGGTCGAGCTGCCGAATGGCCACCGGGTTTTGGCCCACATTTCCGGCAAAATGCGTCTCCACTTTATTCGTATCTTGCCCGGCGACAAAGTTATGCTAGAGGTATCTCCCTACGATTTGTCGAAGGGGCGGATCACCTTCCGCCAGAAGTGACAACGCGGAAATGGCTCCGCGTTTTTTGTTTCGACCAACATGAAAGTGCGACCGTCAGTTAGAAGACTTTGTGAAAGCTGCAAGATTGTGAAGCGCAAGAATGTGGTGCGCGTGATTTGCAAAAATCCGCGCCACAAACAACGCCAGGGCTGATTTTTATTTGACGATTACCAATGCCACGATTACTCGGAGTTGAAATCCCAGCGGACAAACGCATCGAAGCGTCACTGACCTATGTTTATGGGATCGGATTCAGCACCGCGCGCAAGATTTTGGAGCAAACCAACATCGATCCCAATCTGCGTGCCAGTAAGCTGACTCCTCAGCAGATCAACGAGATCATTCACGCGATCACCAACAACAAAATCAAAATCGAAGGCGACCTGCGGCGCGACATTCAGGGAAATTTGAAACGGTTGCAGGCGATCAATTGTTATCGTGGGCAACGACACCGTCGCGGTCTACCCGTGCGTGGACAGCGAACATCGACAAATGCGCGCACGCGCAAGGGGCCGCGCAAAACGGTCGGCGTGATCCGTAACCCTGAAGCAAAAGCAGGCAAGGTTTAATTAAAATGGCTGAACACAAAAAACCCGCGAAGCCCAAAGCGGAGAAGGCAACGAAGAAGCCAAAAGCGGAAGAGCCGCCTCCGACGGTCGAAGTGAAAGAAGAGGCAGCGCAACCAACGCTTACTCCGGAAGCCGCAGCGCCCGTCGCGGCTGAGGCAAAGCCCGCGAAAAAGCCGGCGAAACCAAGTAAACCAGAAACGGCCGAAGCCCCGCGAGAGAACCTTTCATTAGATGCCGACGACGTCGAGAAGCCCAAGATTGTTAAGGCAAAAGGGGCCAAGAACGTTCATTCCGGCATCGCGCATGTTTATGCGACCTTTAACAACACCATCGTCACGATTACGGATTTGAACGGAAATGTGATCGGCTGGTCGAGCGCCGGGAAAGTTGGTTTTAAAGGTTCGCGCAAGAGCACGGCGTATGCGGCACAATTGGTCGCACAGGACGCATCGCGACAGGCGATGGGCCACGGGCTCAAAGAAGTCCAGGTCCTTGTTAAAGGTCCCGGTGCCGGACGCGAGTCGGCGGTGCGTGCGTTGCAGGCGATCGGCCTCGATCTTACCTTGATCCGCGATGTCACGCCGGTTCCGCATAACGGTTGCCGGCCGCCGAAACAACGCCGCGTCTGATTTTTATGGGTAGATACACCGGACCGAAAACAAAGATCAGCCGCCGTTACGGCGTGCAGATTTTTGGACCGTCGAAGTCGCTCGAACGAAAGAATTATCCGCCCGGGATGCATGGGCCCAAAGGCTCGCGGCGCAAACAATCCGATTACGCGATCGCGCTCGGGGAGAAGCAGAAGCTGCGTTATCAATACGGCCTGCTCGAAAGACAGTTCCGCCGGATTTTCCAAAACGCGCTCCGCAAGCGCGGTGTAACCGGTGAAACGCTGCTGCAACTGCTCGAGACGCGTCTCGATAATGTGATTTATCGTCTAGGTCTGGCCAACACTCGCAACGCGGCGCGCCAGCTCGTTTCGCATGGGCACGTCCAGGTCAACGGTCGCAACGTCAACGTCGCTTCCTTCAATGTGAAAGCCGGCGACGAGATCGCGATCAACGACAAACCGAAATCGCGGCAGCTCGCTCTCCGCAATCTCGAGCTCACGCAAATTGTGCCGGTGCCGGATTGGCTGACGGTCGATCGCGATGCTCTCAAAGGAAAAGTGGCGCACATCCCTTCGCGCGAAGAGATGCAGCCGATCGTCAACGAACAGTTGATCGTCGAGTTGTATTCGCGCTAAACGCGCTCTTTAGACGCGGTTGTTTTCCAAGAATTCCAAGGCTTTGTCGTAGCTTTTGCGCCGGAGAAAGTGGGCGAGCTGCGGATCGATTGGTTTTGGCATCGCGGCGGCGAGTTTCTCGATCTTTTCTGAAATCGCCTGCAATCGCGCGGTGTGCGCTTCGGGATCGCGTCGGCTGCTTTCGTCGCTAATGATCGCGAGCCGCTCGCGCAAAGCAGCGGCAAGATCGAGAATCGCCCGGTTCATTTGATTAACCAATAATAAGCCCGCGACGAGTGGCGGCAAGCGGAGCGCTCGCCTTACAATGGCACACGGCGAGAGCGCGCCGTGGCTCAAATCATTCGTGCTTATTCGCGGCCATTCGTGGTAAATCAACGCTGTGGCGGCCCAGCCGAAACGCATTTTGATGGTGGACGATGACGTCGCCCTGTTGCGAGTGGTGCGTGAAGCGTTGGTGGCGTCGCTCCAGTGTGAGGTCGATACCTCGCCCAAACCGGAGTACGCGTTCGAACTGGCGCTCAAGAAGAAATACGACCTGCTCGTCTTCGATTTCCAAATGCCGATGATCGACGGCGCGATGTTGTTTTTTTTAATCGGGAAGGTTTATCAGAATAGCCAGCCGGTGAGAGAAGTTCCGCCGCTGCTCCTTATCTCCGGAAAAGCCGAGGAAACGAGAGCGCAGGAATTGCTCAACGAGCCTGGCGTCGCCGGTTTAGTGGCCAAGCCTTTTGCAATCAATCGCCTGCTCGAAAAAATCAAAGCAGCTGTTCCCGCAATCCGGTCGGTCACATCATTCTAGCCGTCGGGCGTGTTCGTCCCCCGGTCGGATGCGGTTACAACGCTAGTGGCGTGTTTCGGATAGAAGCTGTCGCTTGGCTTCCAGCCAATCGGAATTTGCGTCGCCTGGAAGGGCGAATCGGCGACGCCGCTCGGATATGAAATAAGCCCGGGTCTGGATCTGTTCATCGGTTGGCTCCGGGCCGAGCGGAGCCGCTGTTGGCTGGTCTGTCTTCTCAGAAGCCATCTTCCTTCGCGGCGGAGATTTTTTCCCTGCAGATGGCGATCTTCCGCCCGCTTTGATTTTGCCCACTTTGCCGTCGCCGGCCATCGAGACCGCGTCAGCCGCCAATTGTTTTCCAATTTCCTTTTTCCTCTTCGCCACAACTAAAATTCCTTCCTAAAATAACGCTTTAGCGAGGGACGTTTGCTTGACAAGCGGTTTCTGAACTCTGCTTGGCGAAAAGATAAACTTCCAATAACGTGCCCCATGCGGCACTTCGTTTTTCGCTGGTTCGTCACGGCGTTTGCCGTGTTTGTGGCAGCGCCAATCGTGGGAATTGATTACACCGGGATCGGCTGTTTGCTCGGCGCATCGCTGCTCTTGGGAATCATCAACGCTTTTGTTCGCCCGATTCTACTGTTCCTGAGTATTCCGTTGATTCTGGTAACGCTCGGCTTTTTCATTTTGATCATCAACGCGCTGATGTTGAAGTTCGTGAGCGAGATTGTGCCGTGTTTTAAAGTGCATGGGTTTTGGAGCGCGATTTTTGGCGCGATCATCATCTCGATTGTGAGCTGGCTGCTGAGCGCATTCTTTCGCGGCAGCGATGGACGGGTCCACGTGCTGACACATCACAGCCAGATCAAACAGGTTCGCGGTCGAGTGATCGAACCCGGCGAATAATCGCGAGCATGTTTGGCAGTAAGTTACGGCCAGGCGACCGCGTTCGCGTCAAAATCTGTGGGATCACGAACGAGCCAGACGCGCTCGCGGCGATCGAGGCCGGCGCGGACGCGCTCGGATTCAATCTCGTTCTCAAAAGCAAACGCTACATTGACATTGAGACTGCGGCCCCGTGGATCGACAAATTGCCGCGAAAAATCTGCAGGGTCGCCGTCATGGTGAATCCAAATCTGGAGGACGCTCTCCGGATCGGTCGATTACCATTTATCGACGCACTCCAGTTGCACGGGAACGAGTCTCCGGAGTTCTGTGGACGTTTGGCCGAAGCTGCAATTCGATTCGCCAAAGCGCTGCCGGTCTCCGATTCGAAATCGCTAACGGGCGTGAGTGACTTTTTTACGGATACAGTAATTTTGGATTCGGCTTCGGGCGACGAATTTGGAGGGACCGGGAAATCATTTCCGTGGAAATTTGCCGGGGAATTCGTCCGGGCGCATCGCGACCTGAATGTGATTCTTGCCGGCGGACTAAGCGCTGAAAATGTAGCCGACGCCATCAATCAGGTGCACCCCGGAGGGGTCGATGTGACGACCGGGGTCGAGATTTCACCTGGACGGAAGGATCATCGCAAGCTCGAGGCTTTCATTCAGAGCGCCGGTCTCGCGGAGGGGTAAACGGCGTTAGGCGTCGATAGTCTGGAAGCTTCTTCAGGGAAACTTCCTGAGGGCTGGTCTGCTTCCTGCTTTTATCCGGCCAGCACTTATCTCACTTCCTTCTAATTATGGTTACTTCACTTAAGCAACGAGGATACGTCGCCGCGGCGGTGGCCTTTCTGGGCGCGCTTTCCCTGTCACAAGCGCAGACAATTCCTGCCCCGGCGGGCTCAGCTCAGCCGCCCAACCCACCCAAGCCCGCTGACCAGCCTCCGACGTTGTTGGTTCAAGCTCCGGCGCAGGCCGCTTCTCCAGCCGCCCCTAAGTCGACCACGGCGACAGCGTCTGCTCCCGTCTTGACTGAAGCCGATGCCGCAGTTGAAAGCGGCGGTGTTGGCGTACGCGAATTTCAAGGCGACGACGTCGGCCAGGTGCTCCGATTGCTCGCGCGCCAAGCTAAGGTCAACATGGTTGTGAGTGATGCCGTTACCGGAACAGTAACGATGCGCTTGGAAGATGTAACCGCGCTTCAGGCGATCTCGATCATTGTCAAAGCCAAAGGGCTTTTCATGGATAAGATCGACACCGTCTATTACATCAAGACCGCGGCCGAGCGGACGGCTGAGCCCACTGAAACTGACAATTATCAATTCAGCTACGCGCGCGCGAAGGACGTTTCGCCGCTGCTTGCATCCCAACTGGCGAGCAAAGATCCACCGCAGATCGACGAGCGCACCAACACCATTTTCTTCCGCGAGACCCGCAGCAACATCGACAACATCAGGAAAATGCTGGTGCAGATCGATAAACCGACCAAGCAAGTGATGATCGAAGCGCGGTTGGTCGAAGTGACGGCAGATCCGGTGCAGGCCTACGGAATTAACTGGGCCGGAACGGTAGGGAGTTTTTCGGCCCCAAAGCAGGTTACTTACGGTGGCTTCAATGCTGTGACCCAGCCGAAGCCGGGCGAAAATATTCCAACGAATGGCTTGGCCCTCGGCGATCAATCGAACCACAACTTCTTCGGCGGCCTGGGACAGTTGTCCGGCGTAGCGAACAGCGCGTTCGCAATTTTATCGGTACCGCAATTTTCCGCGACGTTACAAGCGTTGAATGAGGATTCAGACGCCGAGTTCCTCGCCAATCCGCGGGTGGTGACGGCCGATAATCAACAGGCAAAGATTGAGATCCTTCGCAATCAGCCAGTGCCTCAGTTGAACTTCAACGAACAAACGGCAACCGCCGTGTTCGGCGGTTTTCAAGACAAAGTGTTCGGGAACACTCTGGTGGTCCGGCCATCAATCAACAAAGACAATTTCATCACCCTGTCGGTAAAGCCCGAAATCAGTAACAAGGTAACGGATTTTGATTTCACGTTTAATGGCGCAGTCGTCAAGAGCCCGATTATCGACAAGCGCTCGCTCGATTCCAGCGTTCTGATACGGAGCGGCGACACTCTCGCGATCGGCGGGTTGATTTCCGATCAAGTGAGCAAATCGAAAACGAAGGTGCCGCTACTGGGAGACATTCCAGTGCTGGGCTACGCGTTTCAAAGTCACGCCAATGAACGCCACAAGCGCAATTTGCTGATCTTTGTCACGCCAACGATCATCGACCAGCGCTATGGGACTGGCTTGGAAGACCAGGTTTCCGGGCTTCATCACGCCGGCGAGGAATATGCGGATCCGAACGGATGGCGGAATAACGCCAAGGGCGCGGTGCGCTTAGTCCCAACGTCGCATCGTCAGCTCGCGGCCGATTACGCCAAGCCGGGGTCGCCTCCAGCGGTTGAGGAAGCTGCCCAAGTCCAGTTTAAGAGCGACGTAAAAGATCGCGACGAATAAATTTCGGAATGTGGGGTTGAGAGGGGGCGGGCGCCCGCGAGGGTCCCGCCCTCTTTGGGTCTTATCGCCCTAGGTAATCCTTTAAACGCGCGCGCAATTCCGTTCGCGCGCGAAAGAGCAGACTCTTTACTGCCGGCACGGACAGATCGAGAACGTCCGCAATTTCTTCATAGCTCAACTCTTCGTATCGTCGTAGCACGATCGCCATGCGCTGCGTTTCCGGAAGGAGCGTGATGGCTTTTTCAATCGCGGCCTGTAATTCGGCTTGAAGCAGCGTTGCGTCGGGGGTGGCCGTTGCCTCGTCCTTTAACGGTATCTCGTCCGCTTCTGGTTCGATTTGCACCGGCAGATGCGGATGACGCTTGGCCCGGCGCATTTCGTTAAACACTAGATTGCGCGTGATCTTCAGCAGCCAAGTGGTGAACTTCGCGCGCGCGACGTACCGCCCGGCGCTTTTCCAGACACGGATGAAGACCTGCTGGGCGATGTCTTCCACGTCCGAATTGCTACCGAGCATGCGGGCGACGGTGCCGGCAACTAGGGCCTGGTGGCGCTCGATCAGTTGTTCAAGCGCGGTAGCATCCCCGCCTGAAACCAATCGCATCAGGCGGACGTCCTCGGCGTCATCCTCGGATCGCGCCGCTACTTCGGGATCGGCCATTGATAAACAGACGGTGGTTGATGGGCGCGGATTCGAAGGTTATTGCGTTAGGCCGCCGGCACGCCGGTTCTACCGCACCGGCCACAGTGCTTTTTGTTGCAACTCGTGAGTCGTCTGTGCATGGTAGGCTATAGATTTTCAGCGTCGGGCTCCGGATGAATTACACACTTATTCCAAAGGAACTTAGACCGATCGCTGAGAAAATCGAGGCGGCCTCGCGTATTTCGGAACGCGACGCTCTCATATTGTATCGCTCAAACGATCTTAACGCGCTCGGAATGTTGGCCAATGTCGTGCGCGAGCGAAAGAACGGAAATTTCGCCACTTACATCCACAATCGTTATATCAACTACTCGAACATCTGCGTCTTATCGTGTCAATTTTGCGCGTTTGCCGCCAAAAAACGGGACGCTCATGCCTTCGAGCATGCCGTCAGCGAAATTATTCAGGCGGTGGCGGAAGCGCTGCCGCTCGGAATTACCGAAGTGCACATGGTCGGCGGTTTGCATCCGACCTTGAAAAAGGAGTGGTATCTCGATCTGTTGCGCGGATTGCGCGCTCTCGATCCTGATTTGCACATTAAAGCCTTTACGGCGATCGAAGTTCGCCATCTCGCCCAGCGAATCTTCAAGATGTCGATCCCCGAGACGCTCGAGCTGCTTCGCGAAACCGGGTTAGGATCCATCACTGGCGGTGGCGCCGAAATCTTTGATGCGGAAGTGCGAGACCGCATTTGCCGCGGCAAAGAAACGGCCGAGGAATGGCTCGATGTTCATCGGATCTGGCATCGGATGGGCGGCCGCAGCACTTGCACCATGCTATACGGTCACATTGAAACGCTCGAACAGCGCGTCGATCATTTGCGACAACTACGCGGGCTTCAGGATGAAACCGCCGGCTTCAGCGGTTTTGTTCCGTTTGCCTTCGAGCCGCAAACCACAGTGCTTGCTCATATCAAACGCGCCTCCGCCATTGAGCAACTTCGCAATCTGGCCGTCAGCCGGATTTATCTCGATAACATCGACCATCTGACTGCTTATTGGGTAAGCTTGGGTCTGCCGCTGGCGCAGGTGTCGCTCAGTTACGGGGTAGACGATTTGCACGGGACGATCATGGAAGAAAAGATTTTCCATATGGCCGGCGCGACCACGCCGCAGCAGCAAAGCATCGCTGCACTGGAGCACGCCATTCGCGAGGCTCGACGAATTCCGGTCCAGCGCGACAGTTATTACCGGCATCTCAAAAGATCGACGTCGAGCCGACCGCGCTCTGAAGCGGAGCTCGCCTGCGCCTAAAGAGTGCAGGATCGACAACCGCTAAGAATTGGCTGCGTTAAATATCTCAACGCGCGTCCGCTCATTCTCGGCGGCCCAGCCGATGTTGTGCTCGATCATCCATCGGTTCTTTGTGCGCAGCTTGCCCGCGGCGAGCTCGACGTCGCGCTCGTTTCTAGCTTCGAGTTTCTCCGGAACCCGATTTACCGGATCGTAGATGGCATTTCTATTTCATCGGATGGCCCGGTTTATAGCGTTGTGGTGGCGCACGTCGGCGAGATCTCCGCGGCAGAACAGATCGAGCTCGACCCGGCTGCGGAAACGTCCGGCAATTTGCTGCGCTGTTTGCTCAGCGAGTTGAAGCTGAGGCCGCAGTTCGTCGCAACATCGACATCTTCTCTTGCGAAAGTTAGGGCGCGCTTGCTCATCGGGGATCAAGCCGTTCGGTTCCGGCAACAGCATGGAAACGAATTCCAGTTTTGGGACCTCGGCGAAAATTGGCAAAAACTTGTCGGCCTCCCATTCGTTTATGCGCTCTGGCTCTTGCGTCCGGAAGTGGTCGATCCGAAATCAGTTGCGGATCGGCTGCGCGCGCTGCGCAACAAAAATCTTGCCGACATCGACAATCTGATTGCCGCCGAGAAGGAATTCGACCGCGGTTTTTGCGGCCGCTATTACCGGGAGCATCTCCGATTCAGTTTTGGAGAACGCGAGAAGAAAGGCCTGCGCGCGTTTCAAGAGTTATGCCAAAAACACGATCTGCTGCCAAAACGTGACATCGCGTTCAGCGTCGTATAAATGCGCCGACGCGCTAAGGTCTTGTTTGTTTCGGCGCGTTCATATTCGGCCCGGTGGCGCCACCGGGCGGCGTCCATTGTCCGACGATATCCGCGCCGAAAATCCAATCATCTTGAAGGGTTCCGTTCACAGAGATGGTTTTTTCGTAGTACTTTCTCAGATTAATTTGCTGTTGCGCAAACTCGGTTTCTCTGCGAGCGCGCGTGAGACGCAAGAGCGTGTCAGGATCTTTCAGGAGACTTAAGCGGTATGCACCATCAACCAAGACAACTTTACCAGTGAACACCTCCGTCTTGCGTTCGAGCTTGGCCGATTGTTCTTGTGGCGGTCCGCTTGGCTGCTCCAACATTTTTTTGCCAAGCGCGCATCCGGACAAGGCAAACAGACTCGCGGACAACATGATTGCGATCGATTTCACAGATCTCTGTCTATTTAGCGCTTTGGCGAGAGTCAACTGATTATGAGTAAATGCTCTCCGAGTTGTCAGGGAATGTCCGGCAGATAAAATAATCGGTGCCAAGTCGATGGATCCTGCTGCCGCCTGAGGAACTCAATGGCGGTCCAATTTCGTGGAGCGAAATCTGTGGCTGCGCATGCATTGCCCGATTGCTAATGCGAAAAGGTTTCGGCACGGCCGATGAGGTCCAGGCGTTCCTGCAGCCGCGGCTGAAATCGTTGAGCGATCCATTTTTACTGCCGAACATGAAAGCGGCGGTGACGCGGATTCTCGTGGCCTTGGATCGACGTGAACGAATTGTCCTTTTTGGCGATTACGACGTCGATGGAGTCACGTCCCTCGCCCTACTCGCCGAAACGCTGCGCGCTTACGGTGCCATTCCGGATTTGTTTTTGCCGTCGCGGATGGAAGAAGGCTACGGGCTGAGTCATGACAGCGTTCAGCGCTCTATCCAGCAATTTCACCCGCAGCTTCTCATCGCGCTCGACTGTGGGACATCTTCGGGCGCGGAGATTTTCGATCTTCGGAAACGCGGCGTTGAAGTAATCGTGCTGGATCATCATGAGCCCAAATCGGCGGCTCCAGAATGCGTTGCGGTCGTAAATCCAAAAGTCGATCCTGGATCGCCTTTTCACTATTTGTGCAGCGTCGGAATTGTCTTCAAACTTTGCCACGCGCTTTTGAAAACGCGGCCGATCGATTTTGATCTCAAATCAAAACTGGATCTGGTCGCGCTCGGGACCGTTGCCGACATTGTGCCACTTCTCGGCGAGAACCGGACGCTTGTTCAGCGCGGCGCGATCGAAATTGCGAGATCGACCCGGCCGGGCTTAAAAAAGTTGTTTGAAGTCAGCGGCGTGAAGCCGCCAATTTTTACCGAGGACATCGGTTATCGGCTTGGACCGCGTTTGAACGCAGCCGGACGTCTGAGCACCGCCGAAAAATCACTGCGCCTTTTGCTGACGCAAGATGGGGCCGAAGCAACTGAGCTGGCCGAATTTTTAGACAGACAAAATCGCGAGCGGCAGGAAGTTGAGAAACGAATTTTTGCGGCCGCGGAAGAGAAAATCGCGAAAGAATTCGATCCGTCACGCGATGCGGCGATTGTGGTGTTCGAGCGTGACTGGCATCCCGGTGTTCTCGGAATCGTGGCCTCTCGCATAGTGCACAAGTACCATCGGCCCGCGATTGTGATCGGTCTTGATGAGAATGGCGTCGGGAAAGGGAGCGGCCGCAGCATTGAAGGTCTCAATCTGGTGCAGACATTGACGCGATGCGCGGACAGGATCGACAAGTACGGCGGACACGAAATGGCCGCGGGGCTTACGGTTCAGGAAAAGAATCTCGATCTTTTCGCGAAACAATTCCGTCAGGTTGCGCGTGACCTTTTGTCCGATGAGGATTTGCAGCCGCGGTTGCGGCTCGATCATGAGATCAGTTTCGCGGAGTTGAACTTCGATTTTCTGGGGTGGCACGAAATGTTGCAGCCTTTTGGCAACGGCAACCCACAGCCCCTTTTTCTTGCCCGCGGCGTCGAGTCGGTCGCCGTGCCCCGCATTGTGGGCGAAAAACATTTACAGTTGCGTCTGCGGCAACACAATTATCATCAACGAGCAATCTTCTTCGGCGCAGCAGCCGATGCGCTTCCGAAGCAGCCGTGGGACATTGCCTTTCGGATTCGAGCGGACGAATACGAAGGCGAGACGCGCTTGGAGATGCGAGTGGAAGCGGTGCGTGAGGCCGCGCCGACGACTTAATGGAAATCGCCCAGCCGCTCGAGGAACTCGATTGGATCCCGCGTCCGAAAATTCTGGCGCTCCGAAGACTCGGGGTCACGACCGCGGAAGATTTGCTAACTCATTTCCCGCGACGACACGAAGATCGACATCAGTTTCCGGAATTCCCGCGCGATGGGAGCGACGTGCCGGTCTGTTTGTCTGGAGAAGTGATCAAAACGTCGCTCCGGCGTTTCGGAGGTTGGAAAAAGATCTTTGAGGCGACATTACAGGAACCGAACGCGAACGCGCTCAGTCAGCCGCTCATCTGCCGGTGGTTTAATTTGCACTACGTCCAGAAAATGATCGCCACTGGACAACAACTCGTCATCTTCGGCAAGCCGCGGCTCCGGGGAAACCGAATTTGCATGGATCATCCTGAATTTGAGGTGATTGAGAACGACGAGGAGAAGTCGATCCATCTTCGCCGGATTACGCCGATCTATCCTGCCACCGAAGGTCTTTCGCAGCGGATGCTGCGCAGCATCATTTATCGACTTCTCCAGGACCTCGACACGGCACCGATTGAACCGTTGCTGCCGGAGGACCTGAAGGACGGCGACCGCGCCGAAGCGATTCGGGCGATTCATTTCCCCGAGTCTTGGGAATCGCTCACTGCGGCACGTGAGCATTTGGTTCTATCCGAATTCTTCGCCATGCAAATGCTGATCGCGTCCCGGCGAGCCGACTCGCATGCGCGGGTGAGCGCCGCGCATTGCGGGCGAGGGGACCTCCTCGAGAAATTCCTGGGCACGCTTCCGTTTGAAATGACAACTGCCCAGAAAAAAGTCATCGCTGAGCTCGAGCAGGACCTGGCCGCGAAGCATCCGATGAATCGGCTTTTGCAGGGCGATGTGGGCTCGGGAAAGACGGTGGTCGCGATCGCAGCGATTCTGCTCGCGGTTGAGGCCGGTTATCAGGCGGCGTTCATGGCGCCGACGCAGATTTTGGCTGAACAGCATTACACTGTTTTAAGGCGCTGGCTCGAACCGCTCGGCGTCAAGTTGTCGATCCGGACTGCGGCTCGCCGGGAAGAAAATTTTTCGCCATTGCTTGAAGGCAACGAAAAGGCAGACGTGATCATTGGGACGCACGCGTTGCTCTACGAGAAGGTTTCATTTGCGAACCTCGGATTGGTGGTGATCGACGAACAGCACAAGTTCGGTGTGGCGCAGCGTGCGCGCCTGACGAGCCGCGAACCCGCGCCGGACGTGCTGGTGATGACAGCCACGCCCATTCCGCGCACGATCACCATGACCGTGTACGGCGATCTCGATGTTTCGATCTTGGACGAGATGCCGCGTGGTCGCGGCAAAATCATCACCGCCGTGCGCGATTCCTCAAAACTCAGCGAAGTGCTAAGTTTCCTGCGCAAGCAATTGGAAGCCGGGCGACAGCTCTATGTTGTTTATCCGCTAATTGAAGAGAGTGAGAAACTCGAGGCAAAAGCGGCTGCGACGGAGTACGACCGCTGGCGCGAGCGTTTGCATCCGTACTTTTGCGAATTGTTGCACGGACGAATTCCTGGCCCGGAAAAGCAGGAAATCATGGAGCGATTTCGCCGCGGCGAAACGACGGTTCTGATCAGCACAACGGTGATTGAGGTCGGTGTCGATGTTCCAAATGCGAGTGTGATGTTGGTCGAAAATGCGGAGCGATTTGGTTTGGCCCAACTCCATCAACTCCGAGGTCGCATCGGCCGCGGCGAGCACAAATCGTATTGCATTTTGCTCACCTCCGAACCGTCGTCAGAAGCGGCCGCCAAATTGGCCGTGCTCGAGAAGACAAGCGACGGTTTTGAGGTGGCCGAAGCGGACTGGGAACTGCGCGGCCCGGGTGATTTGCTGGGCACGGCCCAGAGCGGTCTGCCGGCCTTGAAAATTGGCAATCTGCGCCGAGACGCGGAATTGATGCGTCGCGCTCGGAGGGCAGCGATGTCGATCTTCGCGGCCGATCCCAAGTTGGAGTCGGCGCAGAATCAACGTTTCCAGCAGTTGATTGTCGAAAAACAGGGACGAACCTTTTCGAACGTTAGCTAAATGAAGAATCTCCTGAAATTTTTTGCCTTTGTCGCGTTGCTCAGCCTGGCGATTTCGGCGCTGTACGACTACCGCTTGAAGCATGGCGGTTTGAGTACCCTCCAACGCACCACTCCGGAAAAATACACGCTCGCGTCCTCGCCGAATGTCGATCCGAAGCAGGTCGCTTCGCTGGAAGCGTTGAATCGTGAGCGCCGCGCGCTGGTCAGCGCTGTTGTGCCGTCGGTGGTGGCCGTGAAGACGACCAAGAAGATCGCGATTGAGCGTCAGAATCAGCTCGATCCGTTTGGTTTTTTCTTTCGGCGACCGCGCGGATTTCAAAATCCAAATGACGAGGCCTTAGTCCAGAATTCATTGGGTTCGGGCGTGATTGTTACGAATGAAGGTCACATCATTACCAACAATCACGTGGTCGATCAGGTGGACGAGATCGAAGTGCAGTTGAGCGATGGGCGCACCGAAAAAGCGCGCCTAATTGGGGCCGATGATCAAGTCGATCTCGCGGTCCTAAAAATTGACAACTCAGGAGTGAAGCCCCTCAAGCTCGCCGATTCCGATACCGTCCAGGCGGGCGATTTTGTTCTTGCGATCGGCAATCCATTCGGCTTCGACGAAACGGTCACGGACGGAATTGTCAGTTCCAAAGGGCGGCCGAATCGCGCCGATGTGTTCGGCGACTTAATCCAGACAAATGCCGCTATTAATCCGGGCAATAGCGGCGGTCCGCTTATCAACCTGCGTGGGGAAGTGGTGGGCATTAATACCGCGATCATTTCGCGTAGCGGCGGTTCCCAGGGGATCGGTTTCGCCATTCCGTCCAACACCGTCCGCACCGCGCTCGAGAGTTTGTTGAAGAAAGGCCGGATTATTCGTGGCTACCTCGGAATCCAGATGCGCGTTCCGCAAACGGGGCAGCCGGCGCCATCGCCAGGCGAACCGGTCGTGGTGGATGAAATCGTGCCCGGATCACCAGCCGAAGAGGCGCACCTGGAAAAAGGCGACGTGATCAAAAAATTTGACGGTCACGAAGTGAAAAGCTTTACCGATTTACGTAACCTGGTTTCGCAAGCCGACTTGAATAAAAAAGTTGAACTGGAAATTGTGCGCGCGGGAAAAACGATTGCCGTGGCAACGCAAATTAAGGAGCAGCCGGTAGGATATGAAACTGGTCGCGTGGTACCGCAACAACCGCCGGCAAAGCCGACACCGGGCGAAGAGAATGAAGGCGGCAATGGGCTCGCCGGAATCCACGTCGGTTCGCTAACTCCCGAGCTCGCGCGCCAACTGGCCCTGCCGAACGGCGTTCATGGGGTTGTGGTAACCGCGGTTGATCCGGACGCCGGTGTTGCCGATCTCCAAAAAGGCGACGTGATTGAGGAAGTGAATCAGCAACCGATTAATTCCGTGGCCGATTATAATAAAATCGTCCAGTCCGTCGATCCGGGGCAGGCACAGGTCCTGTCGGTTTGCCGGCATCGGGTGAGATCGTTTCTTGTTTTGCGCCCGCGCTGATCGCGGCAGCTGCGATATCTTAGTGGGGTCGTGGTGTTTGCGAAGCGGGAAACCGGTGAATAAACTTCTCCCCGCGAAAGTCCAACGCTCCAAAACCATTAACCAGATTATGAAAAAACTGCTGTTTGTTTGTGCGTTAACCGTCCTGCTTGTGCCCTTTGTGCCACAGGCAAAAAGCCAGGACGTTTCGGTCGATTTCTTCTATAACAACCTGAATGGCGGGAGCTGGGTCGAGGTCGGCAATTACGGCTACTGCTGGCAGCCGGACGTTGCCGTGAGCGATGCCTCCTGGCGACCGTATGCCGATGGCTACTGGGCCTACACCGATGAGGGCTGGACATGGGTGTCATACGAGGATTTCGGGTGGGCCACTTACCATTATGGACGCTGGGTCAGGCTGGCCGATTACGGCTGGGTCTGGAGACCCGGTTATGAATGGGGCCCGGCCTGGGTCTCCTGGCGCTTCGGTGGCGGTTACGCTGGTTGGGCGCCATTGCCTCCGGAAACAGAAGTGGTTTACGAAAGCCGGCCGCTCACCGGCCATCTCGACGTCGAGTTTGATATCGGTCCGGGGTATTACAATTTCGTCGACGTCCGTTACATCGGCGAGCCCGTCCTGCGTTCCCGCATTGTCGATGTTTCGCAGAACGTGACCTACATCAACCAAACGGTGAACGTCACCAACATCACTTACAAAAATAAAACGGTTTACAATTACGGGCCTGATCTCAACACCGTAAATCAGTACTCGAGCCGCCCGATCCAAAAACTGAAACTCGAACGACAGGCGAATGTCGATGTTACCGTGGCGGCAAAATCAGGCGGCCTAACGAAAGTGCAGGGCAATGCTTTAGTCGTTGCCGCTCCAATGAAAATCAACAAGTCGGCCAAGCAAATTACGCCGCCGACAGTGAAAACGAAAGTGGCGGAGAGCAGGGTTGAGCACGGTTGGTCGGTCGCTGGTGACGCCAATGCACAGACTCAACTTAAGGAAAAAATCAAAACCCAGGATTTGAAGAAGGTTCCTCTACCGACAGCCGGTGGAAACGCCGCGGCGGCAGCTGGCGCGAGTGCTTCGGGCTCGCCCTCGGCATCGTTGGCACCGGGAATGGCACCAGTTGAGAAAGGCAAACACAAAGGCAAATTTGGTGAGCGGGCCCAGCCTGGTGCGAGCTTGGCGCCCGTGGAGTCTCCTGGAGCTGGAGTATCCCCATACACTCCGGAATATGGAAAGCCGGGTAAGGGCAAACGTGCCGAAAAATTCGGTGCGACACCGCCGCCGACTGGCCCGACCGCTGGTCCCGAAGGTATGACTGCGCCGGAACGAAAGCGAAAAGGCTTTGAGCGCCAGAATGTTGGACCAACTCCGGGTGGCGCTGTCAGCCCCGGCGAAAATTTCAATCAGCCTCGGGGCAAACATAAGCAATTCGAGCAACCGCAACCTGGAATGTCACCGGCTGGTGCAACGACTCCTGGTGAAAGTTTCAATCAACCAGGCGGCAAGCATAATAAACGCATCGAGCAGCCGGCAATAACGCCATCCGGTCAAGAAGGTGGCGCTCCTGGAGCCCAGGGCGGCCCTTACGGTGAGGGTCGCGGCAAACACAAAGCTGAAGGCCTAAATCCCCCGCCGCCGAGTGGTGCACAAATGCCTGCCGGACAACCGGGCGAGAAAAAGCACGAAGGTAAAGGAAAGGGCGCGACGCCAACGCCCGGTCCACAGTAATCCGAGCTCAATCAGATGAAAACGAGCGGCCCCGGACTTTCCGGGGCCGTTTCGCGTTCAAGATAGGCAATCTGTAGCCGCTGTCGCTGACTGCGGTTTAAAGCAGTTCGGCAATCTGCACCGCGTTGAGCGCGGCGCCTTTGAGCAGTTGATCGCCCGAGACCCAAAAGGCGAGACCGTTCTCCAGCGCGCAATCGAGCCGCACTCGTCCCACTTCGCAATTATCTTTGCCCGCGACATTTAGCGGCATCGGATAACGATTCATCGGCGGCTCATCCACCAACTCCAATCCAGGCGCCTTTGCCAAAACCTCGCGAGCCTGCTCCACTGACACTTTTTTTTCGAATTCAGCACTCACGGCAACCGAGTGTGCGCGATAAACCGGAACCCGCACGCACGTGACCGACGCGCGAAATTCCGGCAAGTGCATGATCTTGCATCCCTCGTTTTGCATTTTCATTTCTTCTTTCGTGTAGCCGCTTTCGAGGAAAACATCGACGTGCGGCAGGACGTTGAACGCGATCGGATGCGGATAAACCTGCGCCGGTGATTGTCGATCTTGGGCCGCGGCTTCCACCTGATTCTTTAATTCAGCAATGGCTCGGGCGCCGCTGCCGGAAACAGCTTGATAACTCGCAGCGAAAACGCGGCGAACCCCAAATGCGCGATGCAGCGGGTAAATTGCCATCAGCGCGACTGCGGTCGTGCAATTCGGATTGGCAATGAGACCGTGATGTTCCTTTACATCCTGCCCGTTGATCTCTGGAATAACCAGGGGAACGTCCGAATCCATTCGGAAAACCGACGAGTTATCGATCACAACCGCGCCCCTTTTGCGGGCAGTCGGGACGAATTTTCGGGAAGTCTCTCCGCCCGCGCTGAAAAATGCGATGTCAACGTTGTCGAATGAATTCTCGCCGAGTTCCTCCACCATGATTGGCTTGTTCCTAAATTGAACTTTCTTTCCGGCGGATCTTCCGGATGCGAGCGCGCGCAGGTTCAAAACGGGGAAATTTCTGCGCTCCAGCACGCGCAGCAGCTCCGCGCCGACTGCACCGGTCGCGCCGACGACCGCGATGTGATATTCTTTTTTCACCGCGGCGAATTGTAAGGCCGCTCTTGAGCGATGGAAAGTGCCCGAACCAAAATCGACGTCTCCGTTCGCGATCAGCGTCTCATTTTGACGCGTGATGGCGAAGAACTCCGTTCCTATCCGATTTCCACTTCACGTTTTGGGATCGGCATTCAAGAAGGGAGCATGAAAACACCGCTGGGCAGATTTCGTATCGCGGAAAAAATCGGAGATGGCGCTGCGCCGGGAACAATTTTTAAAGCCCGCGTCGCGCTTGGACCCGATGACCCGCTTCCTGACACTGAAGATTTTGTCACTTCGCGAATTCTTTGGCTCGACGGGGTGGACGAACATAATGCCAATACGCGCGACCGGTTTATTTACATTCACGGGACGAAACATGAGGACGAAATCGGGACGCCGGCCAGCCACGGTTGTATCCGGATGCGCAACGCAGACGTGATCGAATTATTTGAGCTGGTTGATGAAACCACGCAGGTGGTCATCCGCGAATAGCTTGTACGGCAAAACATTCAAAAAAGCGTTGCTTCAATGGTGTTCCATGCCTAGAAGAACCGGAGCAACACAACCGAAAGGAGGCGAGAATAGATTGAAGTTCATCAAAGCGATCATGATCATGGCCGTTTTAGCGGGCGCTCTCAGCTTGGGAGCGTGCGCTCAACACAAAGAAGCGGCGACAACCACAACCACGGGTGCCACTCACGGGTACGCGAAGTAACCCCTTCGTCCAAGTTGTCCCCAACTGGGACGCTTTCGACAAGAAGGCCAGGTCGCTTTGGCGGCCTGGCCTTTTCTAATCATTTTACCAACGTGAATTTCAGATCAGTTCTGATCTTCGCATTGGCCGTCTGTTCGAGCACGGTCTGGGCGCAAGACGGGAAATCGGTCAGTAGCTTGCGTGACGCCCTCGTCGCGCTCGCGCCGCATAGTGTCGATCCGCACGAGGCTGAGTTGTTGTCGGTGACAGCTCACATCATGTCCCGCCAGCTTGCACGCGAATACGGCGTCACTGGAGACCCAGCGGTCCACAATTTCCTCATTAACGTTGGCGCGAAAAAGCGTGGCATCTGTGCCGATTACACCCGCGACATCGGCGCGCGCTTAAAGGAGCTTCATTTCAAGACCCTCGTCCTTCACTGGGGCGCTGCTTATGCAAAAGAATCGGACGAGAACAATGCTTTGGTGGTCACGGCCTGGAACCAGCCTTTTGCGGACGGGATTGTCCTCGATGGCTGGCGCAGAGGCGGCCGATTATTTTGGTGCCCGGTGAAAAATGACCACGAATACGAAGCTGGACGCCGCGGCTTACTTGGTCACTTGGGAGGACATCTCCATACCGGAATTACAGCATGGAGAGAGGATTTGCAGGAAACCGCCTTGCTCCAGGAAAATCAATCCGCCAAAGCAGAGCTGAAGCGCACGCGATAGGGCCGCCGCCGCCTTCCATTTGCTCGAGTTGTCACTAAAATTGGTCTCATGGAATTAAACGGTAGCCCGCTCTCACTCGAGGAGATTGCCGCCGTTGCTCATGGATACGAACCGGTGCAAATCGCGGCTTCGGCGCGCCCGCGCATTTTGGCGTCGCGCAAAGTGGTGGACGACATCGTCACGCGCGAAGCGGTGGTGTATGGCGTTAACACCGGCTTTGGCAAGCTCGCGGACGTGCGGATTCCGCCCGACGAAATCGGCGCGCTTCAACTCAATCTCGTTCGCAGTCACGCCTGCGGAATCGGCCCGCCACTATCCGAGCCGGAAGTGCGCGCGATGATGTTGCTGCGCGCAAACGTCCTCACGCTTGGATTCAGCGGCGTTCGCCCGGAAGTTATTGAACTGCTTTGTCAGATGCTCAATCGGCGCGTGCATCCATTCGTTCCGGAAAAAGGATCGGTCGGTGCAAGTGGCGATCTCGCGCCATTGGCGCATCTCGCTCTGAGTTTGATCAGCGAAGGCGAAGCGTTCTTTGCCGGAAACCGGCTGGATAGTGGCGAAGCGCTTAAGCGGGCGAAATTAAAGCCGGTGAAGTTGGAGGCCAAAGAAGGTCTCGCATTGTTGAACGGCACTCAGGCCATGCATGCCGTCGGGGGATTGTCGATCTTGCGTGGGAAACGCCTGACAAATATTGCCGATGTTGCCGGCGCGATGACGCTCGAAGGTTTGCGTGACACGCCAGCTGCGTTCGATCCACGTCTGCAAGAAGCGCGGCCGCATCCCGGACAAAAAGCGGTTGCTGCTCATTTGAACTCGCTTTTACAAGAGAGCGAGATTCGAGAATCGCATCGCAAAAATGATCCGCGTGTCCAGGACGCCTACAGCGTGCGTTGCATGCCGCAAGTGCACGGCGCGGTCCGCGACGTTGTCGCTCATTGCGAACAGATTTTATCGGTCGAATCCGCGTCGGCGACCGATAATCCACTCGTGTTTGCTGACAGCGGCGACGTCGTCTCCGGTGGAAATTTTCACGGTGCGCCGCTCGCGCTCGCGTTCGATTACGCCGCGATTGCGCTCACCGATCTCATGAGTATCAGCGAGCGCCGCATCGATCGACTGGTGAATCCGGATAAGAGCGAAGGGTTGCCGGCATTTCTGGCGCGCAACGCAGGCGTAGAATCGGGTTTCATGATCGCGCATGTCGCTGCGGCCTCGCTGTTAAACGAAGCGCGTGTGCTTGCGCATCCGGCCAGCGTCGACAACGTGACAACCTCAGGGGGGAAAGAAGATCACGTTTCAATGGGAATGACCAGCGCGCTGAAATTGCGGTCGATTGTTGATCTTGCCGAGAATTTGTTCGCGATCGAATTGCTCGCCGGCGCCGAAGCGCTTGAACACCGCCACCCATTGCACGCCGGCAAAGGTGTCGAACGCGCCTTTAAACTCGTTAGGGAAGTCGCCAAACCGCTGACAGCAGATCGGGCACTGTCAGGTGACATCGCGCGGGTGGCCCAGAAGATTCGGGCCGGCGCATTCGACGATTTATGAGCGGGAAACGATCCGCCAGTCCGGCTCGGACCATTCGCGCGCCGCGCGGGACCGACTTGAGTTGTAAAGGCTGGCATCAGGAAGCCGCGATGCGGATGCTGATGAACAATCTCGATCCGGACGTCGCAGAGAATTCGGATCAGCTCATCGTTTACGGCGGGACCGGTCGGGCGGCGCGGAGTTGGGATGCATTCGATACGATCGTTCGCTCGCTCCGCGAATTGAAAAACGACGAATCCTTGCTCATTCAATCAGGCAAGCCCGTGGGAAAATTTCGAACCCACGACGAAGCGCCGCGCGTTCTGATCGCGAATTCGAATCTCGTTGGACAATGGAACAATTACGCCGAGTTCAACCGTCTCGAGCGTCTCGGATTGACAATGTACGGCCAAATGACCGCCGGCTCATGGATTTACATCGGCAGCCAGGGAATCGTGCAGGGCACGTTCGAAACCTTCGCCGCCGCCGGACGAAAGCATTTCGGCGGCTCGCTCGAAGGAAAATTTGTTTTAACCGGCGGTCTCGGCGGAATGGGCGGCGCGCAACCGCTTGCGGCTACCATGAACGGAGCCGTTTTTCTCGGCGTCGAAGTAGATCCGGTGCGAATCGAGAAAAGACTGAAGAGCGGCTACTGTGATAAGATCGCGCGCTCGCTCGATGACGCGTTGAAGTTGATCGAAACAGCGCGCAAAGATCGACAATCGATTTCGGTCGGGCTTGTCGGGAATTGCGCCGATGTTTTACCGGAAATTGTGAAGCGCGGCGTTGTTCCCGATGTTCTGACCGACCAAACCAGCGCGCACGACGCGCTCAACGGGTATGTGCCGCACGGAATACAGCTGGCGGACGCGCTCGCGTTGCGGAGAAAGAATCCGGACGAATACATCGAGCGCGCGATGCAGTCCATGGCGGTTCACGTCGAGGCGATGCTCGCGTTGCAAAAGAAAGGCGCGATCACTTTTGATTACGGGAATAACATTCGCGCGCAAGCGCAGAAGGCTGGTGTCAAAAACGCGTTCGACATTCCCGGTTTCGTTCCGGAATACATTCGCCCCCTTTTTTGCGAAGGGCGCGGCCCGTTTCGTTGGGTGGCATTGAGCGGAGAGCCGGAAGACATCGCGCGCACAGACAAGCTCGCACTCGAATTGTTTCCCAAAAACGAAACGCTCATGCGCTGGATGAAACTGGCGAAACAGCGGATCCATTTTCAAGGATTGCCCGCGCGGATTTGCTGGCTCGGTTACGGCGAACGCGCCGAGTTTGGCGTGGCTATGAACGAGCTTGTGAAGCGCGGGGAGATCAAAGCACCGGTCGTGATCGGGCGCGATCATCTCGACGCCGGCTCAGTTGCTTCACCAAATCGCGAAACCGAAGGGATGATCGATGGCAGTGACGCGATTGCCGATTGGCCATTGCTCAATGCGCTCATCAACACCGCTGCCGGTGCATCTTGGATTTCAATTCATAACGGCGGCGGAGTCGGCATCGGTTACTCGCAACATGCCGGAATGGTCGTTGTCGCCGATGGCAGCGAAAACTCCAAGCGGAGATTGGAGCGCGTTCTCACAAGCGATCCGGGAATGGGCATCCTGCGCCACGCCGATGCGGGTTATCCACGCGCAATCGATTTCGCGGCCAAGAACAAGATCGACATCCCGATGCAGCCCAAGCCGCGCGATTGAGCATGGAAAAACTAATTGAGTGCGTACCGAACTTTTCGGAAGGGCGCGACGAGGATGTGATTCGACAGATCTCCGACGCGATTAAGTCGACTGACGGCGTTTCGCTGCTCGATGTGGATCCTGGCGCGACCACGAATCGCACCGTTGTCACTTTTGTCGGCAGTCCGGAAGCCGCGGTTGAAGCGGCGTTTCGCGGAATTCAGAAAGCGGCGGAGCTGATCGACATGCGCAAACACAAAGGAGCGCATCCACGCATGGGCGCGACCGATGTCTGTCCGTTTATTCCGGTGAGCAACGTCAGCTGGGAGGAAGCGATCGCTTGCGCGCAGAAATTGGGAAAGCGGGTCGGCGAAGAATTAAAGATCCCAGTTTATCTCTACGAGAAGGCAGCGAAAGATAAATCGCGATCGAATCTCGCGGTCGTTCGGACCGGCGAATACGAAGGTTTCGCCGAAAAAATCAAAAAACCGGAATGGAATCCCGACTTTGGTCCGGCAAAACTTAACGAGAAAGCAGGCGCGACCGCGATCGGTACGCGCGAATTTCTTGTAGCATACAACGTCAATCTAAATACCAAATCGGTGCGACGCGCCAACTCGGTTGCGTTCGATGTTCGCGAACAGGGAAGATTCAAAACGGAAGATGGTACTCCTTCGGGAAAAAGGGTTCTCGATGCAAAGGGCGAGCCGGTCCGCATGCCCGGAATGTTGAAGCACGTGAAAGCGATTGGTTGGTTCGTGAAGGAGTATGGGATCGCGCAGGTGTCGATGAATCTGACCAACATCGAGGAAACACCGTTGCACGCTGCGTTCGAGGCCTGCTTCGAAGCCGCGAACAAGCGAGGCCTCCGTGTCACCGGTTCGGAAATTGTCGGCATGGTGCCGAAGAAATGTCTGACCGATGCCGGACGCTATTTTTTGCGGAAGCAGAAATGGTCGGAAGGCGCTTCCGAAGAAGAATTGATCGACATCGCAGTCCGCTCGATGGGCTTGAGCGAATTGAAACATTTCGATCCGAAAGAAAAAGTGATTGAATTAAAGATTGAATCCGATTCGAAATCGCTTGTGAAAATGAATCTGCGTGAATTTTGCAACGAAACCCTGAGCGATTCGCCCGCGCCGGGCGGCGGCTCGGTTGCGGCATTGATGGGCGCGCTCGGCGCGTCGCTTGGCGGAATGGTAGCGAATCTCTCAGCGGGCAAACGCGGCTGGGACGATAAGCTGGAATATTTCAGTCAGTGGGCGGTGAAAGCGCAGCAGCTCAAAGACGAATTGCTGCGGCTAGTCGATGAAGACACCGTCGCTTTCAACAAAGTGATGGCCGCTTTCGCGCTCCCAAAACAATCCGTTGAGGAAAAGGCTGCGCGCACAGCCGCGGTCGAATCAGCGACGAAGTACGCGGCGGAGATTCCGTTAAAAGTGATGGAGACGGCGGCAAAGTCCTACGAACTGCTGGCGGAAATGGCGGACAAGGGAAATCCGAATTCGATTTCGGATGTTGGCGTCGGTATTTGCGCGACGCGTGCCGGCATCGATGGCGCGGCGCTTAACGTTCGAATTAATCTCGCAGCATTGAAGAATGAAAAATTTAAGTCCGATCTTCAGAAGAAAGTTCGTAAGTTACAGGCTGGTTCAGAGTCCGAGTTCAAGAAGATCGATCAGATCGTGCAGAGCAAACTGACTTGAAGTCTCTCGCTCTTCTCCACGCATCGGAGCTGGTCACGTTGGCGGGTCCGAAACGTCCACGCCTTGGCAAGGAATTGTCCGAGCTGGCAATTATTCGCGACGGCGGAATGCTGATTCGCCATGGCAAGATCGACATCGTCGGACCGAGCGATGAAATCGAGAAGAAAGCGGGCGACGCGGAGATTATCGATCTTGGCGGGCGGCTAGTGCTTCCCGGATTTGTTGACGCCCACACGCATTTGGTTTTTGCGGGAAATCGGCTCGACGATTTTGAGCGGCGTGCACGTGGTGAAACTTACCAGCAGATCGCGAGAGCCGGCGGCGGCATTTGGTCAACCGTGGAAAAAACTCGCGCGGCCGGCAACGCTGAGCTTCTCGCGCAAGCAAAGAAACATGCGGACTGGTTTCTGCACTGCGGCACGACTACCGTCGAAGCTAAATCTGGCTACGGATTGACGCTTGATGACGAGCTGAAGATTTTGCGCGTGATGCGCCAGCTAAATCAGGAGACGCCGCTGGAAATTGAGCCGACGTTTCTTGGCGCGCACGCTGTGCCGCGCGAGATGGCTCCTGATGAATATGTCGATCTTGTGGCCGACGAAATGCTTCCGCGAGTGGCGCAAGAAAAGCTGGCCGAGTTTTGTGATGTATTTTGCGAGCGCGGTTACTTCGAGATTGAGCAATCGCGCAAGATTCTGAGCGCGGCCAAAAGGCTTGGATTGAAATTGCGCGGTCACGTTGATCAGCTTTCCAACTGCGGTGGCGCGAAATTGATGGCGGAGTTGGGCGCAACGACGGCGGATCACTTGGAGAAGACCGACGAGGTCGGTATT